>JACKZZ010016241.1_pt1 | contig 14291 bp, 6 predicted proteins | sample 8027871 | NCBI WGS metagenome assembly JACKZZ01 (sample SAMN15724774, study PRJNA655200) | protist metagenome | isolation source: fluorescence activated cell sorting (FACS) single amplified genomes of... | place: USA: West Boothbay Harbor, Gulf of Maine | collected 2000-07-19
AGTTGTAAAATCGTCCAGACATCCCAAAATGAATATGGACGACAGTGGAAGATTCTTTAATATTTCGCTCACCTCGAAAGAAGTAAAATAAATTTTTACCGATACTTTCGATTCGATAAAGTATTTTATTGTCGATTCGTTTAGCTCCTTCTGTGAAACGGCCGTTAGGAGATTCAGTAGAAGCCTTTTATGACGTTCACATACCCGTTTCACACCATGTCCTTCAACCATCCTCTCGTTAAGCAAAGAAAGTTAGGAGCGACGGTACTGGGCCGAGCAATTAATTTCCAGTGGTAGATATAGAGAATGCACGGAGTGACGGAGTGATCGAGGTTTACAAAAGTTATATACACATGTGTAGTGGAAGAAGCGGTACCAAGCGCCGGTCTCCAAATCGAACAGTGGGAAAGAATGAATCATAAACGAACAGCGGATCTTTGTATCGACGAGTGTAAGTAGTAAATCTATTTATTGTCGTCATGAGTCCTCCTATATAATTAGACAATGTGATGGATCGAACAAGAGACCGTGACACCGTGCGTGACCCTGATCCTGAATATATAAGTTCGTGTCGATGTGTCGATGTACGTACGTCCTGTGTGGTCCTCCTTTCTTTCACCTTTCACATCTCCCATGCATGGTCAACCTATCTAATAGAATATAATGCATAACAATGTACATACTACAAATACGATAGTATCCAGTACATGTACAGTATCCAATCCAACACAATACTGTACTGTACCGTACTGTATTCCTAGACATGTTTACTGTACATGTTTTCCGTTGACCGTTGCCTTTCATTCGAAGCCAATGCTGTGTGATACATACGTGTCCATAGACACAAAACATGATGTAGAATACTGACGAAGTACGTTTTCGACCAGGTACTGTTTGATCTGTCCGGCGGAGGAAGGAGACGGGACGATTCATGAAGGACGTGCACGAAGATGGAGAGGACAGATTGATATGCACGGTCCATAGATGTATTTACATTGAGTTCAGTAAGAGCAGGCTGAAATTCTACGACGTATACCACCGGCGAATTCATCTCTCCCCGACCAAGTTTCTCTACAGCCACCGAGCAGGGTTTCCGTGGCTTGGTTGATTCCGGTCTTTACCCTTGTAGCAGTCGAAGTTCGAGGGAACTATGTCGGGAACGGAAGATTTAACCTTGGACTTTTCTGGAAAAGTGGGAGACGATGGCGGCGGCATGGCCGGCACAAAAGAGTTCGATGACACAATATACGCAGTGAAAAACCTTGAAAGAACGGTGTCGATTCCCGCCCCGGCTGGAAAAACAAAAGAGGTGATCGTTGCGTCGTCTCCAAATACAAAAAAATCAAAGCGATATGACCACATTACAGAAGAGGCTGACAAGTTGCAATCGGATCAAACGTATTTGCGCGCGCAAGCAATTGCAAAAAATCGTGCCTTCGAACAGAGGGTTGTCGCGCTGCATGAGCGCATCAAGCGCTGGGAGGAACGGTGCGCAGAAGAAACAGAGGTGCGGGAGAGAGAAGACGCTTCGATCAGAGTAGCAGTCTCGTCAAAGTTGGCAGTTCTAACGGAAGACTTTTTAACTAAATTGTACCAGAAGTACGATGGCATTGAAGCTCAATCGAACGAGAATGGAACAGTGGCGGATAAATTCGTGGCGTGGCACAAAGAATTTCGACACTTTGTCGACGTTATTGTCCCTGATATCATTGAACAGCAGCAAGGTGAAGTGACCCGCCATTTGAAGAAGGCCCGGGAGACTTTCGATATTGACAACACGAAGTTAATGAAGCGCGAGTCTCAAATTATTGAGCGTTTCGAAGAGCACCAAATAAGGACAAGGAATGATTTTGAACAAGAGAATAAAACTCGTTTGAGAGCCCAACGAGTGCTAGAAGAACTTATTGACGAAAGGAACCGCGTCTTTGATCGCTGCGAGGAAGATTTTTATGCCCCGTTTATGACCCAAATTCAAGAATGCAAAGAGCTCATGGAAAAATGTGTCGCTGACAGGAAAGTGAACGACGTCGTAACTTTGGAATCGATGAAAGCATCCATGGACAAGATCCAGAAAGTTATTCTTGGGAATTTTGGAGGGGATACTAGTTTTAGTCGGCCAGCAACGGGAGCGAGTGGGAAGAAATAAGTTGGCGTGTTGTCATATACAATACACACTTGACGAGAAGTCGTGTCTATGTCTGTATTATTTACCATCTATTTACCATAATCCGTCTCTTTTCCTTATTATTAACGTACGATACTACGAGCTACGAGTATTAATATTATTCTCGGTGAAACGAAATGCAGTAAAGGAGAAAGATACGGCGGATTTGTAACTGTGCGTGAGATTTGCATCGACCATTTATACATCCTTCATCATTTCATCTTCACCCCATCGCTGATAAGCGGGAAGGATTAAGAACATGCGGCATAATTTCCCGGCGATATTATACGATTTCTCGGTAACCGGATCTTTGACTTTTCGCGTTTAGGAAAATATGGCGGCATTGGAAGATACCGATGCGCCGGGTTGGAAATCCACATCTGACCTTGCGGTCGACGACACTTTCGCTGGGCCAACCTGCTGGAAATGTAGGGGGGGCAAAGTAGTAAAGAAGAAGAATAAGAACAACAAAGGGAAACCTTCTAAAGCCGGTTGTTCGGTGTGCAATGGTCGCGGCTATTTGCAGTCACTGAAAGGCATGGCCAAACACACGGATGCCCCTGGAAGAGTAACGTGGGGGCGCCGACCACGTAAATACGTCACAGTAGGCCCTTCGCCTGTCGGGAATCCGTCACAGAAGGACCACTTGAAGCCCTCGAAAGGAGAAGAACTATGTCATCTGACGGGAGATTTTAAAATTTTTCAAGCAGTTAAGGGGCATCGATTTTCCACTGATGATGTTTGCACGGCATGGTATGCAGGTGTATGTTGCAAGCGGTTAAGTTTAAAGCCGGAACGGCATATTGATTTGGGCTGTGGGATTGGTTCTGTTTTGTTAATGATGTCATGGCAATTCGAGACCCTCCAGTCGACTGGAATAGAAGCGCAAGAGCGGAGCTTTCGGATGTGTCAACGGTCTGTGGAGTACAACATCGGCAGTACTAATCCTGCCCGCAGAGTTACGGTGAAACAGGGAAATATTAACAATATTTCTACGTTCTTTCCGGAATCGGAACATAGTTGCGACCTCGTGACTGGCACGCCCCCCTACTTTGCTACGAAAATGACTCGTGTCGATGAGAGGAAGAACCAGATGCGTCGTACAGCCGAGTATGGAGGAATGCCAACTTGTTTACAGTCTGCGCCAGCACGCTATGAATTTCGTGGGGGCATAGAGGTGTATTGTAAAGCTGCCGCATTTTGTTTGAAGGATACAGGTCGATTTGTGGTGTGCGAGGGCGAGCTGAACATGAATGCAAAGCGCGTCGTGGAGGCTGCACGTGCGCATAATTTGATTATTGTATCTCGTTTGAACATTTATGGCATTAAAGGCAGGCCGCACCCTCTATTTGCAGTTTATGAAATGAGACGCCATGTGGAGGAAAAAGATGGCGGTGATAAGTCTGGTTTTAATTTTGGATATCCAATCGACACGAAAGACATGTACGTGCGGTCTTTGCCTGGGAAGCATTCTGAGGACTATTGCACAGTTTTGCAAGACATGAGCATGCCAACATCTCGCGATCAGTCACTTTACCGTAGAGAAAGACGCCACGACCGGCGAATTTCCATTGGCGTAATGTCCTTTGTTGCATGTTTATATACTGCGTTACTACAGACGAAATAATAGTGTGTGGTACTGCAGTGGATACTCGAAAAAGTTTTCTATTCCCCCGACGGTGATTCAGAAATTTACACAACACAGAAAACATTTACTACTAGTAATTTTATTTTAATATTTTTACTAGTAAAAATTAGAATTAATTATATTAGCTGTTATTTACGTAAAATAAACACATTCTTGAAACCGATCAGTTATCCCTAGATTGTCTGCAACATGAATATTCTTTATCATCACCATTTCTCAAATCACATCCTTCGTGGTTTTCCAAGCAGTGGTAACTTAAGATTTGTTTGTAGTTGACCGGATTCTGACTTGGGAAATAATGTTGGAAGGAATACCCTTTGTTAAATGATGGGATGATGGAAATTATACTACTTCGTATTTTATTATCCTTTCAAATACGTTTTAACTGTTGTTAACCGTAGACAAGTATTCTGTATTATTTAGTGAAACCCACCATGTGATTAGTTGGTTCTCTCTGAAATTTCCCAAGTCAGAACCCGGTCAACTACAAAAAAAGGACGCCACTGCTTGGAAAATCACAAAGGATATCATTTGAGAAATAGTGATGAGGGGGAATGCTCATGTTGCTGTTCAATATCGGGATGATTAATCAGTGATACACTACCACTGCTAGTCGGTTCACTTTACGCAGTGATCTTCAAATGGTTTGCTTAAGACGATGATAGTGTCTCCTTTTTCGACCACCGCGTCGCGAGATGGACAGGTGTAAACATATGGAGTTCGGTGTGGAACAGCTGTGTTTCCCTGCCGAAACTCACTAGTAAAATCAGAGTTGTACGACAAGTGCCCGCTCTTAGTCATTGAATGGCGGCGATATATCGCAAGCGGAAGCTCATTCTTGGTTTTCACAAGATAATCGAACACTGCAACGAACGGCATAGAGACAAACTTCTCCGGGATCACGACATGATTTAACAAAGGCTGTGCAGATACATCAACTCTATTCGAGCTATTTCTCTCTGACTTTGGCTCGCTCTCTGGTAAGTTGGATTCTTTTATGGAGATTTCTCCACCATCAGCTCCAAGCAAAGTTCGAAAAACTGAAATGATATATGGATTGTACCAACTTTGTGCGACCGCACGATCCACAATACCTCCATGGAACATATGCCCGGCGGCAAACACGGGTGACATGAAGTGCGCGCATTCGCGGAAAAATCCATGATACAATATTTCAAAAGGGCTGGCAATTTCCTTACTTCCACGTTTATAGGCTGGGCGAGCGAAACGCATATTTGCCTCATTCAAAATTTCCGTCGTAACACCAGATAATAATCGCGTCTCTTCGAAGATTCCCAGAAGAAGGGTCACGCGATCGTAATCGCCGTTGTCCAAAGTCTCCATGACATTGTTGCCTGAGGTTTCAAATATTTCGTCATTTTGACCATGGTGTTTCGTTTTTTTGATACTGGGATTCTTTGAGACACTTTCAGCAGACAAAATGGCGCAATGGTGCGCCACGTGGAATCCCGCCCGTATCAAGTCGGTCAGATCACACGGATCTCCTTGGAACAAATAGACATCTTTGAAGCGACTGATTTTTCTCAATTCTTTCGACGAAGGTGCTGCCTTAGTCATGACGACAATACATCTTAATTTTAATGTTTTTATCCGCAGACGAGAGATGGTATGAATGATGTCACCAATTTTACCTGGGCATGCCAATATTATATGACCTTCGAAAGGCACTTCTGTCACAACCACTTCATCAACATTGCGTTCCTCATTCTCCATATGTAGCTCTTCTCGCCGGTATTGAAGACCCAAGAATGAATTGTGGAACTGAAAGTGCTGGCTGCTTCTTGATCGTAGTATTCTACTTTTTGATTTTTTCGTGAGTTCGAAATTCGTCATCGATGCAGCCTCTCCTTGAACGTGTACTGCGGGATCACCATCGTGGGTAGTTGCTTCCGATTTTTGTCTCATGGGTGAGCTTTCGAAGAAAATGGAATCCACACCATGTCTCTGCATCGGTTCATCGGCTTTGAAATGGGTCAGAGAGTTAGTTGTCCGCCTCAAATTAATTTTTGTGCCCTCTATACGATACGACAGCGTCTGATTTTTTTGGCTTAAAAACTTGCTTTTGACTACGTCCCAATTCGAAGCTTCACCCTTGGGAGATTTAGAATCTGGCATACGATGTGTTCCAGAATCATCGCTTTGTTCAAAGAACGCGGCCGCTTGGCCAAATTTTGTCTCAATAGCTTTTAGTTGCGCAACACTGCGAGCAAGAAAGAAGCCAATTTCACCCATCTTTAACTTTTTTTTCGCCGGGTTCAGACAAATACGATTATCCCGGGCAAATCCGAGCATCATGATGCCGAACTGAGAGTACGTAATCCGAGCAGCTGTGCCGAAGTCAATCCCATGAAATGCGGTAGTCAATGCCATCGGATAAATTTGAAAGCTCATACCCCATTGGTATTCTAGACATGCATTTTCTAAAACATCACTCTCTATTACACGATTGGCATAAGATCGAAGCATGTTGGCCAACAGAGGGATGGCACCAGGGCATATAATATTTGAGGCAACCATGTATTGTTTCATCATCCCGACAGCAAAGCATTCACCGTTATCCCCAATTGCCCACCGCAATCTCTGTAAATGTTTCATCCCATCGATCACTGACGCAAAAATTTCTATTTCAGGATTCAATTTTCGAACGACAGTCGATCCCAATACAACAGCAGCATCTTCCTGGGCAGAGTTTTCGGCTTCCCTGTCCGCAATGATGAAGCACGCGTGAGCGTCATGGATCCGTGCACGTTGTAAATCACTCTCTACTAGCGTCGATCCGATCAAGAGCGACACTCTGTCTCGGAGCCAATGACCGCGAACGATCGATTTAATTTGTGGGCTCGGTTTTTCAGGAGATAGTATACACAATGGTAATTCTTGTTTTCCATGTGCATCGCCGTATATTTCGTGGAGAAAAGTGAGCAATGCCCGGGCTGATAGATTTCCACATAGAAGAATATGCCCCTCCCCCCGCGTCGTGTTTTTGAAAATCTTCATGTTTTTCCTCGTGTGACGACGGATTGCTCGGAGTTTTTCTATCTGCTGTGGAAGCAAAAAAATTGTCAATATTAGAGTACACATAATAAAAATTTGCCCAGTAACGGTATTGGGTTTTACATCACCGTAACCAACGGTGGTAAACGTGATGACATAAAAGTATAGAGCCTCAAAAAATCCCAACTTTTGCTCGTGCTCAATTTGTAGAAATATACCAGCGCAACAGAACATGACGCACATGACCAAGTAAAGTATTCGAATGTGCCGTTGGCGATGGTGAACGAAAATACGCTGCACGACACGCCAGCTTTGAAGGATACGAAATACCTTCAAAGCACGAATAAAGCGCAGCACCCCTGGATCAAAAATAGCAATGGCCTCAACGGTCTCGGATGAAGTCATTGTTACGTTTACTCCAGCAAGGTTTTTATCGAGTTCTGCTGCAGCATTTACATTGTTGACATGTTCTACATATAATACAAAATCGACCACAATGGGCACGAGCGAGGTGATGTCGACCAGACTGACAAAGGAAAAAATGAATTTGGTTCGGTTCTCAGCAACAAATATATCCAAGAAGTACTCAAGCAGAAAGAAAGTACCGATCACAAGCTCCAGCAAAATAACACCTTCCAGCGAGTATAGTTGATCGTCGTACGTTTCAAAAATGAAAATGGTAGCTGCTGTGATGGAAAACAATGCTTGGAGTCCATCCCAGACTTTATCCCCCCCCGTTTGATGGAGTACTTCAACACACCTTTGGCGTTTCGAGGTCTGAATCTCCACCCATTGCAAGTTGTCTTGCTCTTCATACCCTACTTCCTCCGTGTCCCAAGCAGAAAAATGAATGGACGCGCGGGTGGCTACGCGTGGACTGGCTGTCAGCGTTTTTTTGTGCGCATGTTCTGCCATTGGAGTGCTTTCCGATCGCATAAGTCTTGGCAGATCGATCGACTTGGACCTGGGGGTTTCCCTAAGACTGCCGGCTTTCGCATTGACACTTGTGGGCGACGACACACGCACGACCACCGACATGCTGGATGGCACTTCGTCCGAGACGGTAGGAGTGCCGCAAAAGTGCGTGGTTGTCTCGAATCTTCCACCGTGAAATGCAGTTCCATTCACTCAGCAGCACCGTCACGACTGATTTACTCACCCCCACTGCCCACACAACCGGACCGTCGTTCGGTGGGTTTGAATCAACGCACGACACGCCTGCACGCCTGCACAGTCTTTGAAGGGTGTCTCTTGTACTCTTGTATACAGATACGTACTCGTACTCGTACGATCTGCTGTATTCTGAATTCTGAATTCTGAACTTTCATTCTCACCAACTAACGGTTTGCATGGAGGCAGCGCAAGGCCACCGGAGTAAGTGTGGGTGCGTATGTCATGCACGAAGGGTGCGCTTCAGCCGGAGAGCAGTGAAACCAGTCATTCACGCACGTTAGGGTGATATCTAAAACATAACCATGGACGAAGAATGCAGAATCGTACGAATCCAGGGTCCTTGGGGGCACAGTCGAGTGTCCCTGCATCCAGATAGTTCGTTGGGAGATTTGAAGAGAAATATTTGCCAACGGGTGGTTGGTTTAGAAACTTCCTGTGGAGCAGTTGCCCTATTTCTGGATAGAGAATGCTCAAAAATGGTAGGGGGTGGACATTCTCAAGATTCTTCTTCTTTGAGGCACTTAAATATACGAAATGGAGACTTGCTCTACGCACGACCAACACCTGTCAGCCAAGGCGAGTCCGTGAGCGATGGTGGTGGCAAGGCAAGCGACGAAGATATGGCAGTCGCACTGCCAGAAAGCCAACCGGGAAACTTAGTAGTTATGCCTGGTACCGGAACATCCCGTTCTAGATTGATAAAGCCAAACATGTTTGGGAACGAGGGGAGCTCAACATCGTACTCATTGCGCGCGACGGTGAGACGTGGTCTCGGCGGGCCCGCTTCGTCCACAGGTAACGAATCACCTCGTGTTCATTTGGTGTCTGGCCAAATTTTCCCTCAAGCTGCGACCAAAGCAGTTCGGATGGAGCAGCAGCTTAAGCGGCGTACTTTTGAAATGTCTCAGCTGACCAAGAGTTTCGATCCTAACCGTCACCCTAGTGGATTTGTGGACCCTGTACCACATCCGCAGACAGTATCCTCGATTGGACACGACGACGGGATCACGCCGTTGTCGTGGGGACAATATCTGATGAGTCGCGGGTGGAAACCGAACTCTAGCATGTCATTTGACCTAGAGAATATGCCGAAGAGGCATTTAATTGCCCGAAATGGCTCTCCGAACACCATTCCAGACCCAATCACGCTAAATAGACAGACGTATCGTCATGTAGATTTCATTGAGTTCTTCAATCGGGACGAAATTAACCGTTTCGTGGGATTTTGGGTGGACCATGGCATGCTGGTGCAGCGGGTAGGCATGCTGTATGGACGGTACGAGGAGGATGAAGTGACCGAGGGGGGATCAAAGGCAGTGATTCATGGCATTTACGAGCCGCCACAAAGAATTGACAAGTTCGGTGGTGTCCGCTTAATGCAAGATCCACGAGAAAGTGAGGTGTTAAAAATAACAAAGGCTGCTGGCTTGGAGCACGTTGGCTGGATTTTTACACATCCTCCGCGGGATCAAGCGATCACGTCAATGGAGGCTCACTTGATGGCCAAGTTTCAGAATGCAACAAAACAACGAGAAAAAAATACAGGTGTGGCAAGGTCCCAGTTTGTGACCGTTTCCATCACACGCAATGCTGCTGGAGACATTGTGCCCCGTGGGTTCATGGTGTCGGACCAAGGGATGGTTTTGGATGCCTCCGAGCTATGGATGCGCGGCGAAGACCCCCAAGCATGTGAGATTAGGACAGTTTTGCCTGGTTCGATTCTTCCCGCAGTTCTTCTCGGGAAGAGCTCGACTGCATCACGGGGATTTTCATTGCGTGGAGACTCTTCGCAGCAATCATTAAAGAGTTTTGAGCCAGAGCGCATTCTAGTTCCGATTCCGTGCGATTTCGTGCGCATACCGTTCAACATTACAGCCCCGGTAGCCGCGGAAAAATACCAACGCAGGCAAATATTTCACCACAGTGAGTTTCCTGTCGAGAACCGTGCGGATTACGGTGAAATCCAGTCCGAGCAAGGAGCACACACATTCCTGTCTTCGAATACGAAAGAGACAATAGAACAGCGAGTTGCAGACTTTCATTTTGTGCTATGCATGCCGAAAGTGTTCACAATTGAGTTGGCGATAGACGTCGCGACGTCCATTGGCAAGAGGAACACATTAGGTGATTATTGCCGTTCCGTTCTGCACGCCTATTTGCGAAGAGACAGAAGGGAACTGTATTGAGTACAATACAAAACGTAAGATGCATAGTACGCAATATAAAATTCTAATAAACCATTTTTTACAACAAGATTTTATACTTCTCTGCACTGGGGACGTGGTTAATAACAAAACGACCGTCGTAGGACAAACTGGCGAAGACCCATGCATCACACAAACTCCACGCTAGACCATACACACTCTCCTCGTGTTCATCAAAACGGCGAATCAAACCATCTGCAATAGCATCTTGCTCCTCACCTTCTTCACCTTCAAACTCTAGCAAAGGGGCAGAAGAAATCAATGCTGCTCGCCACAGAGCAACGGTGCGGTCAGTGCTTCCACTCAACACCAGCTGATCGTGGAAAGGGTTGTATTTGACTGCAGTCGCCCAGTGGGAATGACTGGAAAGAACCTTCAAAGGCGACGACGTTTGACGATAGTCCCAAAATTTTATCTTCCCATCATCTCCACCACTCAAAAAGCAGTAAGGTTTGTTAGGATTGTAATCAATGTCCCGAGCAGCTAAGCCGTGGGCATTTGATATGGTGAATGTATTCGCGTTGCTGCCAGATGCGCGCAAATCCCACCCCATAATATGTGAATCCACGGCGAAAGTAACATTAGAGTTGCAGTGTGGATCCCACGCAGCGCAGTAGACAACACCCAGATCACCAGCCTCTTTAATTTCAGCCAGACAATATGATTGAGATACGGCCGCGCCCCCACCGCGAATATCCCAAACGCAAACTTCGTCACTTACGCCCCCCTGCCCAGCCCAGGATAACAAACGTTGTGTTGAGTCTGCCTGCGGCTCCCACTTTGCAGCACCGACTATGTGGGACTTGTGGTCCAATGTCAACACTTGTTCCAACGACGTTTTTTTTGGCACCAGCATCACCTTTGTGGACGGCGAAAGATCGCTGGCATCCCTATCGGAAAGGTACGTCTGCGGATCTGGCAGGTTCCACAAGGTCCCTTTCATGGTCGATCCAGTATTGTATGCGGTGAACAGCAATTTATTGTCCCCTGGGCACGGTTGTACGTCCCAAACTTCGCTGGGATGATGAAAGACTTGACAACACTGTATCGACCCGGAGTCTTCCACGTATTCAACGACGTGAATCTCATTTTCTTCCCGCAGTGCCGTTGTTCCAACCATGAACAAATGATGTTCCGCGGTCTGGCCCTCTCCTTTTCCATCGTTGTACGCGGCCAAGCAACGCGTCCGAAACTTGACGCTATACGTCGACGCTTGCCCCCACATAAGCGCAGAGAATATCTCACACAATTACAGACACGCGGCGTCTTGGAGACAGCAGTGGCGACGCAAGTGGTGCTACCCTTAGTGATGACCAGCCGAGATGACATATAATGCTCCCCTTCAACGCAGTCGAAGATCAAAAATCCTGGATGGACCACGTGAAGCAGAATGAAGATAGATGAACTCGAGTTATCCAGTTATCCATCTATCTACACGGGTATCCGTCCGATCCGTCCATGTCCCTCACGCAATATAATATAATTCTATCGACTTGACTGGTACGTACGTATCTTCACAAATGTACAATGATATTACAATGACGTGGCTGGCGTTTATTTTTATTTGCGTTATCGTTATTATTCACTCGAAAAAATGAAAGACCAACCGTCCTTCTTCCTAACCTGCGCGTTCCTGGCGTGCGCGGACTTTGATAGGTCGTTCCGTTTGTGCAAGGGACGGTGAAAATGTACATACCGAAGTGAGAAAACAGACTACCAAACGATAGAGACGAGTTGATTACCTCGTACTCCCAATGTGGGGGTTTGATAGAAAAGGATCAAAGGTCGACTGGGACCTCTTTGAACGGACAGACATCTTGAAAAACCAAGACGAAAGTGCCGAGGATAGACTTCAGCGAGCCAAAAATAGAGTGTATAGACAGCGAGAACTAGTTTCGGAACTCATCGCATATTTGCACATTGATGGTTCTAAATTGCGTCAATTGTACTTCACAATTGGCCACGATAGTGAAGGGAACGTCGACTTTAGGCAACTTCACGGCTACCTGTGTGCTACGAAAGCGGTCAACGCGACCCCGTTAGAGTTGCAAAGCCTATTCGTCAAGTACAAGCATCGCTATGGGGCACCTGCTTTTAACAGCATCCAAGGTCTCCAAAGCGTGTTGAAGACAGAACGATCAAGGTTATCAATCGCAGCGCGCCCAAGGCACACAACAGCATCTAGACAAGCTTTGCGACCCACGACAGCAATTGCGCGCGGGGAGTGGCATTGGGCGCCTCGTTTGAAAACATCGCAGAGGCTTGACCCAGATTACATTGCCAAAACCTTGTTACAGAATGTCAAAGCTGGAGAAGAATCCCCCAGCGGAAGCCGCAAATTGGAGAGCTTAAGAAGTGAGAAGAAAAACCTCGAAGCAAAGATGGTGGGCAGGTGGGAAAGGCAAGAGCTACCTTTTCGAGGCAAATTGACGAAAGCCGCACTAGGGTATGCTTTCAAGTACGACGAGGTAAAGAGTACAATGGACCAGTCCGTAGACAACGTCGCGAACAGCATGGTCAGTACGACAATTAAAGATGGCAGCGTAGAACAGGAACGGCATAGAAACGACGCGGCTTTAGACCATTTAAATCCTACGTCTGCGTCAGTGTCGACTGCGGCAAGCCTAAGAAAATCAAAAACCCCATCTCTGGTGCCGAACATGAGTTTTTTTAAACCCCCTATGATGAAAGAGGAGGACTGGCCAGAACCTGAAGATTCTTATTTTGAGAGGCAAGCTGCGAAAGAACGACTGAAAGAGGAGGCTGAATTAAAACGAAAGGAAGAGAAAAAGCAGAACTTGTTAGTATCTATCCAGGAGCAGGAGAAAAATGGATTAATTGCTGGGCCCTCGATCGCTTCTTTGGAACGAACGCATGGCCATCAACCTAGTTTCTTAGAGAAGCCGATTTCAACAGAGATTTAGGTACTGTAATAACTTCATCATAAAAATAGTATTATTGGCTGTTATTTACGTAAAACTAATACAGTAATAAGACTAATAAATTACACTAAAAAACATAGACACGAATAGAGAATTAGCTATCCGCGTATTTGTGCTGCCGTACGTTCCTACTGCATGTTTTTTGCGCATCCCCAGTTAGGTGTATACGACGTAGTAGTAGTAGACCAAATGGATTTTTACTTCAGTGTATGAAGGTAAAAAAATACCTTGCGTGCCGACTTATTTGTGGTGTCCACCTACTGATAAAGACATTTTCAGCCCTGACTTTGGCCTCTGTTGTTTGTTTTTGGCTGCCGTCGACCGGATTCGTGACTGGCCAGGAGACGATCCAGGGCGTCTATCATTCGACTCATTTTCTTGAACAACGTCTTTTCTGCCTCCGTGGACGCTTTTCGGGCGACCTTTTTTTGCAGGTCGCACCCGTCCTCCTACTTCAAGCCGAGCCGCACTATTCGACATAAATGAGTTTTCTAGTCTCTGCGTCCGCTTAAGAGAATGAGACAGCTGCTGGTTTAAGCGATCAATTTGCAAACCTTGAGCCAAATTTTGCATTTCACTTGTTTCCAGCTCTAAAAGCAATTTTTCTGGCGATCCCAACACCCTGACTTTTTGAATTCCACTCATTGACTTAGCCAGCCCTGTGTTTGAGTGAAGCATTCGGTGTCGCTCACTTGCAGTGAGTGGTCGGCCACCAGATTTGGGGCGGGCTTGTGTCCGCAACATGACGGATGATGCAGGCCTGGGAAAGACTCTGCTACCGCCCGGTTTTGATTTTAATTGGCCCAATGCATTCATTAGGTTATTCTCACGCGAACTCAAATTTTCATCGCCTGAATCAGGCGAGCTAGGTCTGACCATACCTGGTATTGCTGCGTTTGTATCGTCGAGTGATATAGCATTTTCAAAACTTTTTCTGATCTCATCTGCAAACCCACCGTAATCATCGTGGTTATATGTTGAACCATTGTCCGAAATAATGGACTCAGTAGTATTCGGTCGATCATTGGCAGTGCCGGGGCGACGAGTTGAGCTTGCTGAGGGAGCCCGACTATCGCGATTTTTATTCCTTTTATAATCAGTCATCCGCCGTTTTAAATCGTTTCTAGTTTTTATTCCTAGAAGTT
>JACKZZ010023068.1_pt1 | contig 14291 bp, 11 predicted proteins | sample 8027871 | NCBI WGS metagenome assembly JACKZZ01 (sample SAMN15724774, study PRJNA655200) | protist metagenome | isolation source: fluorescence activated cell sorting (FACS) single amplified genomes of... | place: USA: West Boothbay Harbor, Gulf of Maine | collected 2000-07-19
ATTTCAAAATTGGAGGAACAGTTTGGCTTGATGTGAAACGTCTTCTAGCAGCAAGAGGGTGTTGGATTGATTGTATGAAGTTAGATCCGGAGACTCAAGAAGACGGTGTGTGTCTGGTGAGACCCGATGAAGGTATGGACTCCATAACACAAGTCGACGAGAGTGTTCCAGCAGGATTTCTGTGGAAGGGCCTGATCCACATGTTAGCGTCCAATAATTATGTTCCTGACAAGAATATGTATGCTCATCCGTACGATTGGAGAATTCCACCTCTAATATTACAGGAAAGAGATCGAAGTTTCAGTCGTCTCAGACACAAGATTGAGTTAATTGTGAAGGAACAAATGGAGGATCATTACTTCATTGAGACAGGAGTCACTCTTGTAGCACTTTCACTTGGAAATCTCTACGTGCAATACTTTTTCAAATTCTTGGAAACGGAGCTGGGTAAACGTGGTTCGTCAAGATGGATCGACAAGCATATTCATACGTTGATCATGGCTGGAGCTCCACTTTTGGGCGCAGTAGGACCATTGCGAGCAATTTTTGTCGGTGATACGAACGGATTACCCATCACCTCAAAACAGTCACGAGGTACGTAGATGACCAAGTGATTGACATTGTCTCTCGAGACGCTCGTCCTTTATTTTTCTCCTCGTCCATTTATTCCTCATATATACATTCGCACAGATCTCATGTTGACGTTCGGATCGATGCCATGGATGTTTCCTCACGAAGTTGATGAGAGTAAAACAAATAAACTATATACCTTGATGAATAATGGGTAATGCTCTCTCTCTCTCTCTCTGTGTCATTCTCTATCTCTCTCTCTCTCTCAACTCATCATCATCATCATCATCATCATCATTAAAGTGAGAACCACTTTCCAGTCAAGATGATCGAAGTAGAGATGCAAGACGGACGTGTCTTCACACCTGACAACAAAAACGTATTGGAAGGATTTTTGTCCGAAGTCGATAATGATGGTCGCTTAAAGATTCTACAAAAAAGCATCGAAAAGTGGTACAAAAACGATACGAATCTATTCGATCTAGATGTCTTGACTCCTTTTGAACCTCCAAAAGAGATTAATCATATTATCTCCGTGTACGGTGTGAATGTACCGACACCGGTCGGAGCCCGATATAAGGAGACTAGCTCAAGAGATTATTTTGAAGAAGTTGAGCTCATTACGAACGATGGAGGTCGTGTGACGTCATCTAAATCATCTCGTTCCGCAATCTCAAAGTCTCGGTCATATCGCACACGTCAAAGTGGTGACGGAACTGTTCCATACGCATCATTAAGTTGGGCATTTAGTTATTTTGATGAGAATCTTCCGGTGAGACTCACAATGGTTCCAACTCAAAATTACGAAGAGGACGATATTTTGACCTTTGAGGATGTTTCGGAAAATTTGACGACATATATGCGTTCGAAAGATCACAATCGTTTTTTCGTACAAAAACAGATTTTGAAAGATTCTCGTACTGGTCTACCGTGCGTGATTCTCTCTCTCTCTCTCTCTCTCTCTATCTCTTTCTTTTACTTCTTCTCAATACATCTCATGTTTTGATGCTGCTCGTTCGAAAAAAAAAAAAAAAATCGACACAAAACACAGGCAAAGTCGTTCGATTCAGATTTGGGAAATACAGAACGTTAAGCATCGCGACTCTGTGACAGATATGCGAGTCTTAGAACAACTTCGAGCCTTGCTGCATGTGAATCGAAAGGCAAAATTTAAATTGAAGAAAATTCAAGAAGATTCGAGACGAAATTTGAAGACACATGTTGACGAATTAATGAAGCACGACATGATTCGTGACCTTATTTTGGAGGGAGCTGCTTGGTCTAAAGACAGAAAGCCCGATTCGGATGATTCGTGCTTTTGGGATTACGCAAAAGTTGGATGTGCGTGGAATAGATATTGTGAGTATCGATACGAAATCGGTGATATACATTTGTCTCAATCCTGTCGTTTGAGAGACAAGCCCTTACCTCATGATTATGATCAAGACAAGATAGATGATGATGATATGACTTTGAAATTTGAGAAGACCGAGATCATATCACATCGATATGTGTATCATAATGATGATTTCGAACGAGTACGAAAAATTTTCGATATGGAACCTTGGATTTTTGTGACTTTGGTTTGCGTATGCGTTTCAATTTTCTTCTTGCTTTCGGGATATTTATTTTTCAAAATATTTCACCTCGAAATTCTGAAAATTTTGAAACGTCAATCACGGAAACTTCTTTCGTCTTCCAAGGAGGAAAATGAGAAGGAAGAAAAAATCGCGAAAGATAAATCATTGAAAAAGAATAATTTGGTGGAGGAGGAGGAGGAGGAGGAGAAGAAGCAAGAAGAAGGATCAAAGAACGATGAAGAGATAAAGAAAGACGAGGAGACAAAAAGCAATGACCAAGAGACAAAAAATGATAAAGAGACAAAAGAAAAATGATGAACTTGAGTAAGCTTCCGTTCTTGAAGTCGATCACACGATGATACCTTTTTCCCATGATGCTTTCTCGTATTTTTTTAAAACTTTTTTTCCAATAATAATTGTTTTCTAGCTGTAGTGTTGGTTTAAATATATCATTTGTTTATATTACTACTAATTCCGCATCACTTATTTAATTCCGCATCACTTATCTAGATTTGGCTTGGGGTGTGGGGCAAGTACTTTTTCGACTTCCGAAGCTCCCCTGAGATCACGTCCACCGGATTCCTCCTCATCTTCTTCTAATTCTGAAACTCTACGTCCACCAGATACTTCCGAAGCTCCCCTGAGATCACGTACACCAGATTCCTCCTCATCTTCTTCTAATTCTGAAGCTCCACGTCCACCACGTCGTCTCATCACGCCCCTATCAAAGTCAAGATCACGAAAAAACTTTTCACCTCGTTGGGGTGAAATAAAATTGCCAATTGATGGGCAACATCGAATATCACGACATAGTCTCGATATTCGGAATTCATACTTCTCTTCGACATGTTTTGGCAAAGGATCTTGTAATACTTTCCTTGAAGAAAACATTCCTCCTTCACTTACCGTAGCAGGTTTAAGAATCATTTGAATTCCAGGACTTCCGAAGAACCCAACCATCGATTTCCGAACTTCAAATGCAACATATTTACAAATCATTGATTGATGGTCCAATTTTTGATAATCAAGTATCGTTTGGAAGTATACAAAACTCGATTGCATCCATGCGCTGTGAAGAAGTCTTGATTTTTCTTCATCTCTCAAAGTCCTTGACTTCTCTTTAGATGCTAGCATCTCTTCGTAACACTCGAGTGTATCCTGTACGATTGTTGTCTGAGCAGCATGGTAATATTTGAGAAGTTTCTCTATTTCATTTACAGATTTCTGGTGAGTCGGGAACATCATTTCATCAGTTTGATACCTTATCTGAAGTTGATCTTCGATTCCATCGCGATTTCTTTCAATTCCCCAACACGTCTCGCTTATATCGTCGCTTACGTGAGGCCATTGCATGATATCGTTTCGGGCTGCCATTTTACACAAATCACAAGCAAATCTTGGAAACGACTTAATTACCATCCCTTCTCTTGCAATCATGTGCCCGATGGTCTCAAAATCAGGACATAAATTTTCTCTGTGCTCCTTTGAATCCCAAAATTCTCCACCGAATCGATTCGCAGTGTTATCATAGAAATGTTCTACAAACGCTTCATCCTCTTTCCCGGGGTAAATGTGAGATAGTTGATCAATCATATCCATAGTAACTCCTTTGGATCGAAAAAGTTCATTTATTTTACCTGATTTCAAAATCTTTTGCACTGAGTCTTGTATGCACTGAACAGAAGCGCTTATTTCGGTTTTGTGTGGCGAATCGTCATTCATACTTGTGATTCCAGCTGCTCGTTCAGCACAGTGTGAGAGTCGAGCCTTTGGTATAGGTGTTACGGTCGGATTTACATGTCGTGAAATACACTCTTCCAACGATCTACACACGAGCGTGGGAGAGCATCTAGAACGAGAGGAAGTAAAGTAAGTGAGGAAGAGATAAAGAGAGAGAGAAGCCTTCCATTCCCTACGTACAGAGTCCCGCTATGAACCTTACTTTCCACTACGCATCCGTATTCTATCAAAGTCCAAAAATTTTCATGTTGCATCAACCTCGAGCCTTCTGTGTGCGTCATAGAGTTGACCGATTTAAGAGGTATCTCTGGAAAGTAGTCCCATCCGCAATCCGAAGGGTCTTTGAGACAATAGGACATGACATCGATTATAGTTCCTGAGATCTCATTGGGGTGAAGTTTCGCAATTTCTGATATTTTCGTGTGCATGTAATCATTTCCTCCAAGATGATGCCTCAACATCTCGTCAAAATCAAGTTTTGGTGCTGGACTCACAGTTACGTCGTGAACGGAGCTCACGAATCCTAAGAGTGTTCGCGTCGAGTGAACGAAGCTCTCACATTGAGAACAACTAATTGCAGAAACACTTCTGATACATAAAATAAACGTAAGGACAGCAGCATAAATTAACATTTTAGATGATGATGATGATGATGATGATGATGATGATTGATGATGATGATGATGATGATGATGATGATGATTGTTGATGATGATCGATGATGAGGATGATCGATGATGAAATCTCGCCATGCTGGGTCTTTTTTAAACTGTGTTCTTCCGGAGTACATCTATACATCTATACATCTATACATCATCAATAAATACATTTTGTTTTTTGAATCACATCATCAGAGAGAGAGAGAAAAGAGAGAAAAGAGATAGAAAACGGAATTAATAAGAAAATGAGTGATGAGACGAACATGATGATGCTGAAGAAAATATCTTTATCAGGTCGTTATGATGTTCCATGGAAAAGTTTGAGTCTTATATTGAAGGATGAAATTTCAAAGGTACGTCGATGTAGATCGATCCTGTATCCGGTTCCCCGTAATTTTCACCCTAGCTTACAATATATATCATGCAATACTTCCCACGATAGGTTCTAGAAGAGAGTAATAAACTCTATCCTTCATCAAATAAAATAGCAGATTTTGGAAAGACAAAGAATGAGACGATAAATATGTTAAACGAATTCGAACAGGCACCGTTCACCCTTCAGAGACTTTGCGAAGTTCTCTCCAACTTTCAAGCTAATTACAAATCAACACATAAACTTGTAAACGCAATAACGACACTTTTAGCAGTTACGTCTACTTACTCTCCGTCATCATCAGCAACTCAAGTCATCGAGGAAGGCGATGATGTTGAAAGTGATGACGATGAGATGCAGGTAGACGAAGAAGAAGAGAAAAGTGATACAAATTTAACACTTAGTGAGAGCGTTGCGTCATGAATTACCCCTTTACTGAAATAATAAGTCAATGCCTTGCTGTGATAATAATAATAATAATAATAATAACGTAAAAATGATGGCAAAATAAATACGCGATGCTAAGATTCATTACTCCTCGTCATCTTGCTTCTTCTCTTCTTCTTCTTGCTCTAATTCTTCCTCTATCTCCTCACCCCAATCTAAATATGTCTCAGGAAACCAACCCATCATGTCTTCCGAAACATTGTCTCCATTCTCATCTTCGTTGTAAACATACCCAAAGCACCATCCACTATCATCAGATTTCAATACACATACAACGTCACCAGCATCGAGAGCTAGCTGACCAGAACTTGATTCCTCTTCTGGAATATAATTCGCAACGACTGTGGCGTAGTACCCCTCAATCTCTGCTTCTTCTTTTCTCTCCTCCTCCTCCTCCTCTTCATTCTTCTCATAATTCACGAACTCATCTTCGACTTCAAAACAAGATCCGCTCTCTCGCTCCTCTTGTTCATCCTCCTCCTCCTTCTCCTCCTCCTCCTCAATCCATTCCGTGAAATTACAAGGAAACCACCCATACGAATCGTCACTCTGATCCTGATCAAGCAGAAGATGAGCTTCATATCGATTGAACTCATCTTCTGAACTCGCAACCTTTCGTCCGTACCACCAACCACTTTCCTGAGTCTCGAGTACAGCAATGACACTACCCTCCTCAAGACCAAGTTCCTCGTCATTCGAAACATACGTGGCTAGAACACGTACAAATCCAACCACATGCACGACGTTTGATCCGGATATTTGAGAGGAATCCTCAAAGAGTCCAAACGTAGACGCAGCTGTTTTGTCATGCAACTTTATAGTATTTTGATTCTCATAAATCGATGCCGTGTTCTCGTCCTCCTCCTCTCCTTGAGCCCCAGTCGTCTCATCACCACCCACAGGATCAGCCCATTCCACAAATGAACACGGAAACCATCCGAGTTCTCCATCTCGCTCACCTCCCTTGATTTGTCCGCACCACCAACCACTCTCGTGCTCCTCGATGACTTGAATCAAATCACCACTCGCCGCAACGAGCCTCTGGCCGTCCTCATCGTCCTGATTTTCGTTTTCGTAATTGGATACCATTCTTACACAATATCCCGTTGCGCTCTCTTGATTGGTGTACGTTTCATCTTCAATTTTCTTTTCTTCCTCCTTCTCTTCTTCTTCTTCTTCTTCTTCTTCATACTCCTCTCTTTCTGTCAGGATGACTTCGTTTGCAGTGTTTTCGACCTCCGTACCCCAATTCCAAATCGCTTCGTCTTCATTCACAATACCCACCACATTTTCTTTCTTCTCCGTCATTTCCTTCTCCACCGTCGTCGTCACACTAGGACGCTGAGTACGAAGATATTCTTGACGAATCCATCCGTAGCGTCCAGACGTGTTGCATACTATACACCAACCCGAGTCGTGCATATCATAAACAACGAGCCTCTCATCTTCCTCACATTGTATACCTTGAAACCAAGAATTTTCACATGTTTCTTTTTCTCGACATATCTCAACTCTTGCGTTTGCAACACTGCATCTTTGATTTTGTCCTCTATTCATTGAGGTTTCACCAGTGTACCATCGTTTTCGTACTCGAATTCTTGCTTCGAGGTACCACATCAAAGACAGTGTCGTGAATGGTGGAAATTCGATCTTGTTATCACTTTCTTTCACGATAAGTCGACCATCGATATCATACTCCTTCACGACAGGTCTTCCGTCGATGTCGTATTCGACTTCCTCCTGCCTTTCATCTAGAATTAGTGCTGATTGATCCTCAACAACGATCGGTGGATCTTTCTCTACACTCGGCTCTGAACTTTGTCGAATCTCATGTGCGCTTTGCTGATCTTTCTCTGAATCTTTCTTTTCGTTTTGTTGATTTTCTTCGTTTATCTTTATCTCGTCTTGTGATGAAAAACTTGATCGTTTATTCTCCTTCATGTTACCCATAAATTGCGTCAGCAAGTGTCGTCCCAAATTACCGATCTCGCTGATACTGTTGCTGACGATTTTGATTGAGGAGTCATCATCTTTCGTGGATTCAATTGTGGAGAGTAGAATATTTTTGTGTCGTTTTGATTCGTCTTGAAGTGGTTCTAGACGTCGAGGTGGAGACTTATTTTTTTGTGGTGAGGATTCAGGAGTAGCACCATATCTTGAAAGAAATGCACGTTGTGTCCATTTTCGTGATGAGGATTGCCGAATAATCGTTTTCACATCCTTCTTTGTCTCTTTTCGTTTTTCTTGTTGTTTATCTAGTTCTTTGCTCTCCTCATCCTGCTCCTCCTCCTCCTCCTCCTCTTCGTCGCTCTCACTGCTACTCAACATCTCACCCATCCTTCCAAACGGCATCGTAGAGTTCAAAGAAAGGTTCCAATCATTTTTTTTGGAAACTTTTACACTTTTTGCTTCCTCGATCAAAGCATTCAAATGATTTCCACTTTGTCTACGTCTTGGAACTCGTTCACGCTGAGATGACGTCATGTCTTGTACAGATCGAATTCTGGGTAACATCACATCTTCATCAGAACGCCGATTTGATGAGATCAGAGAAGACGAACCATTCTTAAAACGTTTCGAATCTGAACGTGCGAGTACGTCAGGAAGTCGATCCAAACGTCTTCTTGAGAACTCCATGCTCGATTCAGATTCAGATAAGGATAATACATCGCTTTCGGAGAATCTACCCCACGTCGAACATATTCTAGTTATGCCTCGACGTGCAATGAAAGGATGACGCGTCATGTTCTTCACAAATGTACTCGGATCTACTTGACCAGTATCATATCTTCTTGCTCGAGAAGCTTCGGAGAAGATGATGCAGGACTGCTTCAAAAGCATACGTACAAATTGCATTCCACATCTCGTCAACGAACCGGGACGATGCTCAACAGATTTCAAAGTACGAGACACGATAGCGTGACCGAGGGTAACGTAATCTTCACTATCTCGAAAATCCATCTGCTTAAGCATTTTCTCGGTCTCACATGCCTCTTTCATATCTGCATTTGACATTTCAAGAATCATAACTGCAAGAGCAAGAAGATCTTTTGCAAGAGCTATACAGAACATTTCAACGGCATCGTTATCGTTCTTGTTTTCACGAACGTGAACCATATCCAGAGAGGCTCCTAGAGCTCCGGCGGTGTGTCCTATTTTAATCGTTCCGTCGCTCCCAACATATACATGTTTATTCGTCAAACCACCATGTGTAACACAGTGATGATGAAGATGTGACATACCTGTCAACATCTGAGATGTATATTTTTGTACAATTCTCTCCTCTAATTGTCCGAATCGATCCACGATCGTTCTGATGTTTCCGCCCGGAACGTATTCCATAAAAATACTTACGCTCTTGTGTGATTTCTCGATACCGTAATACTGTACAATATTTATATGTTTAGGAATTCGAGACAATACTCTTGCATTATGTTCCAATTTCCTAAGTCGTTGTATTTCTTTTTCCGGAAGTTCGTCGGATTCTAGATATTTTTTCACTGCGAAAATTTCCGTGGTTTCGGTATTCAAACACAGATAGACCTCACAAAAGTTTCCTTTCGAGATACGATCGCCTCTTTGAAACACAACTTGTGATGCGTGATGTTCCTTTGATGATGATGATGATGATGATTTCATATTTTTAAATATATACACTCATTTCTATGGGAAGGGATATTAAATTATTAAACAAGGGATGAATGAAGCTTCGAGAAACTTCGAAAAGCAACTGAGAAACTGAGAAACTGCTGAGAAACGGAGAGACTCCCGAAAAATCGAGTTTCCGTTTCTCTTACAGCTTACAGGCTTTTCACCCACTTCTCTCTTCTTTTTCCAATCAAGAGGTATTATTTTGAAGTATACATATATATATAAATAAAAAAAAGAATGCAACGCGTATTAAGTACATTTGATGCATATCAAAAAGCACGTATCAAGTTTGTACAATCAGTAGCTCAGCTCTCTCTGAGAGAGGAAAATGTGAATTTGATGGAAAATGCCGAAGTATTGAAAATGCTTCGCCCTCTTCTCTCCGATCACGTACCTTCCATACGTCAAAGTGCATCCGTAGCTTTGGCAAGACTCGCAAGTCATAGTCAAGTGATTGCAGAACAGATAGTTCAGGAAGGTTTGATCGTAGCTCTCGTGGGATCCATGAAGAACGGAAGTTCCTACGACAGAAAAGCAGGAGCTTTCGCAATGAGATCCGTCTCGAAGCATTCCTCCAAACTCGCTTCGAGTATTTTGAAAGTGAATGGTTCTATCGATGCTTTGAAGTTGTGTCTTAATGATGTGAGTGTCCAAGTCAAAGAATCTGGTGTATGGGTGTGTAATTTCATCGCTAAACATGAAGACTCCTCCCTCGCGACGCAACTTGCCGACGCCGGTATCGTTTCGCTTCTGAATCTGTGCCTCGAGGAACCGGAACCAAGTCTGAAACGTATTGCCACTATTTCATTGGCAAATATTGCCAAACATTCTGTATCGTTGGCACAGCAAGTTGTGGACGCAAAGGCACTTGAGTCTTTCAATGTTTTGCTCAGCTCAAACGATCTCAAGCTCAAGCGTCAGGTTTGCGCGTGCGTTGCCCAGATTGCGAAGCATTCGGACGAGATGTGTAATCGCGTTGCGAATGCTAATCAGGACTGTATTTTTCGCAAGATTTTGCTCTGTTTGGGCTCCTCTGATGATATCGTACGTCTCAATGCATTGATTTGTGTTCGTGAGGTCTCGAGACGTTCCTCCAAGCATGCCGATATGATTGTTCAGGACGGAGGAGTAAAGATGTTGTTGGATGCTTTGCGAAGAGATCAAGAAAATCAGATGGTATGTTTTTTTTTGTTCTTGTTGTTGTTGTTAATGTGTGTGTGTGTGTGTGTTGTGTGTGTGTGTTGTACTTCTCTTTCACTTCATGTTCTCACATATTCCTTCTCACTCTCTCTCTCTCTCTCTCTCTCTCTCTCCTACTCACTCACTTCATCTTTGACTCGAACAGGTACGTCTTGCCGTCTCGACGTCGCTGGGATTTTTGGCATCCTTCTCTTCAGATGCTGCGTCAAAGATTTCAAATCTTGGTGGCGTAAACCTTCTCAGAGATGTTCTCAATGCAAGCGAAGACGATGATGAGGTAAGATCTTCCGCAGTATGGGCTCTCGGTCAAATCTGTCGGCATGTTGAAGTTCCTCCTCAAAAGGACACCATAGGTGATGCAATGCGCGCTTTCGAAAATGCATCAAAAAAAGACACAGAGTCAGGAAGTGAGTTGAAGTCAAAATCCTCAAGTGCAATCGAAATGATGATGTCGAATTGCAATAACTTGACTTTGTTGGAAAATATTGCGTTGAATCGAGAGGAGATTTCAGGACGAATTCGCAAGTATGCGATTCAACAGATTGCTACGGTGTTGACAAAACAACCTAGTGTACGACGTTCCTTCGTGGAACGTGGTATGCTTCGTAAGATTCAAGGTCTGAATGATAGTGAGGATCACAACAATGATCAGGAAGGCGACGACGAAGTAAAAGAAATAGATGGTGATGAACAAGAGATGCAAGTTTTGATAGAAAAAGTTTTAAGATGCTTTCCACTTGATGTCGTTCAGCATTATTCAGATGAATTCGGAAAATCGTTGGTGGGACGTCACTTTGGTTAACGAAAAATACATTTTAGTATTCTGTTTTGTTTGTTTGTTTGTTGTTGTTGTTATGTGATGTGTATTTTTATAAAATACGATAAATGTTTATGAGACGAAAACCATTACAAAAGCAATGTTCGTGAGATAAGTAATATATCTTTATAAGCAAGCGGTGTTTTTGATGTAGATGGTGCCGTCAACACCAATGATCTTTATCTAAATTTGCGATAGCGGTCTAACACACAGCACATATATACACACACACACACACACGAGTTAGTGTCTCATACGGGGGTAAAATAAATCATTGGTCAAATCAATGACACAACTTCTCATCCTCCTCCTCTTCTTTTTTTGCGTCTTGTTTTTCTTCAAGACAGATTTTGCTATTTGTAGTATTATGACAACACATCTTCCCCTCGGTCAAAGTGTTCAAAGTTCCTTTCTGTGATTTCTTTGTTGTGATTTCACGAAATTCTTTGAAACACTGTAAGGCTTCCTTTTCAAGACCACAATTTTCAAGTATCTCCCAAGACGATATTCCATGTCCATTTGTGATATACGGATCACAGCCTTGCGAAATCATAGTAAGTACCATTGCCTTGTCTAATCGAAATGCTGCAAAAAACAAAGGCGGAGCTCTACTTACTCGAGAGTGTGCGACGACAACGACATCAAATACTGTACCTGTGTCGAGAAAAGTAAATGGAGGACGTTAACCAAAAGGATTAAAAATTAGAGACGGAGAAAAGGAAGGGGAGATTCATTACCTTGAAGTACACGTTTCTTGAAGTTGAAATCTGATATAAGGGACATAGACTTGTTTAAAACATTGAATCGCTTGTAACATGGAACATGATTCAGAGCTTTGATCAAACGAGTTTTTCCGAAACGTCTGCGATACTTTTGACAAATCGAAAGAAACAAAGAGGAATCTGTGAGTTGACTGCTAAGGAGTGCGTGAAAAACGTTGGAGTCATTATGTCTTTTCTCATCAAGCGCCGCACCAGAATCGAGCAAAGCATCAATGATCTCTTTTCGATTTTGCGTACACATCAGACATGCCAATGTCAAAGCAGATGCACCGAAAAAATTAGCATTGTAAAGGCTGTCAGGATATCGTTGACACCAATATTTTATATTGGTCACGTTATGAAACCTAATTGCATACAATAGCGGTTTTTCCATAAACTTATCGACCTTAACACTGATGGGAATACCCGCTTCCAGAAGCATAGCCACAATTTGTGGATTCGCAAATGACATGGCAAGATGAAGATTCGTTCCGCTGTGCTCGAGGAATCCTTTGAATTGATGTTTTTTCTTGATCGGCTCCAAAAGACTGGATGCGAATTTTTTGTAAGAATTAGGATTGTAATTGTAGTTTTTTCGTCTGATTTTAAGAAGTTGCATCACGCACTTTTCGTGACAACCAATGATTGAAAATTTGAGCAAAGACCAATTCGTTTTCTTTGCCAATTCATCGTCCTTACCAGATCTCCACAAGAGATTGCTCTTCAGCTCTTTCAGAGTCAAATTTCGTGCATCTTCCAAGCATTTTTGTGATTCTGAACTTGGCATCATTGAACTCGTGAGAAATCTTTTCGTAACGACGTGAAATCTTGCTTCAATCAATTTACCTGCATTACTTCGAAAGCATCGACAAATTTTTTCCCTTATCATTCTTTCAAGCACGAGTCGTATGGATGCCCTGTCGCAATTCTTATGATCCTCGTTTCTTTCACAACACGTAAATTTACCCCTACCCACAAGAGTCGCAACGTCGAATTGTAGGTGTGCAATTTTGGGAACGCTTTTCAATACGAATTTCTCCGAATTGTACTTACCAATCACAAACAACTTTGTCCTCGTGTCATTTAGATACTCACAAAGCATTTCGAATCTGCACCATCCTCTGGAAAACCAAGTTCGATAGTTCATAGCACCTCGAGTGTCATGAGTTATGCTCGGTACGAGGATGAACATGTACTTACATCTCATGATATATGAAGGTAGAGATGCAATTGCTGCTGCTGTTGCTTCTCTGTCCATATCTGGTCCAAATTTAGTGGGTCGATCGTAGATTTGAGGAATCGATTGATAATCGATCCAAACGTACATGTTCTTCGTTTCTTCTGGCCAATTTATACGTTCCGATTTAGACCAATGTCCTCTCATCATGGATTGTATACTCATCGGTGGATTATTGCATTTACCTTGCGAGAGTGCCATCAAAGTGTCGTACAGCGCACGAAGTTGAATACCTGACGAGGGAGCGATTGACGAGGAAGTGAAAAAGAGGGAGAGAGGGAGAGAGAGAGAGAGAGAGAGAGGAACAAACCTTGAGGATCTGGATGCGAACATGATGCCCATTCGTGAGATATGAAAATAATGACTGCATTGTGCTTTTTCTGCTTTGCAGAATCCATGATAGTTATGAGAGACATGTCAAGAAGTTGTCCCCACGAAAGAAGCCGAGCGGACTTATCTCTGTATATGGAGAAAAAAATATCTACGTGCATAACGTCTATATTTTCCGAGAGATAGAAGATGTGAGATTATTTCAAGATCGATGAGAGATGAAGGAGAAAAGGGTGAATTTTTGTTGGAGAGAAAAAAAAATCTCGGGAGATCGAAAAACGTAACTTACATTGCGGAAAATAATTAATTTGAGAAGGATCTCGAAATTTGTGTTGAGGAAGAGGCTCACGATGAAGAACACGATGAAACACTTTATCATTCTTTCTTTTTAAAGTAGGTACGAAAATATTCGGAGTGTTTGTAATTATATTCGAGGATTCCTCCTCCTTACTGCTGTATTGGCTGTTCATCATGAAGGTCTGGACAGTCTGGACCTGAGCACCCAAACCCAGCCCCGATTTCGTTCGACGCGTTCCTGTTTCAGGAATAGGGACGCCAGATTCCCCTCTCCCCCACCTTAAGACGTATAGACTGTATAGACTCTATAGGCTGTCTAGAAAGTGGGGGAGAGGGGATTCTGGCGTCCCTATTCCTGGATCAGGTTCGACGCGTTCGACGCGACGCGACGAGTGACGAGTCAAACACACACGGCGATCTATAACATCTGATTCGGATAGTGGCCATAATTTTAAAAATTGTTGTGTCCTGTCCTCTGCCTATGACGAACTTCCTCTCGAACCCCTCTCCCCCCCCAAAAAAAAACAATCATCTTTTTAATATCTCTCAAATAATACTGGACTGTGGAGTGTAGGATTGTATCAGCGATGTTATGATTCGCTACCTCCTCTTGTATTATATTACGAGTA
>JACKZZ010014352.1_pt1 | contig 14289 bp, 13 predicted proteins | sample 8027871 | NCBI WGS metagenome assembly JACKZZ01 (sample SAMN15724774, study PRJNA655200) | protist metagenome | isolation source: fluorescence activated cell sorting (FACS) single amplified genomes of... | place: USA: West Boothbay Harbor, Gulf of Maine | collected 2000-07-19
AATCATCCCGGTTCCGGGAGCGGCCGGCGGCTCCGCGCCGAGGGGACCGAGAGTCGCGGCGGGGCATTTTCGGCGCTACAGTATCGATTTCAACTTGAAGGAACTATTCTAAGCGATTATCTGCTGGCTAAATAGCTCAATACAGGGAGGCGCAGGCACTAAAGCTCGGGTATCCTGCTTAATCTGATGACTATTCAATCCTCTAGTCAAATGATATACCCTGAGATAAATTGGTTGTGAGAGGGGTGTAATGATGATGAGAGGACAGAAGAAACCGCGAGAATGTCAACAGTAGATAGACTCAAAACTCCACGAATTAATCAATGAAAGGAAAATCAGGGAAACGCCCGCGAGAAACAAATTAAAATCAGGTAAATGATGGATCGAGGAAGTCGCGAAAGCATCAAAAGCAAACGAGTCCAACTCTGAGAGGATAGAGAATAATTCACGGCGTCGACACTGTCGGCCTATGAAGAAAATCACGAACAAGGTGGGAAAGGGAGGGTAAAAACGCGGAAACGCGGTGTAAATGGGTCCTGAAACATTTCTTGGAATCGTCGCCTACTGGTGCTCGCCTAGTGTGGCGGACGTATGGAGATCCCTGCCCTGATTATATAGGGAACCGTTGTTTAACAGAAGCTGTGTGTACATGAATCTAACCGGTACAGCGTGCCGATTCCCCTGACTATACTCTCATGAATCATGATATCCCTGTTGACGTTACCGCCGTAGTAGCTTACTCCAGACACGCCGTCAGCCTCTCGGCGAGGCACGTTTTGACGGCGTCCGCTAGGGGTTGGTCGTCCGCCTTAACCGTAACTTTGACGAGTAATTCGTCCCCCTTGACCGACGCAGCGCAGAGGGAGACCAAATGCGGCAACCCTTCCCCGCCCGCTCCGTTTCCCTGCCCAGATTTCGACCACTCCGAGTTTACTTGGGAGATCAGCAGGAATTTGCGGGGAACTGATTGGTCATCACTTGGGGGCTGCCCCGAAGACTGTTTGATCCCATGGAACCCGCTCATTGCTGCTGCTCTAGCGACGATTGCGGGGAAAGCCGCGTCTATGTTCTGCCCGTTAAGAGCGGAGGCGGGAAACCGACAGATCTCTCCTGCTTGCGTGGACAAATGCTCCCTCGCAAAGTCGGCGATATAGCCACCGATCTCGTCCTCCGACCAAATCCGAGGGTGGAGGAAGGCCCACGTCGGAACCGCCAGAGCGGCCGGAAGTACGACGGCCTGAGCAGCCTGTCCCTCGGAAGCGAGCTCGTAGGAGATCTGGCAGGGGATGGAATCGTTTCCAGCACCGGGTCTGGAGAGAGATTGACAGTTCATCACGGTCTTAATCTTGCCCGATCGTTCCTCCGAGAAAACGCCCGGTACAAGGTCGGTTTTCCAAATAATCCCGTCGTCCGCACTACTCAACCGCACGTTGGAGACGACTGCGGGGGGCGGTGCTTTTCGCTCGACTCGGAGATCTAACCTTAAGCTCTGTTCCCGCTTGTTCTTCACGCAGAGGTAGACGCAAACGTTTTCGTCTTCGGCCCACACCGCCCAATTCCGATTGAGATTGTCTTGGATTTGTTTATCAGTTGGCGCGGGCAGAAATCCTGCCGGAGGAGCCGCCTCCTGGACCTGCCCCTGACCCGTCAACGCCTGAACCTGTCCCTGATTCGCAGCGGGACCCGCCCCTGGTTGTGCATTCATAGCAGCGATTTGGGCGGCTAGGGCCTCTGCGGTCTGTTGCTGGTTTTGCTGTATATTAAACGGCCTCGACGTCGGCACATTACTCCCAGGACCGAACGCCGGCGGCTGCCCCACCTGCCCGGGCGCTGCCTTCCGCTGCACCGTGTAATTCTGCTTGGTAGCTGTCATCTTAGCTCTCATTGCCGCCAAAGCGTCCACTGGTTTAGGTGGCGGCGCTTTTTCCTCCTCCCCCGATCCTCCCGCAACCGTCCCATCCGAATTCAAGGAAGTTTTTCCCCCGGCGGAGAGGTTGAAAATAGCATTGGGATCCGCGCCCTTCGCGGGCGACCCGCCCTGAGGCGGTTGAGCAGGAGGATTCACCCCAATGCTCTGCAGATGTTTCTGATAGATCTCCTCTTGGGTGGGCTCCTGAGGCGCCAAAAAGGTGGGTTTTTGCTCGATAACCTCGTAAAACGGCGTATCCAGGTCAACCTCGGGTTCGTTACTGAAGTCCGGAGTACTAAAAACGTCGATCTCCGTCTTAGGGTAGAAACTCTTAAGAGAAGCCTTTTTCTCGTGGTATTGCACAATGAGAAAGGAGAGACTGGCACGTTCGGCGACCTCCACGTGCTGACTCAGGACGAAGGGGCCGAGACGTTGCAGGACCGTGGCACGGAGGGCGGCGAACTGAGGGGGAGAAGGGTTGATATTAAAGGGAAAACTCGATTGAATATCGTTATTTTTCACCATCATTTGTTCGCGAAGACTAAGTTGTTCTTACCTGCTCCTCCGTCACATCTTCCCGCTCGGAGTATCCACAGAAGAGCTTGATTCCCGCCCAAAGAAGCGCCACGGAAGTTGACGGTGGCAAACTATTTATAGCCGGCGACACCAGCAGCTCCACGAGATCGACGAAGGACTTTGACTCTTCAAAATACTTGTGGTGCTCCCCGATTATCCACGAAAGTGACTGCAAAATGCAGGGCGCCACCGTTGCCAACCCCGACTGACCCTCAGCGTTCCCGGTCGCACTCGCCTCGGCGTCAGAATCACCCCCTCCGATTATCAGGATGTGGGCCACGCTGACCGCGTACCCCCTTACGGCTTCCACCCGCCCAGTAATGTCCACAAATTGGTCAGCCACAGTCTGTGCATGGGCCGAATATTTACTGTTTGGGCTCTTCGCCAAATCCGCCAACGACAGCAGATACCACCCAAAATCCTCTATCATTGAATACTCGTTCAGTTCAGCCATTGAGAGGAAGGTTCTGATGTATTCATCACTATTACCGTGATTCCGCGACATGTGAATAAGAGTTTCAGCTACTTTAGGAAAACTTTCCCTCGTCACTATCTTATCCAGGATAGACAGCGCCACTTTCCGGATGGTCGTGTCGTGCTCCTCGATGGATTCGAGCATTTTTTCGTGCAACTCTGGGTAAAGAACCAGCTCGCCTTTTTCCAACAAGGTCGAATTCCGCGCGGCGTATTCCTCCACAGTCAACAATCCGAGATACCTTAAATTCCTGTCCCCGCTAAACAGGTAGGGACGAATGTGCTCTAAAGCAAGCTGAACCGAGTCCGTGTTTCCGGGGAGGATGCGGATGAGGGTTCTAAGGGGGACATTGGAAGATTAACAATGAGGATTGAGAAAAGGATTCACCAACTTTGAAGACGACTCTCGACACATACTTACCGACAAGCCTCAAACTCCACGCTCTTCGCCCTGGTTGTGGTGAGGATCTGCGTGATGGGGTCGGCTAATTTGCCTGCTAATCGACTCTCCAGCGGGCACAATTCCACGAAGACCTTCATCAGCTTGATCATGAGCCAGTTGTTACCTGGGGGGAATAGAGACGAGATTAGGGTCAAGATACGGCGTTCTCACGCCCTTCCCCTTGAATCTTTGTTCATCCACCACAAATGCCCCTTACTTGTCTGTGTCAGCAGCGTGAAGAAGTGCGGCACCAAAATCAGGTAGTTCTTGGCGTTTTTCCGGCAGAGTTCGAGGAAAGTGTTAACCGTTGCTGTGAGGACGCCCTGATCCTCATCAACCAACATCGACTTCAGCTTGGGGAAAGCCGTCCGCAACGCCAACGGCCACCGCAAGAACAGGCGGAACATGGTCAAAACCACCTTCTTCCGGATGTACGCTTTGTTGCTCGAGAGGAGGGCGATGAGGTCATTGATTAGTTCTCTGCTCATATCTGGCGTACATATAACAGCCAGTGCCGAAAGAGCAATCCCTATCTCCATCGGATTCCGACTCCCCGCCAGCAGGTTCTTCTTGAAGTGGTTAATTAACATCAAGCCCAGGTCATTCTTTTCCTGGAAGCAGAAGGTCGCAGCTAAGTAAGCCGGCCGCCGTAACGCCACCTTATCCGCCCGACTCAGACAGTCAACAATCGGAAAGGAGGCCCAGAGGATGTCGTACCTGAGGAAAAGAAGAGATTGAAGTAGAGAGGAGAAAACTCCCATGACGGATTCCTACGACGTATCCTCTCCCTGAAGTCCCACTTACCCAAGCATGTTCAGGTACGCCAGCTTCAGTACCGCCATGCTCTTCACCTTGAGGTTCTGGGCCTGTAATTCTCCCTTTATTTCTTGGAAGCATTGTGTTATGTATTGGTCCTCCGTCCCTCTGTGGGCCCGCAGCCCCTTCACCATCGTCACCAACGTCTTCTCAAACACCATCTTGTCAGAAGTATAGGTCCGCTTAGGATGGTATTAGGAGGATCAAAGTACTAGTAGACTTAAGAGTGAGACTATATGAATCTGATTCACGAGTGTTAAATACTAATAGAGAGATTAGAACGCTATCGCTACCGGAAAAATGTTAGTGTGAAAGGATAGGTAATAGGAAACTAGCCGTGCAATAAATCATTCAACTGATACCGGGCTGAAAAAGGCGGAATCCTCAGCAATTTCGACGTCTCACCACGAATTTATTCAGGAGCTGCGGACAGCAGTACGAGGGCGATTTCGGGTCCGACACGAAGCAGACCCAGAAAGTTCCGAACACCGGCTCGGGGCGGCCGGACCTGGAGCGGAAGGAATAGTCCCGACAGCGCTGGGTAAAACATTTCGGCACAACAGTACAGTGGTCTTAAAACAACCCGAGGGCTCAGCCTGAGCCTCGTAGCGGCCTGAGAGTCGTCCGCAACTCCGCCGTAGGTAGGGTTGTTTCTCGCATGAGATCAGCCGTAATCGCTAGAAGTACACAGACATTTTGGAGAGAAAATTGAGACCTTGAGTCCCCGATACCGGGGTGGCCTCCTATCTGAGTCTACCTATTCTTAATCAGTTCCTAATCTCTAAAAAGCATGATTCGCTATCGCAATTAGTTTCGTGAGACTGCCGCAGCAGTTCTTCTCTTTCTCTTCTTCGCCGTGTCGACGCGCCTGAGAGGAGCGCACGCCGCGGCTCGCTGAAAGTCTATCAAAGTCTATCGAGTCGCCCCCTGGTCTAATAATGGGGTCTAAATCTGTGAAAGATCTGTAAGTATGAAAGTAAGGAGAGCTCGCCTCGCGCGAGTCTTCTTCTGGCTGGTATTGGAGTCTCAGCGAGCTAGCCTTGTAAGTCCTGCTAGCCGCGAGATCGCGGGCACCAGCGCGCTTGAATGGAAGTCTGTAGGAATAGAATCTTGTAGTTAGAATCTTGTAGTGTAAACGGTAATAGAAGATTAAACTTGACGCCATCGCGCCCTAGTTTCGCTAATTTTGGAATAGAGGTACAAGATCAGGAAGGAAGACTATCATCCTTCTGGGGCGGGAATCCGGCTTTCTGGGACATTATTCAGCACCATCGTATCCGTCGATGTCGTGGGAAAACCGGTTCGCCGTTAGTACTCGACAGTCGACCGCCGGACCGCGGCCGCGCGAGTCTTCGCCGCGTTAGAAAGACCCTGGGGGAGGAGAATGGAATTTACACTTTCCAGAAGAGATACGATCTGATTCTTTCACTCTCTTCATCTCTTAACTTCCTCTGATTTTTCTTACCTTAAGCCTTCCCCGCCGCCCTCGGCGCCGACATTCACCTACGTTAAGCCTTCCCCGCCGCCCTCGGCGCCGACAAAAGCGACTCCAGCTGTTCCTTCCAAGAGGCATTTTGCCGCCGCAGAGCGTCGACTTCCTCGCTGTGCTTTGCGGAATCCTCCTCCTGCCTTCGGCGTTCCCGCTGTTCAATTTGGAGGATCTGGTCCTGGAGATCCACTACATCCTCAGCTAGCTCCTCGCAAGCCTGGGAAAGCGCCCTAAACTTCTTCTCCTGAGTGTTTCTCCGCTGCTCCGCAGTGAGACTTTTTCGCATACCGAAGGCGATCGACGATTCATAAAGAGTCTGATACGCACAAATCGTCATACGGATCTCGTCCCTCACACGGAGGAGGAGGAGACCGCGCTCGGCGCAGATGATGGTGCACTGAGGGGAAAAGATTTGGGTAAAGAGAGAAAGTAATAGGTTGGGAGAATTTGAGTCATCATCCGTAACTTCATCCTGAATCTGTTCTTACCTGCCGAATAATCTCGTCGAAAGTCTGCGCATAAAGTTCCTCTCGGATGGGGCCTTACCTGCCGAATGATCTCATCAAAAGTCTGCGCATAAAGTTCTTCTCGGATGGGGCAAATCCCGGTCTCCCTGGCCTGCCGACTCTGAAGGGCCTTATCCAAACTCTTCTGCAAATTCACCACATCCGCTCGTGTGGCCGGCGTAGAGCTGACGTACTGCACCCACAGCTGGTCCTCGTTGATCCATTCTCGCGGCGGGAGAATTGAGTTGAGGATATCCTCCGTCTGACTGGTGCCCTCTTTTTTTGCCGCTTCTTGCTGACCCTTTTTGCTCCCGGTCGTGCTAATAAGCACCGGGGTGTTGTACTTGATCAAGGAGGCCTGCATTTTGGGATGATTCTAGCCGTGTAAAGCCGTAAATTAACTAAAAAACTCTTAAACTTAGTTGGCTCCTGGCCCTAGGTCCACTCTGCAGAGCGGGAAGTACCTAGCTAGAGCCAGTGATCTTCAAGGAAACGGTAGCCTAGGGGTGGAATAGGAAACGGAATGGTCCCACTTAGGAATGGTGGTCGAGAGTGAGTTTTCAGGTGCCGCTATGGAATCTATGCCTATGGAAGGACTCTCGGAGTCAAGGTTTTATGAAGGTTTTATGGAAACCGCCTCTCAACGCTACGTTAATGCTCTCAACGCTACGTTCTGGAATCTGTGCTTGCGGTGAAAAAACGTCTACTCGGATCTCGCTCGAACGTATCCCTCATGAAGCAAAAACGATATCTCGCTCGGGTCGGTATGGAATGCGGAACGTTGCGTCGGTGAAACGTGTCGATGAAGCCTAAGCCTAGGTGAACAATTAGCGGTCAGTTCCGCTGCATATAATTCATGGGATGGCTAACTCGAGAAGGTAGCCGTGTCCCTGTCGTGTAGGGCTTCTTCCAGGAATAGATTCCGGTGCGAGAGAGAGTCTAGGAGAAAATGCTCTGTCAACACCCCAGAACCCCCCCAGAATCATCAACCGACGATACTATAGCACGTGGGTACCTCAAGTGATAACATAACAGTTAACCGTTAGTACCTGCCACTGGGTACCTCGTAGTATACTACCATGAAATACTGGCGCTCTCCCTTGTACGCTCCCCCGTGTACACCGATCAACACTACTCCCCTGTACTCCCCCGTCAAACATGCATTCAACCGGTCCCGATTCAATTTCTAACCACATAATGCTTGTGCGTTTAGCAGTTGGTATGGGATCGTAATTCATAGCCACCAATTCCTGTCTACAGCCTGCAGCCGGGCTTAACTCCAAACTCGAGCCTAAATTCCACCAAATCTCAAATCTTCTGTCCAATCATTTTTGTCTAATCTACAGCGATGCAACAATTATTCGGGTTCCCATCCTGGGACCTGGCGCTGGTCTCATTCAAATTTCCCGCTGAAGCTGGCTGAAACTCATCACACCATGGTCAGGCCACTGCAGCTCGAAGTCGAGCTCTGTTCAAGGCCTGGTACGGGCCGCATCCTCAAACCGCGCCCTTCGTCAGATTCTGTGCCACTATCACATCAACTTCAATCATCACTTGTACCACCGAAATCCCGCCTGTTTTCCCTCCAGACTCCCTCCCGACCGGATTACATTTCCTCGTTATTCTCGCTGCAAATTCTACATTTCTTCATCGTCACCAACTTCAAAAGGCAGGGAAATAGGGCTGGTATCGTCCTCCCCAACAAAATTCTCATAGAATTTCCCTTTAACCAGGCCGGAATCGTTGAGTCCATCGCGGCTCGGATCTCCACCGCCGGGACCCTCATCCAGACCCTTACTGTGCTTGCTTTCCGGCCCCCTACTCTCCAGACCCAAATGCTTGTACTTATTCAGGACGAAATCCGCCGAGATCTGGGGTATGCTGCTGCGGTTTCTTTTAGTCTCGATTTCCGGTGGCGGACTCTGCTCCACGTCCATCGGGGAGCCAGATGACCCCGATCCTGCCGGGTAAGGAGATGCTGAGGCCTGCTCGTCTTCGTATTCATCGTTATACCGACCGTGAGGGAGACAGGTTTCGGAGTCTCCGGGTGACTCCGACACCATTGGTTTTTCCTCATTCCGTTGGCTGCGGTAGCTTCTGCCGAGAGGAGAGGTGGAGACGGCCCCAGGGGGCGGAAACGACGCTTCCAGCGCGGAATCCAGGCGTTCAGCAGCTTCCATGGACTGTGAGGGAGAAAACCCGGGCACCCGCTTGTTCTCGCCACCGGCCGCTGTTCGCACCAAGGCTGGCAATCCACCCGGAGTTTGGTTTGACTGCAGCAGTTTCTGCGTGCTAGCTCCATCATTTTCGGAAGTCACATTGACCGTTGGAAGGTCGCCGCCACCGTCGCTTCCCATGGAGGACTGCATTCGCATCTGCTGGGAGCCCCGGGACTCTTCCTGCTCGTCTTCCTGCTCCTGATCGTCGTCATCTTGAGCCAGATCCGGACTCTGATCCAGTGGGTGATCGCTGTCAAAATCGGCGGAATCCGGGAGTTCCCCGCCGTCTAAGAGGCCATCGTCATTGAGCAAACCTTCTTCCATCCCATCCCCAAACTCGTCCCCTAGGTCCAGTCCGTCAAATCCAAGCCCAAGGCCATGCAGCAGTTGATCTGATATTCCATCCAGCCCCAAACCGGGTAGCCCTAGACCTCCTCCCAAGCCCATGTCGAACCCGCCGCTCCCAGACCCCGGTTCCTCCTCCTCCGACCTCGCCGCCTCCACTTCACCCCAAAACTGGTCTGCGGAAGCGTCTCCTTCTCGCCTTGATAGGACCTTCGCCACCCGTCCCTCCGTGCTCCCTAGGCGCTCTGAGAGTTCCTCCAAACCCTCATTGAGACCCCGGAACTGCGAGACGAGTTGGTGCATCGCCGTAGAGAGCGACATATCTTCGGCAGCTGGTTCATCGTCGAGGTCTGGGTCAGGGAGGGTTCCGGCGGGCGGGGAAACCTCGTGAGCCAGGCCCGGGCCGACAATCGTGGTAAACGAAGAGAGATCGACGTCGACGTCCTGGGGCGGAGGCGGAAAAATAGGAGCCTGGAATGTCGGGATGGAACTTGGAAGCTTTAGATTCTAGAAATTAGAATCGAAAAATCAGCCGCAAAACGACTTACCTTGCCCCTCGACAGCGGATGGTCGTCTCCGATCTCCCGAACAGCACCGTATACGAAGGCGTGACCTTCCGCATCTCCGACGTAAATCGACTGATCGTCGGCGCAAATTGACGTGAAGTAGCAGGATCGTTCTGGGAGAGAAGAATTGAATCGAAAGCCGCGAATTCGGTGTCCGGATTCGCTCAGACTTTCCACCGAAACTGTTACTTAGTCTTACCTCGATCATCCAGCTTCCCCTCCGACAAGATTCGGCCGCTTCCCCCGCGAATGTCCCAAAAGTTCACCACCTCGCCGCAAATCGTGGTTACGACGTGGTCTCCGTTCCACGCTACCCGCGTCCCCGGCGGCCCCCGTTGAACGGCTTTCGCTTCTGACACCAGCGGCTGGTATCCTCCTACTCCTTGGACCCCATGCAAAGGGTTTGTTGCGCCGGCGGCCTCTGGGGTAAATGCCGCAGAGTGATGCCCTCCCCCCGACCCCGAATTCGTGCCTGGCACCCGCATATCGAATACCCCAGTGTACCCCCCTGGATTGGTGGAATCTTCGAATCCTGCGATTGGGGCGTGCCCGGTCGCAAATCCCGCGGCGAGGATCTGGCCGTTTCGGAAGCTGACGTCCAGCGGTTGTGAGGGTAGGGAGACCACGTGAACCATCGAACCTCGGGCCGAAATGTCCAGCAGCGAGGAGCCGGCCAGAAGGAAGAGGCCGTCGGGAGAGAACGTGAGGGAATCCTGAGAGAGTGGAAATCGGGATGAGGAAATCCACTGGGATTTCCGATTGGAATCCTGAGAGAACGGAAATCGGGATGAGGAAATCCACTGGGATTTCCGATTAATTGATTCTGGATGAAATTTCACGTGGAATCACTGTTTGAATCATTTGACTCTTACGGCGTTGTTTTGCATCCAGATCTCAGCGATGGGCTGCCTCGTTTCCGTGCTGAAGATTTTTGCGCCTTCGTCGTCGAGTAGGGCACAAATATCCGCATGTTTTTTTGTGATTGCACAACTCCTGACCCGCCCCGTGCCCCGCAGGATACTCGTAGTGTACGAGGGTACCCCCAAGTCGTGATAATCGTGTGACTGTTTCTGTTTTTGTGATCGCCCCGAGGAGGTCTTGATATCGTACACGCGGCATGTTCTGTCCTCAGCGCAGGAGGCGATCCGGGTTCCTGCCAGGGAGAGGTCTAAAATGTTGCCGGAGTGGCCGAAAATACGGCGGAGGGCCTGGTTCCTGAGAGAAAACGGTCAGTCTATGAAGCTGCAGCAGCCCTAATGATTCCAGAACTTCGCTCTCGTTACTTACAGGGGTGGACGTTACGATGGACGTTACTTACCCTGCCCTTATCGTGATTTCGCTGCCCTGCGCGGCAACATAGCTTCCATTTACTTACCCTGCCCTTATCGTGATTTCGCTGCCCTGTGCTGCTACACTTACCCTGCCCTTATCGTGATTTCGCTGCCCTGCGCGGCTACATAGCTTCCGTCCTCTCTGAATCCAATCCGCCGCACGGGCGCCCCCGGGTCGAGCGCCAGCATCTTACAAAACCGAGACGGGGTGTTGTTGACAATTAGATATCTGCCAACCCGACTCCAAGAGCCCCGAGTCCGAAACTCCGAGACTGAATCGAGACCGAGACTAGCTGTTTGCACCTTACGTCGAGTTCGACTGACGTCTGACTCAGTTCGGCTGAGGTCTGACTGAGGCTTCCCGCGGTAGCAGTGGGAAGACTTAGTCTAGCCGTCCTAGCACGACAGTGCCTCTCCTCTGGCTTAGAGAAGGTACAGGGTCTACAGTCCCTACGGTTTTGCGGTTTCAATCGAGATAGAGGTGAAGTGGAAGGAGGGAACGGTTATTATCGGGATTCGGAGGCGAGAAGTAAGTTATAATAGGTGGAATAATAGGTGGGAAAGTTGAAAACGAGTGGGTTATTGCCGGTTATTGTTGTATCGGTAGTATCGAAACGTTTATTAAGTTGTTATTGAGTTGGAAAGGCAAATTGAGTACCAATGGGCGTTTGATTGAAGGGATTAGAATAGGTAGGATTATGATGATGATAGGTAGGTCGGTGTAACAATTTTAACAAAGCGGCAAATACGGGCGGGAAAATGAGGGTTTAAGTTATTAAGCGAAAGTTATTAAGCGGTAAAACGCTAACAAGCCCGGAAAGGAAACGCGGAAACAGGTGCGCGGCGAAAAATCTTAGGCTATTAAGTCTTTAGCCGACCGATAGTACGGCTCTGAAAAGGACGATTTTCTTATGAATGAGCGGGTGCCACTCCTCTCTTTCCCAGTAGTCGTGAGTCACCGGTGCAATTTGAGGGAACACTCTGCGGTCGAAAACAAACCCACTCGACTCCTACTGTCACAGGATCTCAGTTCGATCTCGTTCCATTTCTTACTCGTAGAATCAAGGGTCGGAATAACAGTATGTGATCGGCTACTCGCCGTGAAAGCGCACTAGTCGTTCTTTTTCGCCTCGCCCTCCCCAACTCGGAGAAAGACGTCCACTCGCCGCGCGATCGCCGCCCCGAACTCCCGATTCCCCGGGAATTTCCCGCTCTCCCGGAGGCGTTTGACTTCCCCGTCAATCCCCCCACCAGCCGCCGAAGCCGTCGCGTAAACCTCAAACGCCTTCGCAACCCCCGCCGCGTAAGCCGCTGGGTCTGCCTGGCATCGGAATTGGGACTGGAATTCGGAGGTTAGGAGATCCGTAGCCGGCCCCCCGCTGTCATGGGACACGCAAATCAACCGCGACGCTAGGAACTCTAGGAAGGAGATCCCAAAATGTTCGTCGCGCATTGTGTGCAAAGCGACTTTTGCTCGGCCTAAAAGCCCGACGATGTCGTCCCACGGCAGATTCGTCTGCACCTTAATCCGGTCCGAGAATTTCTTCAGCTTCGGATTCCCGCCCCCTGCCGCAGCGTCGTCGTCGATTTTTTGGATTTGGTCTCTTAACCGCGAGACGAGGGCCTCATCCTCCCCATTCCGCGTCGACCCCAGCATGTAAAACGTCGCGCCAGTCGGTACGGAGCCGTCCCCGACGCACTTGGCCCAGGCCTCGACCTGAAGATTTTGCTCCTTCTCTGGTCTGAATTGGGCCAGAGACAGCACTATATCTTCCCGCCTCCCCCCGCTCCCACCGTTTTTCTCCAGCAGGTGACTTAGGTCTGCCGGCGGATGAAGCAGTTCCACGGTGGATTCGCGGCCGAAACAGGCTACAATTCGCGCCCTCGTCCACGAACTATTGCACCACAGAAAGTCCGCGAACCAGCCGCAGAGCCCGTAAACCCCCAGAAAGAACCGGTAGTAAGCCAGCTTCACGTAGGTCAGCACCGAGCTCTTCCTGATCGCTTCCGAATTGTTGTAGAGGTTCTGGATGTTTCGGTCCCGTACCCGATTAAGCATATCGTGGCTCATCGTAGGATAGTGAATATAGCTTAAAACAACGCTAGCGCCGAGCATCTTAGCCACCGGAAAAGAGAAAGCGAACCCCGTGGACTCAATAAAGACCGAACATGGCCGCCGCAAGAAGCCCTCCGCGGCAACGATGGCTCCTCCCACCGACTGAAGCAGGACTGTGAACTTGGGGTAACAGGAGGCCTCACAGAGCTTCACAGATGAGAGGCCCACGAACTGCACCGCGGAGGACAGAATCTTGATCCCGAATTTCCGCTGAACTGCCGCGAGGATTTCGTCCTTTTTCGCCGCGTTTTCGTGACTTGTGTATATCAGGATCGGTATGGGATTCGCCCGCCGCTTCCGCCTTGCTGCTTCCTCTGCCTCCGCGGCTTCGATACTGGTGGCGCCCTCACACTCGTCGTTTTCCTCATGCCCCAACGTCTTCTGCAGCGCCTGAACCGCGCACCACAATACCCGCTCCCCTCCTCCCATTCCATCACAGTACGGATGAAAGAATCCTACGGCGGTTTCAGCCCTTTTCCGCAACAGAATCCGCAAAATGAACAGAAACGCTGCGGTCAACCAGACTCCGAGACGGATGTGGTGCGACAGGAACCACGTGGTGGGGTGGTCGCCGAAGATTGGGTGGGATTCGATCATTCTGAGTCTAAGTGGAGAGGGGCTAGAAAGGCGCTAAAGAACTGCTCTAACATACGCTAATCAAGGTGCTAGAGAAAAGTCAAGAATAGATGGCAGTCCGGTACATCCTCAGTCGAGTCTCTCACGCCGGAAGATTATGATTTGTCACGAGTCAGCTACCCACGTCATTCACGATGAGAGACGAAGAAACGCCGATCTTGAACAACACGCCCGCCTGCTTACTCCGGCCTCGCTTGTTTTTCGCTTTACATGGTCTGGACTTTTGACTCCCCACCCAGTCACCCAGTCATAACTTCGTAACTTAGGCAGGTGTTGTTAATTGTAAATGGAAAATCGACCGATCTCTCCCCGACTAGTAAGAAAGTGGAACAGCTATATCGTACAGGTCCGCCGAGCGGATTCTGGAAAATTTGCAGCATGCCTATGAATCATCGATATCAGATCATCATCTAGGAGTACAATGGTGTGATAGTTCGCCCGGTAGTGCTTCAATTGCGCTGCTATGTAGACACGTCGTCGTTTGTTAGTTTGAAACTTCAGCACGCCCCTGAAGTGTTACTTCCCTCCGTTCCACCACTCCAATTCTTCATCTATCCGCCTTCTCTAGTTTGTACAACTTCAGTACCTCCTTACATCTTGCCCCCTCAGCTCCTGCATCTGCATCATTTGCCCCTCAGCGCCTGCATCTGCGTTATGACGAATCGTTTCGCCCGTACTTGCTTGGAGGAGAGTCTCAAATTCGCCCATAAGAGGAAAACATTCGGAAAGAAGCTCATTGAGCATCCGGTCATAAGGTGGAAGTTAAGTGAGATGGCTCGGATGGTGGAGGCTACCCACAGTTGGATTGAGACTCTTTTGTATAACATGAGTAAGATGGACAAGACTGAGGCGGACCTGAAACTA
>JACKZZ010004034.1_pt1 | contig 14285 bp, 4 predicted proteins | sample 8027871 | NCBI WGS metagenome assembly JACKZZ01 (sample SAMN15724774, study PRJNA655200) | protist metagenome | isolation source: fluorescence activated cell sorting (FACS) single amplified genomes of... | place: USA: West Boothbay Harbor, Gulf of Maine | collected 2000-07-19
GCTAGGCCTTGCCGCCTTGGCCGCCCGCAGCTTCTGACAGAGCAGGTGGTACATGGCAGTGGAGCTGTTGCAGGCCCTGCTCTTGATTCCATCCAGTACCCCCTGCACGTCTATGTCTGCCTCTCTCATTTGATCCAGTACAATCTTTTGTATCGTAGCAGCATCTTCAGGGCTTTGCTCGTCTATGGGTATATCCGCATCAGTCACTTGTAGATACCATCGGTGCTTCCTTACATCGCTCACCGTATACCGCTTCGTGGGGTCGGTCTCAAGTATCTTTCTTATCAAATCAGACACGTCCTTGCTGATCCACTTGGCAGGCTTGTACTCTCCGCTCAGGATCTTCTTGTACAACACGCTCGTGTTCTGGTCTTCAAACGGCAGAAACCCACACACAAGTGCGAAGAGTATGACGCCCAGTGACCACATATCCGCCAGCGGCCCCATGTACTTCTTGCCTGCTATCATCTCTGGGGCGGCGTAACATGGCGAGCCGCAGGCCGTGCCCAGGAGCTTGCCACCTTCGTGCGTGTTGCTCAGGCCGAAGTCCACGATCTTCACCAGCCAGCCGTTCTTAGAGGCCTTGAGCAGCAGGTTCTCAGGCTTGAGGTCCCTGTGGGTGACTTCGCTCTTGTGCAGCGCCTCCACGCCATCTATGATCTGGTGGAAGAATTTACATGCTTGCGGCTCTGGCACATGTCTGTGCTGCACGATGTACTGGAACATCTCCCCACCTTCGCAATTCTCCATAATCAAATAGATACTATTTTGTGTGTCGAGCACTTCGTACAGCTGGATGACATTCTTGTGCGCCGATTTTTTCAATATTTTGATCTCACGATTGACTCTCCGGACGTCGGCCTGTTCCTTGATCCTGTTCTTCTCTAATATCTTCACGGCGACCTTTTCCCCTGTAGGCAAGTGGACAGCAAGCTTCACTTTGCCGAAGGTGCCTTCCCCAATGGCCTTGCCCAACATGTACTGCCCAACAACCTTGCGAGCGGTCGCACCCGCACCCGGAGCTGCTGCTCCTTGCTGTTGTCGTTGCTGCTGCTGGGGGTTGACACGCTGTTGTGGCTGTTGCTGCTGTCGGCCCTGCTGCTGCTGCTGCTGCTGCTGCTGCTGCTGCACTTTACGCGAGTTGGGAGGAGGAGCCATCACGTTGGCCGATAACTCTTGAGAAAACTAACCCCGAAAACTCGGCTTGTAATCCGTTTCGATCCCAATATATTGCAAAAATATGCAAGTTCAGCTCGCTTAGAAGACGTTCTGGGGAACAAGACACTTGTTGGACAAGAGTGTGGTGACCTATGGCAAGAGTTGTTCAGGTTGTTCGGTGCCGCGGTGGAGGTCTGCAACGCGACCTTGAGAACGGCGCCCGCGGGCAGGTGATGGAAATTTTGTCAACACGAGCTAGCGGACCAGGTTGTAATATTCATGCACATTGGACATCCTTACTGGACAAGGCATATGCATGGTGGCAATAATATCCAAAAAAAGTAGTGATATGAGGTTGCTCTTCATTGCATAATCACTCATCCGTAACTGCGAGGTACTCTTCAGCAACCACCGAGACAAGGAGACCTATAATGGAAGGAAAGCAGCATCTCGGGCAGCACCTCGGCACCGTGGGCATCTACGACCCGGAGCCGCTGCCTGTGCGGAACAAGCCTAAGAAGAAGAAGCCGGTGGTGTTGAACCCTATTGCCAAGCCGAAGGCCAAAGACGTCGGGGACTCCGCCTTCGCGAATGTGATTGTCTCGCTCGTGGGAGGAACAGCCCTGCACGCCACACACAAGAAGCATGAAGAGAAGGTGAAACTTAAGCCGAAAGCTACCATCTACGACAAGCTCAGCAGCAGCCAGCGCAAACCTCTAGGTCCACCAGGAGGCTTCACCTTCGACGGAAACTCTATGGACCTGAGCGCCAGTACTGGCAACCTCCCAGCCCTCACAACTGGCAGTGGTACGTCGGGAAGGGGCTTCGGCCCCAGTCCCAGCGCTCTGCTGAGTCTTCAGAGGCCCAATAGCAGCGGCAGCGTATCTGTGGCAGACTTGGACCCGCGGGTGATGTTCCCAGACAAGCACGACAAGCTCAGCGGCGCCTTCTTTGCAGTCGACAAGGACGAGGACCCTAATACACTCATGGCAGAAGCTAGCACGCAGTTCCGCCCCCCACCTCGTGCGCCTGATGTGGGGCATACAGACGGCACACTGGACGGAAAAGCCTTGCAATTCGACGTGACACAAGAGGAGAAAGACAGCGCCTGGTACCGGTGGCGGAATGGCATCACAGACAGCACAGTACCCAAGGCAAAAGCCAGCAAGAGCTTTGTATTAGTAGACGAGGAAAAGTTGAAGAATCTCTCTCAATTCGAGCAAGCGATGACAAAAGAAGGGAACACCATTGGTTTTCTGTCCGAGAAAGCATCTTACAATGTCAAGGAAGATTCGTACGGTCTTGGACTCAACAAGCAGTCAAATGCCCTTCTGGGCAGAGGTCACTCTCGTGGGGACAGTCCCGGCAGAATGGGCGGTAGTGTCAACGTCGGAGGCTCTTCCCCGACAACAGCAAATACAGAATCCAAAGGTGGTGACTGTGTAAATACTACTTCAAGCAGTAGTACATTGGTGGTCAAAGACACAGGTTTGAGAGGTTTGATACGTGACCGCACAGACAAACTCGACAAGGAATTCGATGGTTACAACAGTGACGGTGGAAACGATTTCGACGAAACCGAGGACGGCGATGCATATCCGGGTGTTGGTCTTGAGAATGAACCTAGTATACTGACCACTGGAACTGTTGCTTCTGGTATTGGTATGAACAGTGTCTTAGGCCCGCGTCAAAGTCAGAGCATGAAGCTTCTGCACCCGCAGACACATGCAAATGTGCTAAATTCTGATTATTTAGACCCCCGCAAACCCACACCGAAGATAGCGAGCGCTTTGAAGGTAATTGCTGAGCAGCAATTCAAGTTGCTCATCAAAGAGTGGGACCAGCTAGATGAGAACTGGACAACGCATAGCAAACAAAACCACTACAATAGGGATCATTTGTTTCGCGATTACACTGATGCCAAGGTTTTGAATGCAACGCATGAAAAAGAGGGACAAGAGGACTGGCTGCTCAAGAATTGTCCCATAGAAGTTAAAGTGCGAAAGCTCAAAAGTGCCCGCAATGCTTATTATAAATTCTTGCGCAGGCAAGAGCAGGATTCTATGCTATATGAGGACGACCGCTCTTATCTCTTTTCAGCTATGTATGAGGCGAAGGACCGAAGCGTCGATTACGATCGGTACGTCTTTTTGTGTGGATTATTCGGCCCAATGTCTGAAGATATGTGGGAGAAAGCTGGTGCCCGGCCTGGCTTGGCTTATTGGGTCAAAGCCACCGATGCTGCATTAAAAATACAGCATTGCTGGGATAAGTATTGGTCTTACTACAAGCTTCATAGATATCGTGCATCGAGGCTCATTCAAACTCTTTGGAGGAAGTATTATTGCTTAGCGAACGTTGCACCTTTGGTGCGCATACGTTTGAAATTTGGTAAACGAACTTATTATTATTTTGTTTTAGCAACATGGCAGCGCTATAACTTTGTTGTAAAGAATATTGCACGTTTATTGAAATTCCGTAAATACGAATGGGCTCATAACTGCATGGATGCATGGAAAAAATATGTGAAACTTCGCACTGTCGAAAAGAAGGCAATCTTGCAGAATTTTCAGAGGCGATTCGACGTTAGGAGTAATTTGTTCCATCGCCTGCACACGTATTGTAAGCGAAGTCAGTACTTGAAGTGCGTGTTAAGGAATTACTACTACATGCCTCAATTCAAGATGTGGGTCGATTATACTGCCAATTCAAAGCGTTTCAAAAAGCTCTCTAGATTGATTACACCCGTGCAAGCTTTCATTCGTATGAAATTGGCGAGAATTCATCACATAAAGGTAAAGAAGTCAAAGCATATTATGCTAAGGTTTTGCTTTTTGATGCGTAGTCGAGCAATTGTGAGGAAAACCCGAGAACAATTCATTGACAAGCATTTAATCTCTTGGAAGCCAGCCGAGCTCATTCGTCGCGAAGTAGAAAAGGAAGAGCTAGAAAGACGAAGACAACTGCGCGAAATTCAATTATCCGAAGAAAAGGCTTTAGTTTCCATCGGTGAGCTTCAAAAGCACTTCAAATCGTATTCAACAAATGGTAGGACACAAATCATTGAGGACTTGAAAAATAATGAAGACCCAACGATTATCACGAAGAAACAGATGGAGTATCAGTTATACAAACGTTGCTACATCTCTAACTACGAACAGCAAAGGTTTGAATATAGAACCAAAAAAGCACCTCATATTATTTGTGCTGACCCTTTGTGTGGCAAGATCTTTGCATCAAATGAAGCTTACATCCAGCACATTCAGGTGATGATGGATAACCCCAAGAAATGCACGAGAGGTGTCATGAAGGTTGATATTCAATCTGCTTGCGCTGAAAGAGGCCTCGAAAAGGTTGGTATTAAGGCCGTTCGAATGAGAGACAGATCCAAAGATGTTGCACGTAAAGGTATCATCGGCGGTATTCTCACTTTCTTAGAATCTACCTTACAAAATGAGAACTCGCTGTTGACGAAATTGTCGAAAGAAGAGGAAGAAGCACTGGCTGCTGAAGCTGCGGAAGAAGAAGCCGAGCGCAAACGTGTAGAAGAAGAAAAATTGAAAAGCAAACCAAAAAGTGCAGCTGAAAAACTACGCGAGAAGCGCAAACTCGAGCAAGAAACTGCTGCCCGCAAGGAAAAAGAGGAAGCGGATGCCAAAGAAGCTGCCAAGCTCGCTAAAAAAGAGGCAAAGAAGTTGAAGAAGGCTGCTGCGAAAATGTCTGATCGTCAAAAGCGCTTAGCGGGAATCGTCGATGAGGAGGAAAATCCAGAAGAAACTGACGAAGAGAAAGAAAAGAGACTCGAAGTGGAAGCTGCTGAGAAAGAAGCGAAAAGGCTTGCAGCAGAGGAAGAAAAGATACAAGCAGAGAAGGCAGCAATAGAGCTGGCAAAAGCTGAAGCAGAAGAAGCAGAAGAGACCAAGGCGGCTGAAGAAGCTCTCAAAGAACTAGCTGCAATTAATGAAGCTAATTCCACTCCTGTGCATATGGGTCTACGAAGGCACACTGTATTTCCTATGGCGAACTTTGCCAAATTTCATATATTAATGTGTCATATGAAGGGATTTTTCGCCCTACGAACGTATGTGCTCAGAAAGTGCGGGCATACTAGATTGGTAAACACTATGGACTGTTGGGAGGCAATTCAAATGTGGAGGCTTGGATCTATCTATAGTCAAAATGATGGGTACGTCACTAAATCCTTATCCATATATGAGACTTTTCTGAGGGATAATTGTGATCGACCTATAGCTATTCATATGGCTGATGGAAACATCTTAAATAATCACTACAGTAGTGTGGCTAATATTGCTTTAGCTGCATTAGCATTATCCAATGCAAATGGCACATCGAAAAAGACATCTAAATTCAAGATGATGGTGAAGAAGCAACAACAGAAGGCGAAGGAAGAAGAGGCCGCCAATGAAGATACTGCAAATATCCACGAAGGCTTGGCTGATTATGATTGGTGGGATACGTTGATAGATCGCTTACTTGAGGTCAAAAACCGCGATTTCATTGGTTATTTCGGCACAAAGAGAGCATCAAAGAATTGTGCCCGTTCCATTTTAGGCGTTTCAGGGAAAAATTATCAATCATGGAGTGAGCATCGATCAGTGGCTCCAGATGTGTTTGATGCACTAGAATGGGCATGCTTTCAATCCGTGTATAGGTTTATTTACTACCAAGATAAACTCACTGCGGAAGATGAAGCTACTGAAAATGAACTCAAACGCTTAATACTCGTAAGAGAAAAGAAGGAAAGAGCGGAGCGGAAGAAGAAACTTGATCTGAGAGATTACAAAAGTGATCAGAAGCATTTCCGCTTAGCCCGTGAGGGATGTCTGCTTATCATCAACAGCATGAAGTCGGAAATGCGAGTGATGAGACAATCGATAGCCGAGACCCTCGGAGAAGTAGAAGTCGACGAAGAATTACATCAAGAGGAAGCCGAGGAAGATTACTGGCACGATGATTACTGGGACATTACGGAGGACGATCCGTGTTATCAAATTCGTGAGAAGGCAGTTGTAAATGCTTCTGAGTATATCGTTAAAGCTTTACACCAGAATATCCAAGACTTTTTCGAAAGTATTCTCGACGAAGCTATCGTTCTGATCATGCAGCAAGAGTTCGTGTATCTTGGCGAATCACCGGGATGTGGTGGTCATTTGCCTCCTTGTTTCACTCCGCCACCAGAGTTAGAAGAAGAGGAGGAAGTGTACGAAGTGGCAGAATATGTGATGGGCAAGCGTGTATCACGCCCCAAATCACCGGTGATAAAGAAGGAGGAGCCGAAAGTAGACACCACACCCAAACCAGAGCTAGGATTAAATTGGGCCAAGTTGATTGAGCCAGTTATCGTCTTGCCTGCAGATTATACAACCATCAAGCTATTCGAACTTCCTTACATATCAAATGTTATCAAGCAACTCGAATTACTGCAAGAAATTGTGGATAACACAGGCTTAAGTGGTAACATCGTGAACACCAAATCTCGGGAAATAGATAGACCCTCCAGGAAAACAGCCTTTCGCCCCAGTATCACCCCCCTACGTCCCAATGATAATCACCGTTCTGGAGAGAGCGCTGGGAGAGTTAAAAAGGAATCAGTATTAGTGAAAGCTCGACGAGCAGCCATGAAACTTGAAATTGATAAAACGATTCCATCATTTAATCACAGCGCTGAGTTTTATACTTATCAGGATGTTGTCAAGACAGAAGCTGTCGACCATTCGCGTGCATTTAGAGATGACTGCAAAAGAAATAGAAAAGAAGGTATTGATGTATGGGCAAAGAATTTCAAACAATCTGAAAACGATATTTCTGTTATTGCATACAAGGTGTCAGGACTTGTTTTGGATAATTTGGTTGATCTTTTGGGAGATCTGGTTTGCAAAGTATGCACCAAAGAAAAGGTCTTTGAAATATCTTATGAGGAGCAACAACGCCCAGAATCGATGCAACTATTGAATGAAGATGCGGTTGCTCACGTGGAGGAAAATATGCTTGATCACGTATTCGACCACTACACCTATGCTCTCATAAACACAATGCTTGGTATGGAAGACCAGCGTGAAGGTTGCTTAGAGTACGGTGGCTTCTTGAAAGGACAAAAAGTGATGAAGAAGAAACTAGAAATGAAAGTTGTCGAGGCTGGCAGGCGTATTGATGATTCTTGGTTCAAGAATTGCATTAAAGATGCCATTTCTGAAGACTTGAAACACATGCCATTGGATTACATGGGGTGTGTGCGATTAGTACAACGCAGATTCAGAGGCATGTTAGGTCGTAACACAGGGCGAAGAACGTTTGCAAAATTTTGGTTGAAAAAGTATGATCCTAGTGAGAATAAAGCATATTATGTCAATGGTAGAACAGACCCACCAACTGTTACTTGGGAAAGACCCAAGTTTATGCTGCATTTGTACCCCAAAACGAAATGGTAATATATGTTTGTAGAGATTTTGTTATTACTTGAAGAAGAGAAGTGCACAAAAACAGAAAGCTTCCCCCATCCCATCCTCTCATAACAACTGTTGTTTGTTGAAGACAGCATTGCCACTACCACTACCCCACTCCACGATTATACAGCAAAGCTTAGTTGGTCTCGAAATACTCCTTTGCAATGATCTTCTTGGCAAAGTTCCAGCTGTCGCCTCCCTCAGCCAGCGCAGTGCCCTGCGACACCCACTTCAACTCGCCGCCCTTGACGGAGGCGTTGGCCCACAGGGGCATGTCGTCGTTGGTCTTGGCCTGCGCGTCATCTACTTCGGAGTGCTCCGGGTTCTTGAGGAACAGGCTTCTGTAGTTCAGGCAGCCTAGTTCAATGTCAAAACCAGTGTGAACGAACCACTTTAATGAAGGGAAGTACTTGGAGTGGAACTCCTGGCCGTACTTGTCGTCGTAATAAAAGAACTCAGGTACGGACTTTCTCAATAGCAGCAGGTTGTCACTTGTGGCTGTGATGGGCTCAAAGAACAATGCCTTGGCATTAGCTTGGCTCAGAACAGCTCTCAGATCCTGCACAGACTCAACAGACATGTCGATATTCACTACTTTTAAACCCATCTTGGCAGCTGCAAGAAGTGTAATATGCTTCTCAGCGCCTTCAGGCAACCACACAGCAATTGTGTCCCCAGAGTGGAAGCCGTGTTCCAAGAGAGCGTTTGCATGAGCATCAGCATAGCCCTTGAACTCTCCCGCTGTCCACTTGATGTTGTGGTCAGTATATCTAACAGCTTCTCTGCCAGGAAGAGCGTTGACACTCGACTCGAAGGAGCTCACCAAGGCACTTGCCATTCTCATTTGTTGAGGCACTTTCACGGTATTCTTGCCCAGGGCAATGCCCTTAGAAAGCGTTCTCACAGCCTGGCGGTACATCGCTGCGTTCACACTGAAAATTAGCCAGAGAGACAACACTTAGGAGAGGGCGGTGAGTTTTCGAGAGACGACTGGCAGGTGGATTTTGAGGATTTTTTAGGGAAATAAGGGATTTGAGTTTAAAGTGTTTAAAGGTGATGTGGATCATTATTTGGGTATGGAATGAATTTAATATGCAATGATATCCGGAGGATTGCATGAGTGCAAAGTATTGGGAATATTGGAAGTAGCATTGCAGTGGAAATTGCTTTCGTAGAATGTCAAATCAAGAAATATGGGCTCAATCTCAAGATTGACTATTTACATAAAATTACCATGGCGACCAAGTTTTTTCCGTATTCATTTTGATCACACGTGATCGATTGATTCGTTACGGGGTTATTGGTCTAGTGGTATGATTCCTCCTTCGGGTGGAGGAGGTTCCTGATTAATCTGATGGTTCCCTGGATACTGTGATTACAGATTGAGGACATGTTCGATACACCCGTCACGCTGCATAAGTATGCTGCGTGGCTTTGCGAGTCATCCTGGATAACCCCGACTTTCCTTTTGGCCTTTTAGAACCGGGTTGTGTCACCGAGGGGAGGGGACAAGGTGGCGCCCATTTTGTTTCTGGTCTTGTTTGCCGGGGTATACAGTTTTTTTTGCCCCAAAGAAAAGGGTTTTTGACCTTGAGCAAAAACGCCCAAGTTCCAACATCGTGGGAAATACGCATGTGTACCTTTTGTGCATGCCACATTCGACGTTGAGCTCTCATTGAACACACCCAGCCCATGCAAGAGTGCTGTAAATATTAGCATATAGAAAACAACTCAAGACTCGAAGTGGGGGCACAGACACAGGACACACATGGGAAAAGACAACAAGAACAAGAACAAGGGCAAGGGCAACGCGGCCCAGGGACAGGGGAAGAGTCAACGCAGGCAAAACAAGAAGGAGGAGGATCTTCTCTTCACCATGGCGCAATCGCAAAATGAAATCATTTCGAAGTTAACCGAAACACCCACAGATACGTATTGTGTTCTCTTTGCAATAGGTGTTGTCACAACGAGCATGCCGGCTGCAGTAGGTCTGTATTACACTGGCCAATCCCTGACTGAGCTTTTCTTCCTGCCCTTGCTCGTTGGTATCAGTGCTTCTGGCATCTGTCTCGGGTACTCTTACGACGCCATAGCCTGCAGCGTTCGCCACGCGGTCACCGAGGACACATACAAGAGCGCACTGCTGGCAGGGAGCGATGACGTTGACGAGCTGAAGCTTCTCGAGTCACAGAAGAAGAAGCAGGTGGAGGGGGCCATCTGGGAGAGCTCAACATACAGCATCGCCGTTGTGAACGCTCAGTACCTTTTGTTCTTCCTGATTAGCAACCTTCTCGTCTTCCCCAGAACTGCCTACCCTGTGTACATCAGTTACGTACTCAGCACTTCTGTGGCGGTGGCTGTGGTACTCCTCGGCATCAAGTTTTCCGCGAGTATGCATGGAGACTTGGACAATCACGTCAAAGAGTCCCAGAAGAGTCGTTCCGACTGACGCGTGCACTTTTGAATAGTCAGAGTCATGGGAGGCAGAGGCAGGAAGGCACTGCATGGTGGGGCATTGTATCTTGGTGTGGGGGAAGTGGGGGAAAAAAGGAGTGGAAAGATAGCTTTTGTACAACTGTCTATAATAAATATCACAAATAGAAATCATTTTACTTGGGGGCCGGGGCAGTCCAGCCGGTAATCCGCATCGTCTTGCCTCCAACACTCAAAACCACGTGCTTCCGCTTGCTCTTCTCTTCACCATCTGTGCCTGTGTGTGTGACCGCGCCAAGATGGCTGGTGGAATGTAGAAAGCTGGCTTCACCGCCATTGAAATTTCCTGCTTTTCTCGCAGATTTCGCAGCAGAAGCTATCTCGATGGCGGCGACAGTGGCAGCAGCACAATCAGGACCTTGCGCGCACGACAATAAATCAACGTATTTTTCACGAGCGAAGAGCTCCTGCAGGACATGGGAGGGGTAGTCCCACGGGCGGTCCACGAGCATGCAACTGCCAATGTAGCGACCTCCACGCCCGTTTTCAGGACTGTGTTTCTTCCCGACACCACTACTACTACCACTACCACAACTACAGCTAATTAAAGCGGCAAAGTTCTGGGGGTATACGTGGAGTGACAGATGATCGATCAGCAGCAGACACACAGCTGTATGCCCACGGCTGCCCGCTTCGTGAAAGAGCATAGCAAAAAAGGCGTCCAATTTCGCTTTATCACTCACTTGGATCCACTCAACAACTGCTATGGATGCGCCACCACCGCTACGACTGCTTGCAATGTCAAAAATAGCACACAGAGTTGCGTACATGCCTGCCTGCACACACTTCAACAGCAAAGAGCCGTAGTTGCTTTCGACAGTGCGATCTTCGTGCATGCACGAAGGGTTGAGCAGAAGATAGGGCGCTTGCTTCTCTGAAGGAGCGGAGAAGAGGGACGGGAACAGGGGAACAGTAGATCCTGCGGCCTCGTCCTCGCTCTCGCTACCCTTAGATCTAGACATAATATTGCCACCTTCGCCCCCTCTTGTCTTGCTGGGGGTTGGAGATTGCGGATAGTACAGCGACAACCCTTCGAATACCGAGTCGCTCATGCTAGTGGTGGAATCCGCATCTGCCGAGGAGTCGGCGTGGCTACCTTCTTCTGCGAGCCAGTCGTGCAAACTGCCAATGCTAGCAGCCCTGTCGTTCTCATCAGAGCCATCACCAGCTGCAGCGTTATCGGCAGCAGCACATTGCATGGCATATTTATCTTGAAATTTCAGCCATTGTTTTCTGTCGATGATCCCGCTTTCGTCTCCATCTTTATGAATGGCTCTGTCAACTGCGAGCACGCCGTCTAAGTGGTCGATTTCATGCTGCAGTAACTCACTGACGTTCTGGGGCAGCCTGTGCCAGTGTATCTCCACCAATGCTCTATTCGTCTGAGGGTCGGTTGCAATAATGTGACCGGTTGTGTAAGTGCCAGTGCCAGTGCCAGTGCCAGTACCAGTGCCAGTGCTGCTATCATCCGCATCGTGGACCAAATCGTTAATTACGTCATGACTTTTAATCACAGCTGACAATGGAACGACAGTCAGGAATGACACAGAAATAGACACATTTCTCCGGACTTTCACCATGATGTGAGGGAATGACATGCAGTCGTCCCACATGGTGAAAGTGTCCCTTCCTTGTGCATTTGTATGTGTGGCAGTTATGCTGGGGTTCCACATGGGAAATGCGAGAGCACCATTAGTTCTGCTACCAGAGCTTGAGCTGGAGCTATTGACAAAAAAGCCGCAGTCAGGTCTGTTTAGCAAGTGAAGATCAAAAGCTTCTTCGGATTCGTCTACTTCAGAAGAAGAGGGCGATTTAGGGGCGGCGTGCACTGGTCCGCTCAAATCTATGGCGATGAGCCTGCGATGGTAGTTGCACTGCGGAGCTGAAATGGCTCTTCCAAAGCCTACTTCAGAGCGGAACTGGTGCAGTTTCTGGTGCACAACACTGGATTCCCTGTGCAGAGTGGCATCATGCAATATATCAGTAACATTGGCAATAGCGTGAGATTTCCTACGTAAACGCTTGTCACCTAGCTGCAGCACTCCGGGGATGGTGGAGTAGCCTGCTGTGCTGCGGGCTACAACAGGAAGGTTCATCAATTCAGACACTTCTTCGCCTCCACTACTGTCGCTGTCACTATCAGCCCCACTCCCACCTCCAATGGCGGCAGCACTCAAGCTATCGACGTGTTGTAATGCATTAGCGAGCAGTGCGGCGGGCAGGTCGCATCCATTCCGCACGGCCAGTGACAGGGACGTGGACACTAGGTGCCGCAGTGGCTGCACAAACCCCTCTTCCACATGCAGCATATGACTATCGGTGCCAGTGCCATCCGAAGAGAGGCATGCAAAGTCGTTGTGTCGGTCCCCTATCTCCACACGGTTGTCCTCACGACCACTACTACTTTTTCCGTGTTCGGCTGAATCAGAGTCATAGAAACGCACATGTGATGCACAGCCAGCAGCGTGGCTATAGATCGCACTGCTGCTGCTGCTGTTCGTACCAACACCACTATTTCGAAGCAACGCATTCACCACATTTCCTTTGTTGAAGTAAGCTGCGATCTGCAGTGGGGACCACTGCACAGCGCTGAAGGAGCGGTTGTTCGTCAGGAAAGGAAGCACTGCCTTGTCGAAAAGGTTGCATCCAAACAATCCTGTGCTCGTATTTGCTCTGCTGCTATGAGCGTATCTAAGCGATGACTTGCGAGGTACCACAGGCAGCATAAGCTTCGCAATCAACGAGGAGTGCCCGAAGTAACAGAAATAATGCAGCAACCCCGCTGTTTCATAGCGTGGCATGTAGCTATTGCCGCCACTAACAGCACCACTACTGCCACGGGCACCGAGCGTAGCAGCTGCCGCAGTGTAGGTCAGACACTTGAACGTCATATCAAATACCTGCAGAAGCAGTGGGCACGCACTGTTGTGAGCACTGCCCACTGCCACATCGTGCAGTAGGGACAGTCTGTGCGCCACTGCCCGCCCTCTGCCGTCACCGCTGCCACATCGTGCAGATCGTGTCTTGGTACTACTAGTCTCGGCTTGAGTGGGCGGATGTGGGTACGTGACGACGTATCGCGTGCTGAGCAGCATGTCTCGCACAAAGGAGAAGCTCCGGCTGGCGGCGATTCTGTCCATCTCCTTGGCCTCGGATTCCTGCGGCTCCTTGCTCGGAGAAGGGATGGAGTTGGGGCTAGGCGCAGTCTTACCCCACGCTCCTGCACCTCCTGCACGTACTGTTGGGCCGCCCCTGCCGCCTCTGCCTCGCTCGTCCGACTGCATGGTCTGCCTGCCCAAGCGAAGCAGGAAGTCCCTGTCCGCCGCGTTCTCCAGACTCGTCACCTGCTCGTGATGTGTGGTAGTGCCCATGGCAGTGCTTGGTGCGTGTGTGTGGCGAGCGGCGGCGTCGAAGGACTCCTCGCCCTCATCCCCGCTATTGATGTCACTGTCGCCATCGCTACTAGTGTCGCTGCGACTGTCGCTGCCATCACCACCACCATCAGCACTACCAATGCCAATAAATGCAGCATGATGTGCTGTGTGCACACTACTGCACGAAGCGGCGTAGTTCTCCAGCGCCCTGTCGGCGAAGAGGCTCACGATGTCGAGCACATCGCTTCGCTTGCTCAGCAGGGCCAGGTGCAGCCACAGGTGCGTGCTGTTGTTAGTACTTCCACTGCTGCTGCTGGCAGTAGTGCTGCTGGGAACGAGCCATCCGTTGCTGCTGTACGTGTGTAAAGACGACAAAATGTCGAGCGCGCGATAAGACCGCAGCCCGCTATCACCTGCCTCTACCTCTGCGCCTGTCTCTGTCTGTGGGATTCCCTCTCCCAGCAGAGAGCCGACCCGCACTGATAGCAGGCTGCACAGCGCCCGCCAGCTCTGCTGCTCCGCACAGAGATCCAGCACACTCGGACAAGCATAGACACCTGAACCATTTGAACCACCAAAACCAGAGCCAGAGCCAGAGCCAGAGCCAGAGCCAGAGCCAGAGCCAGAAGAGCTGTGCACTACTTGATGGAGACTCACCAGCTTCCTGCGAATGCAGTACAATAGGATACCTTCTTTGTCTCTACTAACGCTATTCCGCAGCGACGGCTTGGTTGTGCCGGCACTCTTAGCAGCAGTAGTAGCGGCTGCAGTGTGGTACGCAGCCAGCGTGGCATTT
>JACKZZ010007679.1_pt1 | contig 14269 bp, 6 predicted proteins | sample 8027871 | NCBI WGS metagenome assembly JACKZZ01 (sample SAMN15724774, study PRJNA655200) | protist metagenome | isolation source: fluorescence activated cell sorting (FACS) single amplified genomes of... | place: USA: West Boothbay Harbor, Gulf of Maine | collected 2000-07-19
ATATAATCAAATGCCTTAAAATATTATTAGTTTCCTTAAAACTACTACTCAACCTTGTGTATTGTCGTTATATATATATACATTTTTTTATTATTAAAAATATTATCATCACTCCTCAACACGTTTGTAAGCAAATAATATTTGTAGGTACCGTTCTTCTTATATACATTTAAGACATTTTTATATGTTATAGCATATTAAAAACATTGCGGAATAGAAGTTGTTGCATATACATACGTACATAGACATCGTAAATACCATATAACATTTGTTTTTTCAATCATGTTGAGTTCACCGTCTATTAATGTTGTTGAAAATAACGAAAATATCATACCGCCGGAACAACAAACGTATAATAAAAACAACAAGTCAAATCAAGAGGCACATAAACTTGCGAACGATTTGGTTTTAAAAGCTAAAGCATTATCTAGTAGCGTGAAGAAAATGCCACCATCGAGCCCATTAGAGGATGCGAGAAGGGGTTTTAATTTAAAACACTTGAACGTATTAGCAACACGTTTTGCTCAGTTGGCAGAAATATCAACTGCCTTAGAAGACGAAAACTTAGATTTGAAAAATAAATTATCAAGTTCAAAAAAAGAATATGAAATTATGTACAGCGAAAATGTAGATTTAGGGCAGAAAGTAAAAACTGTACAAAACACTTTGCTACCGAAAATGAAAATGATGAGACGAAAAATTGTAGAGTTAAAAAGAGAAAATGTATATATGAACGAAGCACTGGAGGAAGTTTTATCACAGTCTGACATATTGACAAAACGCACAAAACAAGGTGAAATAATTGTTGTGAAATTACAAAACGTTTGCAAACGTCTTGTTGAAGAATTAAATAAAACAAAATTAGAATTACTGGAGGCAAAAACAATTGCCTCTGCGCCAATAGCGCTAGGAACAGGAACGATAACACCGCAACAACATGCATCCTCGCCAATGATTCATACACCAGGATCGGTTAGACCATTAGAAGGTACACCACAAGCATTATACGATGGTGGTTTTCGTGATATGTCTCATTTTCAACAATACGTTGCAAAAATGGAAGAACGCCGTGTAGCATTAGAGGAGGAGCGATTGAAAGCAAAGGCAATACGCCACAATAAAAAGAATGATGGTAACGGTGTTGTTCCTGGTGACGATAACGAACATAAGAAAGTATCGTCGTCGTCGTTAAAACAAATTCATACGATTCCATCGCCATCTTCACACGACAACAATAATTATAATAACATCAAGCACGACGACGCTGAGATTCAAAGTCCAGATGTAGGCACTACAAATATAAGAAGAAGCAAAGGGCAAGCATATTTAATTGGCACTCCAAATAAGCAACCTCCATTAATGAAATCTTGTGGGACATCTACTCCATCAGAAAAGAATTTATCGCCATCTAAAAATATAGGCATTTCCACTGTGAAAAAAGAAACCACAAACTCTGGCACAAATCCACAAGTCAAATCAACTCATAACGCTAGCACCGAAACTGTGCAAAAAATGACTGTTACGTCTGGCGGTTCTATTTCTCCAGCGACCCACAGCATCGGGACTGAAACTGCAAGCATTGGAACAAAAACTGTTGGCACTGAAACTGTAGCTGCATCCACAAACACTGTCGGCACAGAAACGGTAGCAAAAACTACCATATCACAAGGTGTTACCACTACCCAAATAGAAACATGTAGTAAAGGTACTGCAACAGAAGAAAAATCAATAGTTGCATCATCAACTAATACAATTCAAATTAAACAAAGAACACAAGGTACATTAACTGAAACACACGCTAATAGTAACAGCAGCAGCAGCAGCAGTAGTAGGAATGAAAGCAAAGTAGGATCGTCAAAGACAGATACTGAAGCCCTAACCACAAATGTAGCACCAAGAGAGAGTAGAGATGCATGTACAACAACTATGAAAAGAATAATGAAAAGCTCTGGTACTAATCCCGATAAACCACGAACAGTAAATTCTGGAACAAATCCAGCAAGGGCACAAACTTCTACGTCTTCTACAAGCACTAAAACGCTGTTAAAAAAAAGCAATGTTGGAATTCAAAGTGGTGTAATCAAAACAAAAACTACTGGCACTAATCCAAATAAAGCAAATTTACAAAATACTGGAACAAACCCAACGGTAAAGGACACTAATTCTACTGCAACACAAAAAAATTTACCGCGGAAAGAAATAACAAGTTCAGGGACAAACCCTGACAGAAAAGCAACGATGTCAGCTAGCACATCCACTGAAAAAGCGCCAAAAATGGTTACAACAGGGATAAATACCACTAACAAGAAAATGGAATCGTCGGCAACTTCTACTGATACACCGAAGAAGAAGCATTTTAGTAGTAAAGAAAAAAAACTGACTAATACTGGTACAAATCCTGCTGTGAGGCGTATGGCTACTACTGGTACAAATCCTGATGCGAAGCGTATGGCTAGTACTGGAACAAATCCTAATGTAAAAAATACCATCTCTTCCGGCACGCAAAGTTTGGCTACGACTGTGCAAACCACTGGCACAAACCCGGAACAGAAAGTGCTTGTATCTTCAGGTACATTGACAGACAATAAACAACAAGTGACGGAAGCACTTTCATCTATTGATACAACTGTCGACACCGACAACAACAAAAATGTTCTGAACGAGAATCAGCTTCGGGAAATACTAAAAAGCTACGACCACGACTTTCGGATAAACGTCATAAAAAAAACTGGTAAGTCAAAGTGGAAGGCATTGACATTTAAGGAGAGGGTTCATATTATGGAGGAAGAATTGAAAAATCATTCAAATGCAATTACGAAGAAGAATCATGAAAAAAAGCAACGAAGCACAAATAAGAGACTTCCACCATTTGTTAGCGCAACACGTAGAAACACTGTAATAGGGGAAGATAAAGGTGCTATCAGCACGAAAATTAAACCGTATATGGGAAATAGCAACAGCAACAATATTGTAGACAACCATGTAACGACATCATCAATGTCCATTCAAGTATCACCGAAAAAACCTGAAACCGTATCGCTTGGTACAAGTATGGAAGATTTAGAACAATTTCACCGAGTTAGCAAAGATGCTGAGTTACTTGAACAAGAGGAAGCATTAAAAAAGAGACATGATGAGCAAGAGAGAAAGTTAAAACAGGAACAAGCGGAACAACTGGATCAATATCAAAAGGAATTGGAAAAGAAAATTAGAGATATGACTGAAAAGTTTGCTGCACAAATTGCAGATGCAGCTCGACTAAGTGGTGATGAGGATACTGATTTTAATTATGGTGAAACTGATCTTGATATTATGCATGATGTGTAGAGAGGTGGTATGAATATCATATGATCAAAAGCCAAAAGTTAAAAGAGTATGATACACTGCTCGGTAACTTACAGAACATTATAATTTCCTAAAATGATACACATCTTGATATGATATATATGATATAAATAAAAATATAAAATTATATAAATTCTTTTTACTGACTTCGTAATTTTAAGTTAAAGTTAATCTCACACCACACACCATCCATTTTATCACAAGTTTTTGTTTTATCATAGTGTTTGGATGAGTGTGTTGTACCAAGGTAGTATAAAAAATAATGTGTTTGTTGTTATCCCTATTATAAATCATATGCATAAATGAATATTAATCACAGATATATAAAGTTTTATTTAAATTGTTGAGTGCGCAAAGAAAATAATGTACTTGGTACCAAGTATATCATATGCATGCATATTATGTATCATATCAGCCTAACATCAAAACAAACACTAAAAAATTATTCATTTCATAAATAACTTAATTTTGTACAATAATCCTATACTTCAAGCACAAAATTGGCTTTCCATCATCAGTTGTCCAAGATTGTTGTGCAACAAATGTGCCAGCAGGCACACCATCTGGTAGTGGCTTTGTGATTTTTGATTTGTGTGGACCTTTTGCAAGCGGACATGGGGTTGGTCCGTCTTTCAAATCTGTACATAAATCATCGTCTTGGTTAACCACTGGTAACCCGTTCAAACTTGCTCTGTAATTAGCTTTACCTGATGTAACTTCTTCTGACAAACTATAAGAGGATGTAAGAGTAAATTCACCACCTTTACTAACAGCACAATCAGATGGTTCGAGTGCAACCTGAACATCCGATGCAATATCATCTGACCCACCACAGTTAATAGCACAACCAGCAGTTACGTTCCAAGAGCCATCAAAAGGGATTATTTTAAACTCTTGCTTCATACCAGACGTTGTTTGTGCCGTTATTGCAAACAAGGCAATAGCAACTAATAATAAATTTTTCATCGTAACAATATATTGATTAGTAATATGTATAAAATACTTATGAATGTATGTATATATACTTCTTTCACAATTCCAGTTTCGTCTGTCCATTAGAATTGTGGTGGCATTGAGGTGTTTGTGTGTCGAGTGGCATAGTAAAACCATGTTAAAAAAATAAATGATGGATGGGGGGGATTTGTCCCTCCTTTTGTTATTATTACTATTTTATTATAAAAAAAATTATTTAAATTTATTTATTTTTATTATTATTATTATTATTATTATACGTATATTAATATTATTTAAAAATCTCCCTTTCATTTTTCCTCCTTTCTGTGGCTTGCAGTACAAGTGATTAACTATGTCATGATGTCATGGGGCTGTTTTAATACTATTCGCCTGCTAAAAGTAGAAAATTTGATCGTGTTTACTTATTAGTATATACTGATATAAGTTATATTTCCTATCAAGAGATGATTTGTGCGGATATTTCTATCAATACTTCCCTGCAGTTTTGGAATTTCGTGATTATAAACACGATCAAAGTTTCTACTTTTAGCAGGCGAATAGCATTAAAAACAGCCCCATGACAGTGTTAATCACTTGTATTGCGCTTCTCTCTCTTCGTCTTCTTTATGTACAGGTACAGGTAATATAAAAAAAATAATAATAATAATTCGATTTTTATAATAAAATAAATTTTTTTTATTATTTTTTTTTATTATTATTTGCTCTGTAAAAGCCGTACTGTAAAACAAGTTTAAACATATTTAGGATACAAAGGAAATTTCCCTTCGGGGCGACGCAACGAGGCAAGGTTTGTTGTAAAATATTACTATATACTGTTCTCCTCTCACAATCTTTGAGTACACGACTCGTTGTATTCAAAATGGTTACATTCCAAAAATTAACCGAGTGACGTGATCGGCTTTACTATGATGCGGTCGTATACAACCTAAGTATTGCAAATCCGACACTGCCGTAACAAATCTTGCTTGTAAATCAACATTAGTAATAGATTTTTCAAGATCCTCTTTCATTTGTTTCAATATCATAGCTGCATCTTGCCTTTTTTTTCTTGTACCAATACCATTTTTTTGCTTCTTCTGACGACGATTGCTGCTACTACTACTACTACTAGCTTGGTCCAGAAGATCGACGTAATCCTTATCCTTAATGCCGTCATCAACTATCGTAACAAATGATTGGAACCAATCATACAAATTAATATCTTTACCACGCTCTTCCATTAATGAATATACGATTGATATATCTGGCATTTCTTTGTATATATGGTTTGCAGTAACGTCCCTTTCTAAATTTGCCATGTAATGATGAGGATTAGACAATGCTTGCAAAGCTAATTTACGCGGTTGGGCACTGAAAAATCTTTCTAAATCGCCTTTGCGCTTTAACATAAATAATTCACACAATGGAAACGTACTTATATGACATAAACGTTCTTTTACAAGATAATCCACAAACTTGCAGAAAGCATTGGCAATTTTTTCCAAATTATCACTTTCGTCATCGTTTAATGATGAAGGAGCAGATCCATTTTTTTGTTTACTACGTTTGCGTAAGGACGAGAATGCTAACTTACGCTTCTTCGCAAAATTCATACTTTTGTTATTTGTTGTCAATGGTAATGATGATGAGGAGCTCGCAGCGCCATCACCATCATCATATAGGACTAATGCTTGAGAGTTCTTTGGTTGCGAGGATGTCTTGTTGCTGTCATCAGGTTGCTGTTGTTGGTCGACAGCTTCCTCATTTAGCTTTTCTAACTGTCTAATTATTTTCGTTAACATTAATTCTTCTGCTTCTAATTTACGATTTGCTTCATCAAACGTATCGTTACCTCCCCCCCTATTAAATGCTTGGTCTAAATCATAAAACATTTTATTCCACAGCTTACTTAGATTCACCAAATGAGTTTTTGTACAATTCTTTCTCAATAACATTTTTATTTTACGTGCAAAATTAAACCAATATCCTTTGGTTTCCAATGAATCAATGTATACCCTTCGTATACCTGGCATCTTCGATGCGTTGGATGCATTAGCGGCTGCATCGCTTGTCGTAGTCTTGTTGGTATCGCCCATATTTTCCAGTGTATATTTTAATGTTTCGTAGATTCCATGAAACACAAACCCATAAACACGTTTGTATACGTGTATGTCAGCAAGCCAATTGGCAATTTTTGTCTTACTTTGAGTTAAAGTTGGCTTTGACGGCGTACGATTTGATGCAGATGTTGTAGTCGTCGTGGTGGTGGTAGTCGTTGGCGTTGGTTGTAATACCGACGGTGGCAGGTTTTTAACAGAAGGTAACGACATTAGGTATTCAACATCTTTATTGCCTATATTTTTCAAAAGCTTCGTGGCGCTGTCCATAACTTCTTTTGTTGAAATAAACTGTCCTAAATCAACCGTTAAAGCAGATAATCGAGTTGCATAATAATGTTCCATCATGGCAAATTGCAAACTGCGTATACAGCTTGATACACTAAACGTATACTCTAAAAATCTATCCGACATCCACCGTAACACTTTATATGACAGCCGCAATGGAAAATTTGATAGATTGCCGGAGACAAACAATTTATCGATGACGTTGTCCATTGTTTTCATAGAATTTTCTAATCTTATAGTTCGCATCCATAATAAATTTGTTACTGGCCGTGGCAAACGCGCGTGGACGGCATCCGGTCCAGTGACACTTGCGACGCCTAAAACAAGACATAATGGCACGCCTCTTCTATGAGCTTTTGTCAAAGTGATTAACACGTCTTGCAATATACCAGGTTTGAAAAAATCAAAATCTTCAATGCAAATAATAATTGGCGGGCACACTTTTGCTTGACCATTTGCGCTATCTTTAGTGCTATTGCTACTTCCGCTGCCGTTGCCATTGCTGCTGTTACCAGTAGTAGTATTTGTCTCGTCATTTACATAAAAATATTTATACCATTCTTCAACATCTCCTAATGGTGCTAAAATATTTTGCCCATCTCTTACCTTCTTGTTAAATCGAGCTTCTTCCCTTTTTCTAACTTTTGCATCTAATGCCGCGTCAATTGCAGTTGTAACTGCTTGTGTACTGTCTCGGATGCTTCTGGTAGTTCCATCACTATTGTTACTGTTGCTGTTATTATTATTATTATTATTATTATCAACGATGTTACTACTGTCGTTGCTACTACTACTATTGTTACTGTTGGCGATAATGGTATTGGAGAACGTGTTGCACAAATTTTTTATAAGCAAATCTGATACATGTCGTTTTGCTGCTGTTGCCGATTCACAGTCACGGGCAAATATAGATACAACGTGTGGTGTACAAGATTTTAACAAATGTTTTGTCAAACCGTCAAATGTTTTGCCATGATCAGATAAATTTAAACCTGCACATACAATAGCAGTTGGTAAAAATCGATCGCGTGGGCTTCTCTTCGTTTGGGAGCTGGTAACATCCCTGGCGATGGCGCGCGATCATTGGAAGTGGTCGTGTTTCTGGTATTTAAAACATCCTCGTAGCTTCTCCATTTTGCAGCGCAACCATCTTCTCCATACGCATCATAAAAAAAATTAGATACAGCATTAAATGCTTTTAAGTTCAATTTCATGGATAAGGATTTTTCAAATTTTTCCAATGAGTTACGACAGTGTAAGTATGCTTCATGCCTAGCTTGTACAGCATCCACACTTTCACCAGGATAACAAGGTGGAAATATGGAAGATTGCTCCGTAATATTATTCATAGCATCAGTTAATATATTATTATACCCCTCATCAGTTGGTATTGAGTTTGGTATTGCATCCTCACTTATCGTAAAGGTACCTTTTTTATAGTGAAAAACAGAATCTACGATGGAATCGTTTTTCTGCGATGTCATATTTAATTTCTTGTCAGCGCCGTGTGTGTGTGCCGTGTGCGAGTGTGTGATTATACTTTGTAACGGTGCAATTGTTATGAGATCGATGTTCAGTTCAACAAATGTATGTTTTAGGTATCCTCCTTCCCGTATACATGGTGTTTGATAAAGAATACATATATGGTGTATTATGGATAGCAGTGATTGATTATTAATATATTTAATTTATATAATAAGGTAATAATAAATTGAAATAAATAGTGAATAACAATAGTAATTTGAAAAGCAAATCTATACAGTTAAGGTTAAAGTGAAATTTAAAAATTAAAATTCAAAACCTTTTTAATACTAATTAGAGCTAATTTAAATAATAATAATTTCAATGATAATAATTGTAATAAAGAAATGTATTGTGTGTAGTTATATCGTAACAAGTGCATCGCTCCCTGCCTACCATGCGACTATGCTCCTCTCATTTACAGTAGTAATTTGATGATATTAGATGCTATTACACATGTAATTGATACTAAAAACTATGCACGGTAATCGGATCTAATAATAACAACAAGTTCAAAGTAGCAACTGGAAGCTTCAAGTCAAAAATTGTTGCATACATTATCGTCTCTTTTACTGTTTTTGCTTCTTTTAAACGCTTTATTGTTATCAACATTTATAGTATAGGAGTTTCGCGATGAAAGTTGCGTTTATTGTAGCAATAACTGCAGCAATACTTTCAACAAGTATAGCTGCACCAGCTCCAGTATGTTGGAAAGATTCATATGGAAGGGGTGTAGGCAAAGTAATATCTTCATGCGACTCATCAAAAGGCCTTGTTAAAAGCGGTGCATTGTGTTATCCATATTGTAGGAATGACACACAACCAACGTACTATGGTATTGGTCCTGTGTGCTGGCAACATTGCAAACCTGGCTATGTTGATGAAGGTGCACTATGTAGAAAAGATAAAAGTATTATTACATATGCAAAACATTCGTATGGTCGTGGTGCTGGTTATCCTTTGACCTGTGCTGCTGGTCAACAAGAAGATGCAGGATTGTGTTATCCGTATTGCAAAGATGGTTATTATGGTGTTGGACCTGTATGTTGGATCAATTGTGAAAAACCTGATCCTAGTGATGGTGGAGCTATATGCTGTAGTAATTCAACCATGTGTTCGAAAAAATACGTGATTTAGCTGGTGGGCTACCATTAGCTATCGCAGCTGCAATATTATCTGGTGGCAATGCAACAAAGATTGAAGAGGCAGTCATTGAAGCTTTGGATTCTATTTTGGGTTTTGTAATGCCGTTATGTTCGACATTACTAAAATTTTGAAGATTGAAACATTCCCCTTCAATTTGAATGGGTATTATTTACCAATAAAATGTGTGCACCAACAATTCCAACAATAAGACCAATGTCTGGGTCACTTGGAGCCGCAGTTGCTGGAAGAAATTCAAAAATTCATTCACTTAATTCAACTTAATATTTATAAATGTAAAATACAAACATAATTTTAAAAGTTTTACAAAACATATATATATATATATATAACGTTGTCTGTATTACTCTGAGAAGAAGATCTATGATGCGGGGTTTTATCAAGATCTTTACAATCGGTGTAATCGGTGGAATAATTTTAATTGTTCTAATATATTTTAAGGTATTTAAAAGACGAAGCGCTAAGGTCCAAGATCCAAGATGCTAAAACAGTCATCAATGGAAAATTGAATTCCGTTGCAACAAAATTACATAGTGTATAGTTTTAAATTCGGGTAAATACATAGTGTATAGTGTTATTTTACACTTAAGGTAAAAGTTTTCCCATTTCGATTTTTTGGAATCGTGTATGAATTATAAGAGAAACATGAAGTACGAAGAAACGAGGGAGGAGCGTATATGAGCGTACATTATGTAAAAAAACGAGGACAACAAGAACAAATGCAATCCTAATCTGAAACTGACGGATGATTTCGTACTAGGGCAATAGCACAGGATATTTTGAATACCTTCCAAAAAGATGAAGTTGAACATATTATCATATATATATGAGTATGTGCCAATCATTTTATTACTACTGTTTATTATTGAAATTATTGTAAAATTTATTTTATTATATTTTCTGATTTTTTTTTCATATTTTGCACTATTATTTATTATGATGAGTAGTTAAGTAGTTAAGTATAAAGAAAAAATAGAATATCATACTTGAGACGGTTTTTCATGTTTTCCATACTCGTACATGTGAGGATAAATGCGCGTGGATAAGGGAGTGCGTATGTGTGTAAAAGTGGTACGAGCATAAAATGTATTTTACCGGTACTTGGTTGGTATCAAAATATAATATATATCATATGAGTAAGATACCATTATATAATACATTTCCTTGTACCAAAATGCATTGCATGCCTTCGACCTTTTAATTATATATATATATGTAAACAAAAAGAATTTTAAAAACTTTTTTTTTTCTTGTCATATAGTATAACTTTGAATTAACTTTTTTTTTTATTTATTTTTTTTACAAGTAAGCTTACTACCTTACTTCTTTTTCTTCTCTGCCTTTTTATGTAAATATATATAACGATTTAACATTTTCTTACACTCGGGTGTTGCTTTTGATAATATATTTTTCTTTTGCAATGATAGCTTTTTATTTGCTTCGATTTCTTCTTTCGTTAACCTTTTTCCTTTGCTGCTGCTAACAATTAATTGCACCACAATACTGGAAAAAATTTCCTTCTCTTCGTTTCCTAGTGGGATGTTATTATACAATTCACTAGCAAGTTTTAATAAATCTGCTGCAGCCATATCATTTTCAGAAGTGTCATTGCCATTGCTATTTCCCCCCTTATTATTATTTTCATTAAAGTTGCTATCTCGTAAATCTTTTAATGTATTCGTAGACCAGGAAAATGTAGCACCAATAGCAATATGATCAGAGGGGTTGATCTCGTTAGGTAAACCTTCAGACAATATTTTTGTACGTTCCTCATCAGAATACAACTTGCGAGTTGTTTCTAAATGTAAACTAGAATTAGTATACCACATTTGATCTAAACCATCAATTGCATGTCCAGGTCGTGTGCAAAAAGTAAATTCTTCTCCTAATGAATAAATATTCTGAGACAACATATTGTAATTAACTGGTGGATATACGCTTTTAAATTCTGATTGGATGTATGGGTGTGGAACTATTTTTGCCAATTTCCTAACGTCAATTGGTGCATTCCATTCCAGAAAAGGAACATGTATATTTTTTGCATGTATCCACTGGTTATCATTTACTAAACAATAATTCCCTTTTGCACTTAAAATATGCACCGGTAAATTATTTGTTTTTTCTGGTAATTTTTCAAGAATTGTTCCATTTATCGGTCGTTTACCATCATCATGGTTTGTAGTGACATTATCGGTCACATTTAATATTGGGACATGGCCTAATGACAAATATGCTGATGACGTAGAAGCACCGTTTTGACAGTTAAAATCACCAGATATTATTACAGCATGGTGTTCAAAGTGTTTATTTAAATAAAGAAGTGTGCTGCAAAGTTGTTTTGTTCGCTCCCCGGATTTGCTTGGGTTGCCTTCTAAGTGGCAATTGACAACAGCCAATAAGCGATTTTTTTGATCTTTCAAGACAGTAGTTAATGTTCTATTGCGACTAAATTCACTCACTTTCAAAAAAATACTTGACCTCCAAAATGTGCAACATCCTTGGGGATGGTTTTTATTCTTTATAGTCTGCATTGAACCTGTAAAACCATGTTGGCTGAAGAAAGGCAGTAAATCTTTCTCATACGCTACAAATTCAACTTCCTGTAGGCAGATAATATCTTTATTTGATTCGAATAGTTTGTTTAGTATTTTCTTTTTTCGATATTCCCAATTCATTAAAGGGCTTTTTGTGCCCACATGGTCATAAGAAAGTTGAAAGGGCAACGCCTTGGAAGGATTAAAATAACATTGTGCCAGTATGTTCCACGATAAAATGGATACGTGTTTCTTGTTTGTCGTTTCTTTCAGTAATAAGCTTGCCATCTTTTTCTTTCGTATTTGTGTATATATATACAGTTAGATATATATGAGGTATCCAGAGAATGTACGAAGAGTAGTAGTAGTGGATCGGATGACCTCCACCCAACAACCAACAAAAAAAATATATATATATAGCCGAAGTTTTTTGTGTGTGATTTTTTTTCATTATTTTTTTAATAATGCTGTTTATATGCTAATTGATTACCAGAAGTAGAGAAGAAAATAATAAGAAGTGTTGTGTGTGATTTTTCATTGTTTTAATGCTATTTATATGCTAATTTAAATTGATTTTATTTTTTATACATTAATAAGAATATAGCCGAAGTTTAAGAAGGTTGTTTTTGTGTGAAAAAATCGATTTTTTTAATGCTATTTATATGCTAATTGATTTATTGAAAAATTATTATTAATATTTTAATTAATTACTGTATATTATTTATTTATAATAATAAAAATGTATCTTTAAAATAATTTATTATTATACTAATACAGTATATAAAGTAGTAGTGGTAGCATATATATTATTATTGGAAATCACAATGTATACTAGCTAGCGTCATTGAAAAAAGTGGTTGTTGTTGGCTCTATTTTAACATTCAAAAAATGTTTGTACGTGTGTACTTATCAGCTACAATATATATATATACGTATTAGTTACATGTAAAAATATGTGTTTGTAATAGAATGTCTCTCAACGTTAATGCACATAAAAAAATAGCCCAAGCGTGGGCAAAAAGTGGTTTTTGGAAACCGTCGTCGCTTGTCCAACACTTGCCTTCGCCGCTGAAGGTGAAAGTGAGTCGCTCCAACCGATCATTTATGTACAGCGAAGAAATGCAGCGTCATTTGCTGAAGGATGGCATCGAGAAAGATGCACTTATAAGCTTGACGCCGGATGAGTTGTTCCGTCGATTGGAGGGTCAGAGAAACTTGAACTCCACGACCTCCTCCTCTCTATTATGGCATTACTTTACTTCTAAATTATCCGACTTATCAATAACGCCAGATAATAAATTTTTGTCGTCAGTCAAAGGCTGGGAAGAACTAAGAGTGGATGCAGCTCTTTCATCTTCTGTTGGAAACCCTGAACAACCTTCCATTTGGATTGGAGGAGCCGGTACTTCAACCACCGCTCACTACGATGTTATGGACAATGTTTTTGTGCAGTTACATGGTCGTAAAAAATTTCTTCTTTGGGGACCAGACGCTTTAAAAGATCTTCACGTATATCCAGATATTCATCCACGCGCAAGGAAATCACAATTTGATGATGTTGACAAACTTGTTAGCATTCTCATGCCAAGACAAGAAATCATTTTGGAGCCAGGCGATACTCTGTACCTTCCTGCCTTCACTTTTCACCAAGTTGAGGCATTGGATGTGTCCCTTTCAATAAATTTGTTTTCAGTATGCCATACTCAATTGCATGGTGGGCGAATACTATCTTCACCTGTTCCATTGGTGAAGCATCTTCACCAACAACAGTATCGACGTGGCGGCGATGACGACCACGATGATAACACGAACCACCATACTTTCAAGAAACTTGCAGAGAGATTGCTTCCAATATTTGGTGTGCACGATCAGAGCGTGGAGGCGTATATAACGAAGAATCTGTTGGAAACGCGGCATAGAATTTTGAACGAGAATACTGTTGGTAACTGTAATGGTAGCAATGGTAGCAGTTCGGTCACCTATCCAAGTTTTGACGAGCGTTCATTCAAGAGACTTGAAATATGGTGGAAAGAAATGTACGAGCACTTGTTACATAGTAAGAAATATAATGGTATTGATGAAATCAATGGTGTTAGAGATATTATTTTATTGCATTTGATGGAAAGTTGGGCATTGCAATTAAATAAACATGATCCCAACAAAGTATACAGTACATTGGAGGGTGCATGTGCCATTGTTGATCGTTGATTTTTGCAGAAGATCCTCTACAAATATCTGGAAGCTTATAAGGGGGGAAAGAGATATAAATATGGGGTAAAATTTTAATTTTTTTACCAATAAATTATACACAGCAGCTAATACGTATATACATACCAGTCTGTATTA
>JACKZZ010006517.1_pt1 | contig 14266 bp, 14 predicted proteins | sample 8027871 | NCBI WGS metagenome assembly JACKZZ01 (sample SAMN15724774, study PRJNA655200) | protist metagenome | isolation source: fluorescence activated cell sorting (FACS) single amplified genomes of... | place: USA: West Boothbay Harbor, Gulf of Maine | collected 2000-07-19
TTACTACAATCAAAGGTTTGCGTGATAAGATTTTTGTGGTTTTGCAGATATCGAAAACGGTGCGCAAGTGTGCCTTAGCCTTGATAAGGAAACTGCGTCTCTGGTGTTCATTTTTCTTTTTTCAACAGCTTCTAAAATGCTGCTGCTATTCGGGCGCATGAAGCATCTCTTTTACTGCGCGCCTAGTGTGCTTGAATAAAAGAAGACAAAGAAAACGATTTTCTGATTCTAAAAACTATGTCTAGAGGGACGATGACTGTAATTGACTTAGCTAGGTAGTGGTACTGATTCTACTTTTGCCGTTGAATACTAAGTCGAGGCTCCTTTGGCCCACAACTTCAGTTACGACGTAACTCTGTGTGTAGAACTGTTGCATTAGGGCGCGACTGAAGGACCACTGTTGTGCCGGCGAAATTAAGGAAGCAAGCTACTCCCTCTCCCAGTGCTATATTCTCATACTAAAAAAATAAAATTGACAGTTCGTTGAGATGGCCCTACTTATTTGTGAAAAATGCAAGCGCTCCTGTTCCTGCTGACGTTCACAGTAATGCTAAACCTAAAGGTTCATTAGGACGTTTGGAAAATAAACAAAACGAGAGTAAGAAAGTTGTCTAAATGAGCGAAATGATATGTGCGAAAAAACGTATAAGTAGATGAACCACCGCAGAGCAGGCGACGATCAAGAACTCGCAGTGAAATTTCTAATGTAGTAGTCATATGTCGACGCCGGCGCCGCGGGTATCATCAGCCTCAACCTGCACCTGACGTCACAGTTGCGATCAACCTTACCTACTGTGATGTATCTGCACCTGCAAGTGCAACTACCGAAAAAAGCTACTTGTTCTCACAGCCGCATGCGAAAGGGGTCATCATCAACAGCAGTGCCAACTACGACATTCTCTGGATCGAAGACCGCACTTCCACGGGCAGGCTCAGTATCCACTGTGCCACTTGTTGCCCCGTCACCACCATTTGCTGATACTGCGTCGCCCAATTCTTCAGCTGCACCGGAGACAACCGCCACCACAGACGTTGTAGATAGAGAAGCGGTCGGCTCATCAGCAGGAGGTGAAGGAGCTCGCTCGACGTCCTCTCTTCGCGGTTGTTCAGTAGAAAGTATTCCCGTCTGTAGAAGTTGTGCTGCTCCTGGCCGAGGCCCGTAGTGCGCCAGAAACTGGGGCGAAGCTGCGTCAGGAGTGAATTGCGGCTGTGTAAAGCTCGTAGTAGTTGTAGGAGCTGGTAGAGCTACTGCTTCAGCGCGATCGCTATGCACTCCATAAAACGTACCTTGTTGTGCTTGCGGCGGTGCAGCTGCAATTTCTCCAGTGGCCCTTCTTGTTCCCGCTGTCGCCGCGACATTAAGATCAACAGGGCTAGGATTATGGTTCCCATAATTATTCGTCTGCTCCACTGCCGCTCCTGGTGGCCACCACTGCGACCTCGGTATCGCCGCCGATGCCGGGGGTGTTCCAATGTAGTAGTTGCTCGGCGGCGGGCTCAAATCATTCCAATCCGAACTCCTGTGCAGAAAATCATGGACGTAAGAAAAGCCACTGCGGTGTGCTTCTCCATGATGAGCTGCATCTTGTGGTAATTGCTGATGCTGCTGCAGCTCCTGTGCCTGGGTAGCTGTCGGCGGAACAAAATGCAACGCGGAGGATGCCAGTCCCATGGACGAAAAAGGAGTAGGCTGGAGCTGGTCCTGGTACTGTTGATTATGTAACGAAAGCGAGGAAGAGGATAGAGTCAGCGGGGTCGCTGTAACATTCGCTTGCTGGTGGTGAACAGCGTTTGCAGATTGTACTAACCCTGAAGAAGACGAAGATGTGCCTCCTCCAACTTCGGTGGCCGCAGGAGCCCCAGTCCTCGTTGTGAAAGCAGAATTTTCTCCATCGCGAAAAAATCGCTGCTTGGTCCGTTTTGCGCCTTTTGGAGTCGTTAGGAGTAGTTGCTTGCGATGGATCACGGCTGGACTGCCAGGGTTCCACGTGCGGGAGCACTGATGTTTTTGGTTTTATGTTTCTTGGTGACCAACATACAAGTGAACTACTACGACAGAGAAGGCACGCATGCTGCAACGCAAAAACAAGTAAAAGTAGAAACTAGGGCGATGAAAAATTCGCAAAAATCTCTACATGTTGCATCCACCACTGCGAGTAGGGGTCCATGCACTGCGCTTGCGCGTACATCTGGTAGTTCATGCGCTGCAACTGCAAGGCCGACTGCTGCCACGATTGTTGGTACGCCTGGGCATACGCAGCGGCTGCCGTAGATGTACTGCTTGCGGCAGCGGCTGCAGCAGGGGGTACCGAACTACTGCACCACGGGTTGGGGGTCCAAACGTGCGGACTTTGCGGCGGAGCTGCGTGGTCGTGTTGAAACTGATGATTTTGCGACTGTTGATGTCCGAGAGTTGCGCTGTCAGGACCGGTCACAGTCTGGTAGATATGTGGGGAAAGTGGCGGTGCTGGAGGGATGTGGTGAATGAGGTGGACGTGCTGTAATGATGCGTCTTGTGGGAAGCTGGAGGGTGGATGTGGTACTGGTGGGGAAGAAGGTGACTGGTTGTATAATGGGAGTACATTAGCTGCGTATGGTGAACTTGCTGTTGCTCCTCCAAATGGAACATGTGTTGCAGACGTTGTTGGTGGCGAATATGAGTTGTAATATGGTGACGCCGACGGCGGGGACACACCTGCTCCGCCCGCTGTTGCTGCTGAGGAGGACTTATCCCGTGCAAAAGCATTGTAGTCCTCGTACTAATTGCGCTCATAACGCATCCACATGCGAGCAGATGTTGAACTTTGCATTTCTGTGCTAACTGAAATCTGTATGACACATTGTTCATCAGTTTAGTTATTTTCCCTTTGAACTGATCTAAAATTTCTACACGCGTTTCACACCTAGTAGTAAGGATCACGGTGCTTTTGCAAACCATAGGACTCCACAAATGCTCGCTCCACCTCGTCCAAATAATAAGCGGCCTGCTGTGCTTTTTGCTGTCTTCTGCCGAAAAGCGGTTCGATATTTGGCCTGTGAGCAGTAGTCGTCCTCTCAGCCTGTTGCCCTGCAGGTGGGGGGCGAACTGCGTCTCCTGGGGATGTCGTCGACCCAGTTGGATGAGGACCTGTTGTAGTCCCGGCGCTCACTGAGTTGCTTGCCGTGGCGCTATTCGGTGTTTGCGTTACCAGGTCTCGGATAGCATGCGCGAGTGCGAACGCGCGCTCGTCAGCTCCGATCGCACTTGGCTCTGTCGTCCGGGTAGTAGCAGTTGTTTGATGGTGGCGCTCGACGGCTACGCTCGGTGTTCCATCATGAAGATGACCTGGTGCTTCACGGGTCGTGCTACGTTTTTGCTGAACGCCTCCGGCGTTTTCATCAGTGCCAACTGATCCACCCGGTTGGGCAGGTTCAGAGTCTGGCTCTTGGTTTTGATTTTTATCATGTTGATGTCCACCTGCGGCTCCATGATCGTCCTTCGAGCTGCTCGTGCTGAACAAGAAGCAATCGAACAAAGAGGTAGACGGAGTTGTGTCTTCTTCCCCTTGCTCTTGTGTAGTATTCCGTCTAGTGGTGCTTGGCGCCGTGTTCGCGGTTTGAGCCTCCACTTTGGGTGGAGGCCCGCCTTCGTCGGCATTTGAACTTGCGGCGCAAGTAGAACCAGCTGGACGAGGCAAAGTTCTAGCGTCCCCGTCCTCGGCGACCCCTGCAGCTGCAGCCGTTCCTTGCGGTGTCGGCACGGGAAACCACGGGTCGCTGTAAGTAGTCCCGGTTGATGATTTGTGTTGTTGAAGATCATAATCAACACCGAAATCATAGAACGCCAAGTTTCCCGTGGGTGTCGGCGGAACCGGTACATTGATTGGTGAGGGGGCATCAACAAGCAGCTGCGCTGGTGCTGGACCACGACCAGCAGGAGATGGAGTTGTTGCTGCAAATGTTGGAGCTGCAGCTCCTCCTGCCAGGACAACTCCCTGCTGTAGCAGTCCGGGTTGTTGAAAGAATGGTGGCAGAGGTAAACCTGGGGGAAAGATATCCAGGAAATTTGGCGGAAATTGTGCGGCTCCAGGCTGCGACTGATGTTGGAATGGAAATGGAAACAAGCCGGGACCTGGTAGTGGTGTTGGTGGCGGGGTCGAGCCAGTGGGAAAGTGTTGCAACTGTTCTTGTTGTTCTTGATCTTGGCGCGAAAATCTTGTGCTGCTGGGACCTTTATTGCCCTTGGAGGTCGCCCCGCCCTTGCCGCCCTGGCCCTGGCCCTTCTTGTTCGCGCCCCCGGTGCGGGCATGTCTAACGCCGGGAGTTGTACTTGAGCTTGGCGCTGAATTTACAGCGTTTGGAATAAATGAAGAACCGCTGCTGGTACCCTTTCCTCCACCGCGTAAGCTTATCCAGCGTTGGTCGACGTTTTCGTTTTCTCTGTAGTCCTGAGGCCTCCGCGTGTAATTATTTCCTTTGCGGCTCCCGCGGTCAGGGGAAAACAATCCGGGCGGACGGAGCAACTGGAAGTGTTTTTTACGACAAGTTTTAGGTCATTTTTTCATTATCTCCAAAATCATTTTCGCATCAAGAGAATCAAAGGACGATAGGAGTAGTTTCATCTATCAAACAAGTACGGGCCGCTAGAGGGGCGAGTTGTCGAAGATATATTAGCATAAGAGGACTAGTACGGCTACGGTACTGCTACATTTAGATAAAGAACTTCTGCTGGTGTGCGGAGCATCTTACGCAACAAAGCCTTGTTTCGCCGCCTTGCCCTATAGAAAGTGAAGATTACTATCGGACGAGTAAAGAAGTAGAGAAGATGATAGAGAGCGTTTATTATCCCCGTAAGCGACGTAACACAACAACAACGACGCTCGCTCGCATATTATGTACGAGAGTCGACTGCACCATCACCAAGAATACGCAACTTCAGTTGACGCACCAGTATCCGCTCGGTCGTGTCCAGGCGACTTACAACAAGACCAGAAAATCATGTCGCCATGAAGAAGGCCGACTCGCGGATTTGGATAGAAGTTATTCCTACACGTGGTTGTCGTCGTGTGATAGTCATAGTTGCATGCGTCATGTTGCAGCGCTGTTGCTCTTCAGAAGGCCAACGAAGGCGAAAATGGCAATTGCATTAATTCGAATCGCCACAAAGAAGCAAGCCAGCATCCAATCTTAAAAATCACAAAATCCTTACAATTCTTGGCAAATCATGATAAATCCAAAAAACAGTCACAGCATCTTAGAGCTACAGTCTTTCTCACTTTCCTCTTGACCAAGAGCATCGACGATATTCCTCCACATCTGCCAAGGCTCCGTCTTTTCATCACTGGTCTCCGCATTCTGTATTTCTCCGTGGCCCGAGCACACTACTTCCGCTTCGTCGAGGTCTACCGCGACTTCTACTTAGTCGGTTCAGTGCTTCTGTTCCTCTTCCTGCGAGAGCCTTCTCCTCTCATCTGCCCGCGCCGAATCAACCCCGCTTGTAGTTGTGCCTCCAATTGCCGTGGCTGGCGTGCGGAGGAAATCCGACAGACCCTCGTGGACATTCGAGCTGTTGTCTTCCGTGACACACCGAGAGAACGAGAGTCGTGGGCTCGAGGCTGGCGAAAGACTTCTTCTATACGCGAGAACGTCGGAGTCGGTTACAGCAACTTCACAAGAAGAAGACGATGGGGCAGTTGTAGTCGTGGCTGGTGCAATGAAGCCGAACTCTTCACATATTTCCTCAACACCCAGGCTGGCTGTACTATGGTGCAGCTGCGCTGATTCCTCTGACTGTGTCTGTGGTGGTGATACAAAAATTGCTGGGTTGTAAGACTTCTGTACGATGCGGTGCTGCTGGTCGTCTCTCGTCGGGGGGGGAAGAACACGACGAGGAGGACACTGCGCAGCCACCTCCGATGGCGCAAGGGCCCCCGGTTGCAGCTCCACCAGGCGCAGGATTTAGATTTATAATTCCACTGGCCGCCGGAGCTCCTCCTCCTGCAGCAGCACCCACAGGCGAATTCATCACAAACACAGGCATCTGCACGATGGTCCAACCCAGAAACATGTTGCCCGCGGGAATGCAGAGTGCCCCGTTTGGAAGGACGCTTGGTGCTGTTTCACCAGTTGGACTGGTTTCATTTGACCTGGTGGTGATCACGGGAGAGGACCCGGCGGCGTTAATACAGGAACTTCTTGTGCTGTAATCTGGCGATTGCTGCTGGTCTGCCCGCTGGTCGTGATCTTGTTCCGTGGAATATGAGGCTACGATCTTCGACGCGGACGAGCCAGCACCACCTACTACATCATCAGCAGCTCCTGCAGCAGAAAAGGTCTGGTGACCTGAAGATGAAGCGGGGCGGAACTCGGGCGCAGCGAGGTTCCAACCACTAGTGGTAGAAATTATGCCTGTCGTCCCAGCTTTTTTCCAGATTTCCTGCGCCTTTGGAGCGGAGGCGTGTCTTTCTCCTGGTCGACATGCGGAAGTTGTCTTTTCGCCATCTTGCGTAGCTTCATTTTCGAGACCATCGGCAGAAATTTTCCTGCATGCAATAGCATCTCGACTCGTCGTACACGCCAGTTTTTTTTTCGGTAGCGGACCACCCGAGGAAAGCGAAAGGTCTTTGCCGGACACGTTTTTCGCCGCAGGTCGTACAGTCAATGATCCTCCGGCAGTTCTCTGCGGTCGTACAGTGCCATCTTGTTGCTGAGTTTCGAATATTAGGTACGGCTACAGTGACTTTAGCGGAACTTATTTGTGGCAAAGCGGCTCAGGCTGGAGGCAGACTCTACCCCTCTTGAGGTTCCAAAACTGTACTTTCCATGCTAATATGTCCCCCACGACATCAAGAGTTATGTAAAAAACGTGCGTGCTTCTAAATCTAAACTATAGACATTGAGCGAAATTAATACGTACCTGCGACTCACGCTGCCCCGCCCCTGCGATAGAAGTTCTTCTAGTAGCAGTTTCTCTTCCTGCTATCAAGGATTCTCCGTCTGGATCTACCGGCGCCTCCGCCCACGAGGGACTTCTTTTCCCCTGCCGCAAAAGTCTGTGGGACGTCCCCATTCCTCCAGACCCGGTAGTAGACTGTGAGGAGCCGCTCGCCCTACTACTACCCCCTGCAACTGCAGCGCCAGGTGTTCTCCTGGTGCCCGATGGTATGAACGAAGAGAGTGCAGCGCCGGAACCACTGGTTGTTCTCTGCGAATTATGATGTCTACTCGCGGCAGCTCCAGTCGCAATTTCGTCTGTGTCCTCTTGCGGCCCGCTGGAGGAAAACTCGTAGTGATCCACTTCTTGTTCTGCAGCAACAGAAAACTCGTTCATCTCTAAGAGCGAGCTGCTGAGCTCTGCCGGAACCATTCGTCTGCGCAGCTGCGTATCCTGTGCAAAAGTATCGTATTCGTATTACAATCTCAATCATGCAAATTTTTTTTTGAAAGCAAATCCGCATTACAAATTTCATTTATCATGCTGTTGAAATTTGTAATGCATTTATACGAATACGATACTTTTGCACAGCATACTGCGTCGTGCCCGCAGAGGATGTCAATCTTTGTGCAGATGAGCGGCCTTCGTCTCCTGGTACGCTCCTGCACCCTTGCGCCACCAATTGGCACAGTTCGTCCATCTCTCGCTGGCTCCGTTGCAAGTTGTCCTCTACGCGAGTAGTTTTTACTCGTGTTCCCGTATGAGTCGACGATGAGTCTTGGAGTAAACCACCAGCCTCTTCCTCGTTCTCCGGAATACCGGGGAACAGACGGCTGGCGATGGCGATCTTCGTCTTGGTCTTCGTCTTCGCATGGCTATGGCTGCCGCTCATCTCGCTGCTGCCCGATCGAGACCACTGGCAGAGGTGACAACTAGGGCAGTTTTCGCCCTCTCGACAGCCGGTCTTTCGGCGAACGTACTTGCACGGGGCACCGCAGGTGTTGGGGTGTCCGCAACTCCCGATGGACATCTGCCACGGGTAGGTCTGCTCGACACCGCAAATACTGGAAAAATAGCTGGAAGTTGTTCCACTGCTCATCCCCGAGGAAACGGACGCGGCGTCGTCAAACTGTGTGAGGTTTTTAGTGGAGGACTTTAGTAGGTAGCTAATGTACGAAAGAGATGATAAACTGAGATTGCGCCATATTTCTTGTGGAGTGGCAAAGAGCACACGACACGATCATTATAGTCCGCTTACTTACAACTTAGTCTGTTCCTCTTCCTGCACGGGTTAGACCACGGCAGGAAAAGGAAAATTCCTAGATAAGAAAAACAAAGCACACGACTTCTATCGATCATGCAGATCATGCACCTGATCCTCTCCCGCAACGACTTTTTCCCGGCGCCAGAAGCACAAGTGGCAGTTCGGGCACTGGTTTCCGTAGCGGCAGCCCCCCTTGCGCTTTACGTAGCGACAAGCGGACTTGCAAGAGTGCGGATGTCCAATGGATCCGACGCTCATTGACCCGGAATCTACAGAAGAAAACAACCGCTCTGCAGGAGCTCGTTCCCCAACTCCTACACGGGGGCAGAGAAGGGCACCAGGTTGCTGACATGATTGCTGCAAAAAGTCGCTGCAGCTCTGTGAATAATCAGAGGCTCCAGCGGGACGAGGTTGGTCTGTTGTATTTGAGACGTTGTAAACGTCGCCGAAATCATAGTATTGAACAAGACCTCTATTTTTTGAGGAAAAAAAACTTTCAATCAAGTACTACGCAGCAAATCCAATCTTCGTAATCTGTGTAGCAAGAGCGTGTATCATTTTGGTAACACTAACATTACTAGTAGCTGTGAATTATGTGCCAGTTTCTTCACCATTTGCGCATACCTCCTCTTTCGCCCAGTACGAGCTTTGTTCGTGGCGCTGCTCCGCCAGGACCAGCAGAAGCTCGACTAGTTGTACTGTCTGCTAGTATAACACCTCCTGTACTAGGCTGTTGGACTTGGTTCGTGTACTGCCACGACGAGGACGATGAAGAGCCCCCGCCGCGCTGGTGAAGAAGCGCTTGAGGCTGCTGAGATAAGTAGAAGAGCTTCGAGTGCTGGTCCTGATGCTCTACTTCTTCCACCAGCCTCGGGCGTTGTGCTTCTTCTACTTGTACTTGCTGGCTGGCGCTAGAAAAATTCCGGACCTTTTGGTCCTGTTCCTGATCCTGCCTCTGGTCTTCACGCGCCGACTCTACTACTGCGGCCTTTTGGGCCAATACCTGTTGGAACTTGACGGGGTGCAGGAGGTCAGTATTTTCGACCTCGGCCAGAGCAGGGACCCGACCTTCGGCCTGGCTGTTTTTCTCAACGCCAATCCTGTAGTCTTCGGCCAAAACATCCTCGCTGGATAAGGATATGACATTGCTTCTTGCTCGTGGTCTTTCTATACTATTTTTGTCCTCTGCTACTCCTGCTCCTGGCACTTGTGGTGTTGATGCTGATGGTGTAACAACATCAATTTTTTTTGTCTCCGTGTCTCTTTCTTCACCACTACTTCTAGTGCCAGGTCGTGCACTATTAGTACTGTCAAATGATCCAGGGCGGAACGCTGAGCAGGTGTGACGGACGGTGGCGCAAGTGATGAGGAGGACGCAGTAGTACAGGCGGCTTGCTGGGGCCAGCTGGTTCTTGGAAAAGCGATGTGGCTTTCGTGGTCCACCTCCAGGCTTAAATTTTGTCGTTCTTGATCTTGAATAAGTTGATGACGTAGTTGTCGTCCCAGAAATTAGCACGACCATCTTCTTTTTCAGAGCAGACCACCAATCAACGGATGCAGAAGCCAACAAATAAATAAGAAAAAAATGATATCGGACTGTAAAATTTGAATAAAAAACTAGTTGTAGCATCGGTACGTAGTCTCGGTAGATGAAGAAATGCAGAATTGCAAAACCTATTTTTGCGCAGACAGGAGGTCAACCTTTGTAGTAAAGCGGAAGCATCATCATGCTGGAATTGAAAATCAAAAATTTATTCGCATGGAGATGGACACATCAATGCAAGAACGTTGGTCAGGTCCTTTGTACTACTTCCGACCTGTCTATCGTTGCATCGCTAATATTGTCATTCCACCAGGCGCAGGTTCTGAACCCGCTAGGAGGTTAAGCAGGTCGTACAGGGGGCCCTTTCTGGCCACATAAAATGTGCCGAAGTCTTCAGAAAAGAGAAGTCAGAATGAACCGGTGGAAAAAGAAAACACGCGCACTTCTTCACACTGTCCGATGATCAAATACCGTAACACAATACAGCTGGTAAAAACAGTGGATCTTGCCTTTAACTTCATCGATCTGCTGTGCTTTCATTTCCCAAAAATTGAAGCACAACAACCAATACCAAAATGCGTGTCAGCATCCCACATATAAAATGGTCAGAACTGCAACTTTTCGAGATGGGCACGACAGGAATAGTACGACAGGATCTTTACATGTTTCCTTCACGATCTGGTCACACTGTAAGTGTAACAGAAAGCAAAGTACGTACGCAGTGGTCCTAACTACTGATCTTCGTTGCAAAGAAGAACGCAGGAGCAAAACTAAGAACGTCTATCACTGTTGGTCGCAGGTTTTTTCTACAACTCCTGCCTTTCTCTGTAATTGCTTTTCTGTTTTCCTGTTCATTCATCATGCTTTTTGTGCCCGGCTGTTCTTGAAAAATTTTGATATGCCTAGTAAAAAAGGTGGATGAGTCAATAAAAAGCGAAAATCTACAAAGTGAAAGGCCACCTCGACTCGATAACGTAATGCAAATGCCATTCCGTAAGTTCTTGGGTAAGTAATCAAGTCTTTCATGACGACACAGACACGGCATACAGCCATCAAACCAAACACGACAAGTGGAACTTGCTCTTGCGATTGCGCTCTCAGTACAGTGGCTACTACAAATCCTCCTACCGCAGTGCGCTTGCCGCGCTTGCGTTTTCCTTTTCGCTTTGCTTTCATGATTGAAAATGCGACAATAAACCATTACGCAAACGTAGTTCATCTTGATCTTGACATTATCCTGCTCATAATTGCTGCTCTTGCTCCTCAGTACAAATACAAATTTTTGTGAAGCACGAACTTCTGCAGCTTCAAGACGTTGCTACAAAACACCGGATATTATCTTTAGCCGTAGTCCCACCTTCAACATCTTCCGGCACAGAGTAAACAATATCCGCACCCGCTTTCACAAACCAAATGGTATTCTTCTTGGCGACAAAGGGGGCAGAGCCGTCGATTTGCAAACAGCAGACGTCGGAGAGAATTAACACGATAGAGGCTTGCGGCAACGTCTGCCTGGCATTTCCGGTCACTTCAAACACCTGTTGCAGAAGTTGCAGTTGGACTTGATCGACATAAAGCTGCGTGCTGTGAAAGAACAACAGAACGAGAAATGCATCTACCGCCTCCTACATGAAAAAACGATCAAGAAAAAACTTTCTATTTACGACAAAAATACTTTGAAGTCTCGGATCTCTTCTGGCGGGCTGTAGAGATACAGATTTTCCGCCACTTTTTCCGCCGGTTTGATTAGTTCAGGTAGTATGTCTATCAAATGCAAAAATGTCTGGGTCTGGGAGGATGGAATTTGTGATACGTCCCGTGTGTCACACAAAAATCTGTGTTGCGTGATCACCAAAAGTTGTCCTTTTTTGACCAACATGAGCGGGAGTTTCTCATGCAGGATAGGCATTATAGAGACAGCGCAGAATCTGTCATGCTAGGTCCTGCATTCCAGACCTCATGCACTCATGGGGCATGGAAAAAATGCATGACAAGTCTGCATTCTTCCAGACCCCGACATTTTTGCATTTCATAATGTCGTCCCTGAAGTCGCACATGGATAACAGCAACGGCACGTCTTTGAACTTCGGCGTCAGCCCCGCCCGCACCACGTTGTCTGATAAGCTCATGCACTCGATGACATCCCCGGAAAGGTAGGTGTGCGGTACGTTCGCGGCACAGAACACAAAGTTTTTCCCCACGGCATTGTCCGTGATTTTCACGTAATTAAGGAAAAAAACCGAGAAAATGCCCACGTCCCCCGGATAAAATTCCGCGAGATTTTTTACCACGGATTGTAGTTCTTCTGGAATTTTTGTCTTTCCCTGGCTGCTATTCCTATTGTGGTCTTCTTCTAGTACACTGGCGACAAGTTTTTCGACCTCCTCCTTCACAAGGTCGGGGTCCGCTGTCATCAGAATCTTGTAGAGGCTTTCGACAGTAGAAGTTTTTTCCTTTGCCTGATCGTCCGCACCAGAACAAGTGTCGTCGTCGTGATTACAGTTTTTATAGTACCCGTTCGACTTCATCACGGTCAGCAACTCCGGAATCGACTCGATGAAGCCCAAGATCTCCTTCCTCGGGCGGAATCCGCACAGACACTCGAACTCCTCGGAAATCGGGATCCCAATTTCCGGTTTGTGGTTCGCATCGTACACACTCGGCTGCTCGGCGTGCAATTTCTTCGCCAACGTACGGTCTGGGTGCACCTGGATGCTGCTGGCTTGGTTGAACGAAAGCACCTTGAACAGGTACGGGAGGTCGTTTTCCGCCACGGCCGGGGTGGGGTTCGCGCCGAGCCAATAAACCGGGTCACGCCGGATAAAGTCGAGAAGGGAAACTGGTTCTGCTTGTGGACTTCTGGAGGCCGTGCCGTCTTTTGATACTTTTTTGGCTTCGTCATTGTTCGATTTGTTCACCATGTCATAACTGTTTCCCCCCTCGCCCGCTCCTGCCACCAGCAAGCATGGCGCTTTTTCGTGCGTACCCATCCACATCTCCGCGTACCGCTTGGACTCGTCAACCTCATTGGGGTTTACTGCCATCTTCGCCACCATACTGGCACTCCCTTTCTTTCCCCACCCGTAGTTTTGCACGCGGGGGAGGATTTGCACGCACGATAGGCCATTGTTGCGCTCATTTTCGGCTGCCATTTTGTCTTGTTTCTTCCTAAGTAGATTGGACGTAGAAGTAACTTCTTCAACGAAGAACAAGACAGTAATTCTGAGTGCCAGATGCAATTCTAAGGCTTCATAGTTTTCAACAGCAAAAGTGGCTATTGAAGCGCCAAGCAAGTTGCCAGTTTCCTATCGATTGAGAGGGGAGGAAGAAGAACGCAGGGTGATATTTTTTTATGTGCAAGAACTGTTGACGTCGATGCTCTTGCTTTAAATGAAAGGAGCTAAACTACACGCCGGACTCTCACTATTTTATGGGCATGCAGCCAGTAGCTTGAGACAATGGGTATATGTCCCGGAATAGATACATTGTGTTTGTGATTGAAGATGCGGTGTCAACATCAATTCTGCTCTCTCGTCGCTCCAAAAACTTGAAAAGATACCCTCGAGTGATCGTCCAGAACAACAAAGCGCATATCGGCATACATCGCACGCCAAGACAATCAAACCATGTAGAATGATCACAACTGAAGATATCTGGTCCTTCGTAGAATGTTGTAGAGCTGCCTGTAGTCATGCTTTTACTGAAATTGTATGCAGTACTTCATGCGCGGTTTAAAAAATATCATGTTGCATTTTTTCTCGAAGCGAGTTCGAGTATCAGTGACTCGTTCATGTACATGTTCCTCGACACAACATTACATAAAAAGAAATCACGCTACACAGATTCAGAGTCAAAGTCGCCGATCGCTTTACTAGTACACAACTCCTACACGGTCCTCACGGCCTCAACTACTCACTTCAATCCACTGCCTGAGTGCATCTGCCAGTAACCCTGGCAAACTGTCCCGGTCCCGAACCACGGCGTAGAAGGGGAACGGAAAGTCCTGCAGATACGGCGTGATCACGCACTGCCCGGTGGAGTAGTCGGCCCCTTTCAGGTCGAATACGGACGTAGAGCGCTTAGCAGGAGGAGCTGCTGGTCTTGGTGTCGCTTTTGCTGCTGAGGAGCCTACTCCTTCGCCATCACTTCTTGCAGCCGGCTGTTCGTCTTTCGGGTCCACAATGATCAACAGCGGCAGAATTTGCCTGGACAGCGCCTGGTGCACCTGGGCCCGCACCATGTGCTTGTTGAACCGGCCGTCGGTAACGATCAACAGGATCTGCTTGCAACTGGAACTACAGGAAGACCCCCCAGTTTGCTCGAAGAGTTCCATGCTGTACTTCAGCAGATCCGGCAACCCCTTATCGTGCGACCGGATCGCTTCTTCGTCGAAAGTGAGGTGCTGGAGCAGCGGTTTGGCCTGTTCGAAAGTGAACGAAGCGGCACCAATGTTGTGGGAGGAGGGGGTCGTCGTGGGAGATAAAAATTGCTCTACTGCTAGAGGACTGTTGCTGTTGCTGTCATGCGAGTCGTGGCCGGCGTTCGA
>JACKZZ010007339.1_pt1 | contig 14254 bp, 12 predicted proteins | sample 8027871 | NCBI WGS metagenome assembly JACKZZ01 (sample SAMN15724774, study PRJNA655200) | protist metagenome | isolation source: fluorescence activated cell sorting (FACS) single amplified genomes of... | place: USA: West Boothbay Harbor, Gulf of Maine | collected 2000-07-19
TTCCTGCTTTTCTTGCACAACAACTTTCGAAATCGAATGTAGTGATTGATTTATCTTCTCATCAACAATTTCAAACGGTTGCTCAAAGACATCAACAAGTGTAACAGATCATCTACATCTTGATCTTGCAGTCAAATACAGTGCATGAGTTTGACACCAAATCAAAAAAAAAAGCCGTGTAAGTAACGAATCCATCTTATATACAATCGGTTTCTTCTCCCCGCCGAGTTCCATGACCGAGGGCAGTTTTTTCAACCCAGCACTACTCCCAACCGCCGCCGCTTCTTCCAACTCTTCCTTGCCGCGGAAGCTGCCGTTGTGATCCGGCGCAAAAATCGCGAGTTGGAAGGAAACGATGCAGCCCGCGTACAGATTCAGCCGGTGGAAATCCTCTTTCATAATCGCCACTTCCATTTTCTGCGGCGTGTCAAAACCGATGAAACGATTAGACAAAACGTCCGCCTGCAGGTAGCCGAGTTGCTTCAACTTGTCAAACGACTTCACGATGCCGACGTACCGCTGCTGGCCGCAATCAATGTTGTTCAAATCGGTGAGTTTCATGGGCGCAGTCGCCAGCCCGAGGTGCCCACCAGTCAATTGGGCGGTACCTGGAGGTGGGGGTGATGATGTGTTTCTTTGTGATTTGAAAGTCGTTTTTTTGGTGACCCTAAAGAGCCCTAAGCCCAAAGTAGACGAGCAGATGTTGACCAAGCATTTCTACAGAAACTATATGTTGATCACTCAAAAACATGCAATATACTCGTCGCCGCCACCGCAGCCGCGTTAACCAGGATCTGCTGCCCGAGTAGCAGAGGATTCAGCGCCGCTTCGTCTAGGGCCACTTGCTGGTCGCCCCCGTTTAATGTCTTCCCGTTGGTCCCTGCAGCACCCGCTGTGGATCCGGCAAAGCCGGGTATTATGCTGGCCAAAACCTTGGTCGATAATTCCTTCTCCGCCCCCGAGATGGCGTTCCGGATATCATTCGGCTGTCCCGCGACCATTCCCGCGGGGAGCAAGCCTGGTTTAGCGGTTGTTCCAGCTCCTGCCACCGCCCCGGCCGCGTGCATGCCCGTTTGCGGGCGTGGGCCGCCGGAGGGGGGCGGCAAGCCCGGCGGCTGCCCCTTGTAGATTTCGAAGTGGTTGGGGTCGTGCTTGTAGTGACAGGAGTCCCCCCGGACGCAGTGCCCGTAGCACCAGTAGATGCAGCTGACTTGCGACCGCGCGGTCAGGTTCGGGGCCGGTTTCTGCACGACGCCGGTCGCTTGAGCGAGGGAAGGGGTGAGGAGGGTTTGGGAGGTAGAGGGGTAAGAAGTTTGGTTGGCATTCGTTCTGACAACGTCGGGGTAGTTCATGCCGGATGGTGCTGGAGGTGGTGGCGGCGGTACCATAGGGTTGCTGCCCAGGTTGGCCCCGAGGACCCCTCGTCCTAGTAACTGCGGCGGAACGACTTGCCCGGGCATGGGTGGTGCTTGGCCTGCCGGGATCTGCAGCCCGGAACCGGGGATAAGGTTGGCGTTGGCCATATGGTGGAAACTACCGGCTAGGCCGCCGTGGGGGTTTTGCGGGTACTGGTACATTTCGAAAAGGTCGTGGCGGTCGGGAGTCTAGTAACTTTTCGCCGCCACAATATGCACGTGGCGTCGAGGAGGGGACTCTACTTTTTGTCGGTCGTCTTCACCGCCAGGGCTTGAATAAATTTACTAGTTCATCTGCTGCTCCATCCTAAAACTCCGAGTCGCGTGTTCTACCTTTGCTCTGTCAAAACTGACTCGTGTCGCGTAGCTGTGATGACTAGTAGTTGATGTAAGTAATCCGAGCGTCGCCTGTCCTCGTCCTGCTTATCCACTGGGCACCAGACACGGGGTCGTCATCACTAGACTGCCGTTGCGCCGGAAACGACTCGTCGTATTAAGTAATTTGCGCCATTCAGCCGTCGGATTGAAATCAACAATTCGCAGCGATAGCACGGCGCTGTGTCATCGTTGCTGTTCTTTCAAGTTGTGATCGACTCATTAAGACAGAAAACTACACGATCAAGATGAAGATTCAGATACAGATTGCGAACAAATTGCTATTAAGTGAAAAATTAATTTAGAAATCGTGAGACTAGCTATGGAAAAACATGGTGTCGCTGTAAAATCAAAAAAGAAAAGGGAAACTGGAAAAGCAACGCAGAACCCAAGCACGCGAAACGAATTCTCGGCTTTTTTATTCTTTTCGCGCGCTTTGAAATTCTGTCGTGAGTCAAGATTTCTTTGGCTTTTGCTGCACTTGCTGCCAGTGCCACTGCACGAGTTCTACAAGGATCAAGAAGAATGGATCTATCACGACGACACAGCGGTCGTCCTGCTTATTGAGCCGGCGGTCGTGCTTGGAAATTGGAACTGGAGGCACTTACAAAAAAAAGAACATCAAACACAAGATCCGGGCGGAGCTGCAGCTGCCGTTTCTTTGCAGACCGGCAGGACCCCCGCAACCTACCTGTAGTACGGATACGAAGCGGGAGGATCTCAGGTAATAAATCATCATGCCAGAGTAGACATCAGAACCAAAGAGATCCAATGATCTTCGGACCTAATCTATATACTATAGGGGCAAGATATGTATTTGTTCCTCCCAAAGCTTCTGAAGGTTTGACCTTCTGAAGACCTTCTGACGCTCAAAACTTGATTTTTGGGCTTCAGAAGGTCAAAAAAAATAGTCGTCTACTTTTCATGTTAAAAAACGCAGAATTAGCTCGCGCAAATCAAATTCTGGCTCATTTTTTACAACCTTCAGAAGGTCCAACCTTCTGAAGGTTTTTTTTCACCTTCTGAAGAATTTTCTCGATTTTTCGACAAAAAAACCTTCAGAAGGCAAAAAAATGACTTTGAAAAACCTTCAGAAGGTAGGCATTCTTCTGAAGGTTTGGTTCGTTTCATGAAATTGCAAACCTTCAGAAGGTTGCGAGTTTTTACAGGCAAAAAATGAACAAAAATCGAAACACCTACAAAAACCTTCAGAAGATTAAAAATCTTCTGAAGGTTTTTCACAAATTGTCTCGTTTTTAAAAAAGTGCAAAAATTAAAATTCGCCCACCTTCAGAAGAATTTGACTTCCCATTCTTCTGAAGGTGGACCTTCTGAAGACTCTCCAGAAGATATTGCACAAATTGGCTTTTTTGATGTGCGCGAAACTGTTTACTCGACTAAAAAAGGCCTCTTTTGTGACAGCCATTGTTCAAAAAATGAAACAAACCTTCAGACGCTCTTCAGAAGCTTCGTCGCTGTTTGCATTTTGAATGCGCCGTTGCTTTTTTTTCCAGCGCAGACGACAAAAATGCAAAGCACTACAGTCCGCTTTTTTTTCATGGCTCGGAGCCTCCCGCTCCGATAGAATAGCTCAGCGGAAAATTTTCGCTGCTCTTATTGGGGGAAGATTTTCGCTCTCGGGCCTTCGGCCGCGTCCGACCGACGCAGCTACTCGACGAGGAACCGCTACGCCGCATCAGTCTGGCGATGGAAAGGCAACAAATTGGAAAACAAAAGTGAAAGAAGTAAGATGCTCTCGATGAGATCTCAGTGAGATTTCAGTGAGTCTCGCTTTAGAAAAAGTGAGATCTCAGCGAGATCTTACTTCCTAAGAAGTCTCACGGTCCGGATCAACTCTCCGAGAGGGCCCAAAAGTAAAACTTTGAAAAAAGTAAGATCTCGCTGAGATCTCCTTTCTGAGACATCTCACTTTTGGGCCGCCAAGTGAGATTTTGAAAAAAGTGAGAGCTCCCTGAGATTTTCTGAGAAGTCTCACCTTTGGGCCGCCCGAAAGTGAGATTTTTAAAAAAGTTGTGAGATCTCACTCCTTTTCCGGTGCGGCAGTGAACAAGTTCTTTTTTCTTTCATAACCCACGGGAAGAACAAACACAATGCTTGCCCCGCGACGCAGTCGCGGGGAGTGGTTCTTACATCGGATATTGATAAATATTCTTGAACTTTCGGACCCCCGCGCCCCCTTTGAATCTTCTCAAAAAAAACGAAGGGCGCGCCGGCCATTCTTCTCAAGAGAAAAAGAGCGGGCGCGAGAAAGTTGAGGAATTATTAGCACGACCCCCAGCATTTTGCGGATTCAACAAGGGGCCCGGGGACGCGCTCCCATTTGTTTAGTAATATTTATCGACATCCGTACGGAATTCAGAAAGAAATCTAGAACAGATTTCCGCGGCTATTCTGCAGCGACCTCCTCCCATCGTTGCTCATTTTCCTGCGCTTTTTGCCGCGTCCCTTCTCGGCGCGCGTGGTTTTGCATTTGCTTACGCGCGACCTCGTCCGGCGCGCCGCACTAATAGAGCGCTACTCTAAGGGGGGCCGCGTGGTCTCTCGCGAAGAAGAGCGAGGGCCCTCCTCTACTTCACATAGATTATCTTTTTGAAGACGGAGACCATCCGACCCGTGAGGCAGATCCTATGCTTCTCGCGGATCGTCCTCTTCTTCAGCAAGTAGGACCATCCTTTAGAAGAAGAGGGTCTTCCTACTCGTGTAAAAGATCTGCTTCTTCTCGGGGATCTTCTTCTTCTTCAAAAAGAAGAAGATCGTCCTCTTCGTGAAGCCCAAAGCGCGCCATGCGCTCCTGCAGAACTTTACCCCCGACGGCGTGGCGCGTCGGGGGCGCAAAAAAGGCCAACGAATCTGCCGGCTCGCGTTGAAATGGTTGGCAGGTCTGGCATGCCAGACCTGCCAGTCGCCAGCGACGGCACAGTCGCGCCGTCAAGCCCAAGGCGCGCCATGCGCTCCTGCAGAACTTTATCCCCGACGGCGTGACGCGTCGGGGGCGCAAAAAAAGACAACGAGTCTGCCGGCTCGCGTTCAAATGGTTGGCAGGTCTGGCATGCCAGACCTGCCAACCCAAAAACAAAAAAAGAAGAACTTTGATTCTTCTTTTTTTTCTTTTGGGTCGGCAGGTCTGGCACGCCAGCCCTGCCAGTCGCCAGCGACGGCACAGTCGCGCCGTCTTGGATGCTGCAGCGTTTGCCCTACTAAGGAGCGGCACTGGCGCAAGCGCAGGACAGAGCGCGGGGCGCGTCGTTTGCGCTCTTGCTTTCCAAGCCGTGCGCGGCCTCGCTCCGGCGCGTCGGAGGTCGCGCGCAAGCAAATGCAAAACCTCGCGCGCCGAGAAGAAGCGCGCCAGAAAGGTAAAAAAAACGAGACACGGTGGGGGGAAGTCGCTGAAGAATAGCCGGGGAAATCTGTTCTAGATTTCTTTCTGAAATCTGTACGGATGTCGATAAATATTCTTGAACTTTCGGACCCCCGCGCCCCCTTTGAATCTTCTCAAAAAAAACGAAGGGCGCGCCGGCCATTCTTCTCAAGAGAAAAAGAGCGGGCGCGAGAAAGTTGAGGAATTATTAGCACGACCCCCAGCATTTTGCGGATTCAACAAGGGGCCCGGGGACGCGCTCCCATTTGTTTAGTAATATTTATCGACATCCGATACAAATTTGCGTTTGGACAGTTACATTTTTCACATTCAAGGCTTATGCGGCGGGCAACTTCTTCTAGACATGGCCTGGGTGCTGGTCTTTGGCCATGTCTATGCGCCTCCCTGTGCTTGCATAAGAGCACTGTAGCAGCCGCGGCAAAGACGCCAAAAAGAAAGGCTGCGAGCAAGCGCATGCAAATTAGGCAAGAAGGTGAGAAAGCAAGGGCGAGAGGACCAGGCCGAGAGCTTTGGCGCGTCTATCCGGCAGGCGCGTGAACTCTCCAGGCCTTTTCGGCAGAATATAGACGGGCCGAGTGCAGCAGAGGGCGCTTGTCTTTTCCCCTCGGCCCCACTTCCCAGGGCCTACCCGCGCGTTTTTTTGAGCACTTTTTTGCGCTAGACTTTGCGTATCACGGTCGAAAAGTGGCGCTCGGTGAGTTTTGGGGTGAATTTTGAAAAGGGCGCCGGTGAATTTTGTCCTCCGGCTCCTGTTCGAAATTCGCTAGCGCGTGGGAAACTCCGGGTTTTGGGGCTTCAAAAAAGTGTCGCAAAAGCAAAAAGCTTCAAAATTCACCAAGAGAAATCTTGACCTGGGAGCCACCTCGAAAATGTCTCACTCCGGAGACAAAGACACACCTGGGGAGTTGTAAGCAGGGCACAGCAGGCGAAGGAAGCTAGTGCCCGCGGCCGAGTCGTGCCTTCCACCCGAGGCTACTCCCAGATGTCCAACTCCACGCCACAGCCAAAGCCCGTGAGAGCGTACGTGTTGAGCTAGTGGGTGCCCCTGTGTTCAGGCGTCGCCCTTCCTTTGCCTTTCGACAATTCCGGAGAGGAACTTCTGAGGCAGACGCGCAGAAGAATAAGAGCCCCCCGGCCCACCTTCTCTGGTCGCTAAATACGCACTACACAGCCCGGCGAGCCCCCGCAAGACCACCTCTTTTGGTGCTGCAAGCGCCACCACGCGGCGAGCAGCCCTTCAGGCTATGTGGGATGCTTGGGCTCGTGTCCATACGTAGCGCACTTCTCTTTTAAGTAAATGCAAGTCACGCAATACAAATTCACTGCAAATTCACCCTTCTGTACGCTAACGACCGTTGAAGACATAAACAAATTTGCGTTTGGACAGTTACATTCACATTTCCAGCCTTCTCTTGCGGAAGCCAAAGCCACTCGTCTTCCGAAGCGGTTGTTGACCAAAGTAGAGTAAAGACTGCTCTTCTGCGTATGTACATCAACATTCATCGGAGTTACGGAGGATTAATTTAGCAATCAGCACAACTCGTCTAGGTGAATTTGCATTCATTGGAAAAGCGAAAAGACTTTGCTTTTCTTTCTATGAAATGGTTCTGTAGGACAACAACCATCTTCGTTTCCTAGTCTACAAACCATTCATTGTCATTCACACAACAAGTCCGAAGGACAGTCAGGAATAATTTTCTTTTTCAGCGTCAACTAGGAAAAATCAGCATCAACATGAAAGCGCAACCTACTTTCGAAATTATTCATTTTCTCAAAACTACTCTCTCGAGCATTTATATCGCAAAACACGTTCACAGCAAAACCACACATACTTACGTATCTATACAGGAGTTATTTCATCTCGTCCAAAATCACAAAAAGTAATCGGGTTTTGGAATCAGCTGACTCGGGTACGGCTCGTCCGCCAAAAACGTTCCCTCGTCATCCAGACCGAAGTTCATCGGCTGCAGTCCCCCTCTCCTCGGCGCGGAGTCGAACTGTAGAAAACTGGCCCATTTTGGCCCGGGTCGGGTGTCGGAGGCGGTTGTGTTTTGCAAGTGTGACTCGATCCCGGTGGAGAGATTCTGGTTCATATTGTTGGTCGTCGAGGTGGTATCCAAGAAAAAAACTGTTTTAGTATAACTTTCTTTGGCTGACAGCATGACAAATTTGCTGTAGATGATAGAGAAAACCTGTCATGTGTGGCTTGTAAGGGAAAACACACACGAAAAGAGGACGTCATGGCTGTCTGGCATGACAGGTGTCAAACTCTGTTGCATGTCCTGCATCACAGAGTTACATTTACACAGTTTTTTTCTTGCATAGGTGGCCAGGTTTTGCTCCATGATGCCACCCGTATTTAACCCCGCGTCTTCCGCCGTGGAGTATCAAAAAATGTAAAAGTGTCTGGGTCTGGAAGATTCAGAGACTTGTCATGCATGTTTTGCATTGGCCATGGTGTCTGTGATGCATGCCCTAGCATCACAGATTTTTTGAGGGCTTCGCCATGCCTATTCCGCATGACAAATGCCCTCTCTGAGTAGCAAAAATTGCGTTCCCTTTGCTGCTCATGCAATACAGATTTTTTTGGAATCCATATTCAGCATCACAAGTTGCATTCTTCCACACCCAGACATTTTTACATTTGATATGGAGGTGTTGGTGTCGGCTGCGGGGCCGGAAATCGTGCTGGAGACTTCGAGGATAGCGGCCTGGTTGCCGCATCGGTAACAGTAGTTTGGGGCGGAGAAAATCGTGACCACCTGGAGGAGTTGTGATAATTCTTTAGAACAAACTTGTCATGCAGTGACGCAAGTTCAATGTTTTGCACATCTACATCTTCGCAGTTATGCATGACAAACACAAACTGCAGAAACTTTTTTATACGCCTAAAAACGCTACCTGTTTGTCGTGACTCCAGTTGAATCCTTCCATTACCAGTTGGTGCTTTATGGAAAGGAAAAAGCTATGGACCCAACGACTTTGGCTTTCAACTGCTGCAACAAGTTTGTATTGCGTTCTCGGTGCATAACACGTACGCTAGGCATCTATCTAAACATCAACCGCTTTCATCACGTGATATCGGTAGTGGCCCTCTCTCTGGCTTTCAACACAACTTTCGTTCCAAATCAAAAACATCCATCGATGCAATATCGCAACACACGCTGAAAATTCATGTGAAAGCGCCGCAGGTGGACCACCGCCCTCAATTTTCCCTGTTTCATAAGCGCCCTGGCGATCAAGTACAGCCCATTCAAGTGGTTCCATCTGGCGGACACGTCCGACCCGAAAGTGTGCCCCGCACCGCGGGGGCTGATGCCCCACCCCGCGCGTTCGTCCGGATCGGACCAGAGCAGATCGCACATCGGACCTTCGTATCAAATGCAAAAATGTCTGGGTCTGGAAACTTGTGATGCAAGAAAGGGAAGCGTGAGCGCACTGTAATGCGCTGCCCAGCATGACAAGTTTTTTCCATGGTTCTGAGTTGCGTACTCTGCATGAGAAACTGCGTTTTTGCATCACAGACAGAAAGAGCTCGTCTTCGCGGGCACGCAATACAGAGTTCAGAGTCATGCCAAACTAGCATGAGAAATCTCGCGATCTCCCAGACGTCCAGGGATATTTGCAGTTGATACTTCGTGTGGGACCTCCTGGACGCGGTTTAGCTCTCGGATTTGGTCGATGGTGTCCAAATTCGGCGACAGACCCCCGTGCTGGGCGAAAATTTTGTTCTCGACGACCGCAACCAGCGGGAGGTGATCGAAAAGATCGGTGAACGTGCGCCACATGTTTCCCGTATGGAAGGGAAAAGATGAAGCAGGGAGGTGGAGTCTGTCATGCTGATCAAACAACGTGCTTAACTACGTCACCTAAAAAACAAACCTAAACGTGACGACAGCATACCAAAGGTTGTTTTCTGGTGTTCATGATGCGTAACTGCAACTGTATGCTTGCCGCGCATGGCAGGCTCAACTCCTGCTCTTCTTCTCTCACTTCGGATACGTCGTTGCGGAGGGGTATTTTCGCATGCACTCGTCATAAAATCCGTACACCTGTTTGATTTGCAGGAGCGTTTTATTTGTCATGCGGGACTACGGCTAAAACTAAATAAAAGATGATTCGAAATTATTGCCATTATCTATGCAAAGAAAAAAAATCCAAACCACCTTCTACCTGTGTAATCGCCCTGGATTCGTGATTTCCGCGCAAGAGCGTGACTCGTCTTGGATACCGGATCTTGTAGCACAACAGTAACGAGAAGCACTCGACAGAAAAGTACCCCCGGTCCACGTAGTCGCCGAGAAACAAATAGTTTGTGTCCGGCGGTGAGCCCGATATCCTGTATCCCACGAAAAAACTGCTTCACTGTGATGATTTTGCAAGATCTGCATCACAAGTTTGTTACACATATATAACACTGAAAATTTTTCGTGCGCGCTTCCCAAGGGAAAACGCGCTTGAAAATCCAATACCTTGCAGGTGTAACAAGACAAATAGTTCTGTGCTCCATTTTCTGCATCACAAGTTCACAGTGAATAAACAGTTTTTTTTTTGCGATATCCTGAAGAGCTCCATCAAATCGTGGTACTGGCCGTGGATGTCGCCCGCGATCGTTTATCCTGTGTAAAAACGTGCCCATCCCAGAGCTCGAGTTGTCATGCTAATTTGCATGCCAAAAAAGTATCGCATGCGGAGCCCCATGAGAAGCATTTTCTAGTGGTGTCTTGGAATCTGTGATGCTATAATCAGCATGATGTGCTAGATCTGTGATGCTTCTGCACTACCGAAACAGGATCACGCTACGGGGACAAACTTGTCATGCGAAACAACCAAAGAGGGCTAATATTTGTCTTGCAGATTTCCCATCTTGACTCTGGTGTGGGGACGTTTTTACTCAGGATATCGTTACTGGCGTCCTGACTTCCGCCACATTGGACTCTTGCGAGAGAATCAATTTCGCGTGGTCGCACAGCTTCTCGGCGTGCTTCAAGGGGAGTTGCAGGTGCTTGGAGGTTATGCATTGCAAATATGTCTGGGTCTCCTGGAAGAATTGAAGGTCTGTCATGCTCTGCTAGCATGAGTCCAAAGTCTGTCATGCTCGTTACCCAAGAGCGCCACTTTTTTTATGTCATGCCGAAACGGGGTTTGTCATGCAGAATACGCAACACCTAGCAAGTCAGAAACTTGTCATGCTGAGCCGTCATCTGTGGCGTTCTCAGGATTCGCCAACCAGCATCACAAGTTTCCAGACCCAGACATATTTGCAATGCATAGAGGTCAGGTGGTGGATCCATTGGTCCAAATCCTCCTTGGTGACGACCGGGGCGCTGTTCGTACTCGTGGTGGAAAAATCGTGGGGGTTGTCGGTTGTCGTGCCGCCGGCGTTCGGGTCCGAGGACGACGTTGCGCGTTGGTTGCCCGACGCCAGTAATGGCGTAGTTCCAGCAGACGGAAAGGAGTCAGCCATGGTTTTGCTGTCTTGCTTTATATGCTTTTGACTTTGAACTCGTGTTTAACCGCGGCTGGAGTTTTCCAGCGACGAAAGTAAAGCAACCCGTAATACAGAAAATCAGATTCAGAATGAATACTACTGCATCTGCATCACATTATTTGGCTAATTCTGCTTCCATTTTGCAATAATTGTTGTAATAGTAGTTGCTACAGAAACCAAACTTTTATTGCTGCGTACTCATCTTCATCGTGCGATTTTTGCGTAGAAGCAAAACAACGAAGAGCAGGAACATCTTCTAGGAGAACACCGCGTTTATTATTTTCTGCGTGCACGTTGGAGCAGCGCCTCGAAAAGCAGTCGAACACAGCACTTAAAACCACCTTGATGCTCGTTTCAGCAACGCTCTCCAGCGCCACGACGTGGTCTAGTATTTGCTTGCACTAGCATGATCGAGTCTAAAGGGCAGCTGCAGAAGAATCAAAATGATGTTGAGGTTTTCATGTTCATCGCGCTGTCCACTTCCATCAACGAATCTTCAGAGCGGAAAATCGGTTTAAGCGTAAGCCTACTCCTGTACGCGCATCGCAATGCAAAGATCAGCTTGCTCAAAGTCAACTTCTGTGGCCGGGCGACGCCATCATGCCTCAAACATGTCATCCCAGTAGTGATCATCTTCTTCTTCGTCAGCGGCAGGAGCATTTTGACTTGCAATTCCAGAAGCTGCATTTGCATCCTTTGCCGTGCTTTCATTTGGACGGCTTCTCCCGTCGTCCTGCGGTCGTCCCTCCTCCCATCGCCCCTCTTCAGAGTCCGAAGCGATAATGCCATCGGAAGAGGTTTGGTCTTCAAAATTTACTTGATTCTCATTTTCGTTTCCTTGTTGTAGTTGTTGTCCACCGCTGAGCCCTTCGCTCGGTTTATTGTTCTGCTCTATTTTTCCAAGATCTTGCTCGTCATGCTGGTGTTCGTCCACATCTTGGGCTACTACTTCCTGAATAAGAGGCTCCACGTCGACGTCGTTGTTGTTATTTCTCAAACCCGTATGAGCCGCTGCTGCGCCTACGCTGGCGGTTCTGTTGAAAATAAACGCTTCCCCTTTATTGTTCCTTTCCTGTCCGCTCTGGCTTCTGATCCCAGCTGTGGTTCCGGACGAGATTGTTGTCTTCAGAGCCGCTGGAGGAACTACGCCGGGGAGGTTTGTATTCCTCTTGGAGGTCGCGCTTGCTTTCACTTTCTCCTCCTTTCTGTTTTTGATCCCAGGTGGAGGAGCGTCAAAAATACCATCGCCTTCATCGTCGAAATCAAACTCGAAATCATCCGCCTGTGCCGGTAGAAAATCATTGTCTTTGGCTCGTTTGTTCCCCTTTTCGATGTTGAGAGGTGAAACTCCGCGCTTGCTCTTCATCTTCCCACTGTTTTTCTTCTTTCCTGACCTTCCGAGATGAAATTCAACATCTTCTCCTTCTCCCTCATGCAGCTCCTGGTCTTCTTCCAAGCTGGTCGCCACGTCCTCCCCCAACTCCCTTCGCTCCACGATCCGGACGATTCGCGAAGCGCCGATGGTCCGGGGAAAGTCGCCGAGCTTGCTGGACTATGCATTGCAAAAGTATCGTAGTCGTACTAATTGCAGTTACGCATTAAAAACCCAGATGTTGAGATAAATCCGCATTACAAATTCCATTTCTAGTAATGCTGAGGAAATTTGTATTGCAATCACTCCTAGTACGATACTTTTGCAATGCGTATGGACTCCAGGTTCTCTTCCAGCTCATACCGAACGGTGCGCTCCTGAATCAGTTTCGTCTTCACCTGCTTGCCCTTTTTCCGCTCCTGGAATTCCTTGTTATCCTCCGCCGCGCGCAGAAGCTCCGTTTCGGGGTGGACGCCACGATAATTCATCTTCGACGCCCCGTTTTCTTGTTGACCATCATGAAAAGCACCGGAGGATGTTGAAGCGGGGGCTTGGTTTGATTTTAACCCACCACGACCTGCAGGACCGCTTTTCTTGTTCTGGTCTGCAGCCAGCAGGTCTATTTTTCTCTGTTCCCGAACGGACGGTTTCAGGATGTCGTTCAAATCTGTGCCCACGGTGAAAAGCGCGTCCTCGTCAAATGCATCTTCTTCCTCGTCTAACAGGTCGTCAAAATCCTCGTCCTCTATGACCGGCGAGTCGATTCCAGCGCGGGCGGGAGGAGATGCGGGCCGTTTGTTCTTCTCGAACATCTTCTCCGGTTGCTTTGATACTGGTCGCTTTTGCTGTTGCACTTGCACTGCTGGAGATCTAATACCTGTTCGATCTTCACCCCTTCCCTTTCCGTCCGAGAAGTGGTTCTTATCGTCATCCAAGTCAAGATCAAGCGGGTTAATTTTGGGATCAATATCACGAGCTTCCGGAGAATTATCTCCAGCTGCGTCCTGCTTCTTGTTTTGCCCCATCCTCCGTCTGGTTTCGCGCACATTCCCCACCGGATCCATGATCCGGACGATGCCCCACCCGTGCGTTTTACTCGTGCGGCGGATCTCCTCGAGTTCCTTGTTCTTTCGCTCGACGTACGCCAACTTGCACTGCCGCGCTTGCTCGTTCTTGTTCTGCGACTCTCGCGTCATCAATTGCCGGAAGGCTTCGTTCGTTTCCCAAAAATCGCCCGCGTTATTCGACTCGAACAGGTTCACCGTCCACGTTCCCCCCGTCGCAATGCGCACATCGTGCTTGTCTATTAGAACGAGGGGTTGAGAACTTTTCCTGTTAGTTTTCGGCTTCTTCTTCATCTGTACTGCCCGAGCAGATGAATCGGCGGCATTTGTTCTACTTGGAGAAACAGAAAGGTGATCTTCTATAGGATCGGCTTCTTGTTTGGTTTCAACACCGGATTTTTGCGTCCTCTCTGCAGCAGGAGAAGCCCCAGGATCTACATTTCCCTCTTGGTCCACGTCCATGTCATCCTCATTTTCAAGTAGATTTCTTTGCGGCTCCAACACTCCTATCGCCGAAGAGGAAGAAGAACTACTTGCAGCTCCTGCCGAGTCATTTTCAGATACTATGACGGCCACGCCCACCGGCTTCAATAATTTCGCCCGATCTACCTTATTGTCCACCTGCTCGACGTCGACTTCCTCATTGTCCTCCGCGTCGCGTAGTATGAATTTCCCGCGTTTCCCGGCCGGCAAAATCAAGGACTCTGTCAACTCCTGCCCTCTTGACTGCTTGCCCCGGCGGCAATCCCGACGCAAATAGGTCTGCGCGGCGATGGCTTCCACTCCCTGCGCGAGCAGGGGGTGGGTGAGCTTCTCCCGGGTGTGCTGCTTCAAGTCCTCGATGAGTCTCTGTTTTTTGTGTTCCATCGTCTCGGAGTCGTCTTGCTCAACAGGAGGATGTGGCTGTGGCTGTGCTCCTTCCGCCGCGTGATCTTCCCCGACTTGCCCAGCTCCTGGCGGTCGTCCCGCGGAGTTCCTGTTCTGTGCGCCCTGATTTATTCCAGCAGCGCCAGCCTTTCCTATCTGCAGATAATCTTTGTGGTTCTCGAACACTTCCCCGTAGTGCCGCGCCATGACCTCCCGCGTCTTCTGCCCCATGCGCAGGTGCAAATCGAGCTGCTTCAGCTTCCAGAGATT
>JACKZZ010018879.1_pt1 | contig 14250 bp, 10 predicted proteins | sample 8027871 | NCBI WGS metagenome assembly JACKZZ01 (sample SAMN15724774, study PRJNA655200) | protist metagenome | isolation source: fluorescence activated cell sorting (FACS) single amplified genomes of... | place: USA: West Boothbay Harbor, Gulf of Maine | collected 2000-07-19
GGAGGATTTTTGCTTCTCCTCGATCCTTGGCTAATGTATTAGAGAAGATGTGATACACAGTTATAATAAAATTAGGTTATTCTCGTTTACACTTTTACTTCTCCGACCCATCTGCCCCCTTCTCCCCCCGCGAACTTCCTTTGTGTTAGTGAAGCACTCAGACCGTGCCTTCAAAGAACATAGTCACCCTGCTCCCACTTGAGACTCGCTCGGTTTTCACACCTGAGACTCGATCCGTGGGCCCCACAGCCGGACAGTGCGATCGTCACTGCAGCAGCAGTTAATTTTGATATGGTGAGTAAGATCGATGTTGAGATGGCAAGTGAGACAGCAAGAAGTTCTCTATTCCAATACTAACCTTGCCGATGCAAAGATAAGGGGGCGCTGTGGACAGCTTGCCAGCGATGTTACAGACCCTGTATGCCCTTGTAAAGTGCATATTGGCTCGCCACTCTCGCGATGCCAGACGTAGATGTCCGAGTTCTCGCTACCACACACGACTAACTCTCCGTGATTGCCGGCGAAGGTCGGTCGGAGCACGAACCTCGATTGATCAAAACCTGCGATGTGGCAAAGACGCGCACATTGTTGTGAGCCAATGTATTTGGTTCAAAGATTGCTTACACATCAATGTGTGGAGGGCAGCGAGGTGATATTATTTTTGACTTATATGCGCACCGGAGAAGGAACGGACGACGGCCTTGGCCTTAAGGTCCCAAAGATGGATCTTGGCCGGATTACTCGTAGCCACTAGGACGTGTGGACCTGCAGAGGAGACTGCTAGTGACATGCATTGCGCCGTCTCCGCTGCGCAATCCTTCTTGAGCGTGACAGCGTCGTAAAACCACACCATCCGCGCCGTTGACACTCCAACGAGGGTATGTCCATCTGCAGCAGGTGCGAGGTCCAAGATGCGAACACCGAACCAAGTGTGCGTCCGTTTACCCTCGCGCGTCCACAGACAAACTTGCTTGTCAAGGCTGGCTGTGGCAAACCACGAGCCGTCTCCTCCCCATGCGACAGCGCTCACAGGCTCAGTGTGGTACTTCTGTGTCAAAACACATTCTCCGGTCTGAATGTGTATGTGTGTATGAGTGTATATATGTGTGTGTGTGTGTGTGTCTGTGTGTGTGAGAGAGAGAGAGAGAGAGAGAGAGAGAGCAAGAGAGAGAGAGAAGAAGGACGCGAGATGCGATCACAGACATGGCCAATAGAATAAATAGCAGGAGGCAGGGGCAAGGCGGAGCCTCCACAAGGAAGCATTAATTACTTGCGCGGAGTACGGCGTGGACTCTTGCGCTTGCTGGGAGACGGTGTACCAGGAGCATTGCTATCACCGTCCTTCTTCCTGCGTTTCGAAGGAGACTGTTGGGAGCTTGCCTTGCGCTTGGCTTTGGTCATAGTCGGCTTGGGAGTCTCCTCCTCGTCCCTGAAGTCAACCCCCCTCGGGGTGGCCTCTAAATTGCTGGCCTGGGATGATGGCGTCTCAGTGGAGTAGTTGGGATGCACCATTAGGATACGGTCGTTAGGATTTGCGGCCTGCTGCACCACGAGGAGAACTTTTTCCTTCTTGATAAGGCGGCCGATGACGCTGCGTACAAGCTTGGTCTCGTGTTTTAGGTCTTCTGTGCTTTCGAGGGCGCCGGACTTGTCCTTCTGAGAAATATACCAGTCCACCACGTCTTGCTGCTTGAAGCCGTCCGGGTTATCGTCCTCATTCATGCGCATGTGCATAGCGATCATTTTGGCGGTGCGCTGGTATTTTTCCCAGGCAACCTTCAAGGTGCCCTTCTTTTTCGGCCTGGGCGTCTCCTCGTCCTCATCACCCATGTCGCTGCCGTTGTTGTTATTCGTGCCGTTGCTCTTGCCATTCGTGTCATTGCTCTTGCCGCTGCTACCGCCACTATTATCATTGTTATCATTGTCATCGTCGTCGTCGTTGCCTCCGTCGCCACTCATGTCAACATTCTCTTCCTCCTCGTCGTCCAACTCGTCGTCGTAACTCGGCATCTCAATGTCGTCCGCCTTGACGCGTACAATGCTCTTGCTGAGCAAGCGAGCAGCCTCGTGAACGTGCTCTGGAAGCACCTTGGTACTAAGGTCGAGCCTTGCACGGGCCTCGGCCAGGCGGATCATGGACTCGAGCTGACGAGCAGTTATGCGGTACGACGCCTGGTTGATGCTGGCATCCTGGTCACGGAGACCGACGTATTTCGCGGCGAAGAGCTTGCTGGCTGCGGTGCCGATCCGGGGCTTGATCGTGCGAGCAAAACGGATGTAAGTCTGCAACTCGTCCAAGCTGAAGTCAACCTTGACGCTGGCGACGGTATTTCGGTGAATGTTGACGATGTGGGTGGCGATGGCGTAGTCGATGTGGTTCTCCATCTCGTCGAGCACGACGAAGAAGAGGTCGAAACGGGACATGATAGGGCCGCTGATGTCAACGTTCTGTTTCAGGGTGCGGCCTCGGTCGTAGCGGCCCTTGATCGGGTTGGCAGCCGCGAGGATCGATGTGCGCGCGTTGAGTGTGGCCTGGATGCCTGCCTTGGCGATCGAAATGGTCTGCTGCTCCATGGCCTCGTGAATAGCCACCTGATCCTTCGCGTCCATCTTGTCGAACTCATCGATGCAGCAGATGCTGTTGTCGGCGAGCATGAGAGCTCCGGCCTCGATGGTGAACTCTCCAGTGTCCCGGTCTCTGACCACACTTGCCGTTAGACCAGCAGCTGAAGAGGCCTTACCCGAGGTGTAGATGGCGCGGGGTAGGAACTTGCACACGTACTTAAGGAACTGAGACTTGCTTGTGGAAGGGTCGCCCACAACGCACACGTTGATGTCACCACGCAGATTCTGTTTGGATTCAGGTGTGACCTTGTGTACGCCTCCGAGAAGCATGAGGAGAACTCCGCGCTTGATCTCGTCGTGCCCAAAGATGTTAGGGGCGATGCTGCGGATGAGCTTGCTGTAGAGATTGGGGGTGTTCTTCATTCGCTTGAGAAGCTCGCGCTCGTCGGGAGTGAACTGGTCGGCGACGTCTTCTTCGCCGTCCTCCCCGACGCCCATGCCAAATCCAGGCTCAGTGGAGCGCACGGAGCATGCGAGGAAGCACATTTTGTAGGTGAGGTCACGAACACCGAGGGCCTTAAGGCCGGTGACACCCGAGTTTTCGGGCTGGCGAGACTTACGGTCCCTGCTGCTCGCGGTCACGCTGCTGCGGGATAACTGCGAGATGTCGGGTACCACAATGAGGGTCCCGGTGAAGATGACTTTGTCTCCAGGCTTGGCCTTCTCGACTATCTCGTTTCGAAGGATGACATTGATTGTGCGGGGCATGGACCCAGCCGGGATCTCCTGTGCGTTCTCCTGCACACGGACCTGCTGCCAATCTACGAAGGTTGAGTGCGTGGTGTCCAGTTCCCACCTGTCCTTGTTGTCGCAGACGGGGTTGGTGCACATCTGTGGCTCTGTATACTTGAACTGCTGGCGCACATTACGGCTGATTTCGCGGCAGTCTCTGCAGCGGAAGGTCGCGAAGAGGAGCTCCGGACGGACCTGCAGGGTTGTTGGGGTTTGTCATTCGTTAGTGTATCGGTTTAATTCAGTCAATCACTCGTCCATTCAGTCAGATGGGGCCCGCTTCGAGCTTTTCGTGCGCTACAAAATGCGGCTACAATCTCAAATCTAACTGCACGACACATTTTTTTCTCAAGAGCTTAACAATAAAAAACCTGAGTCCTACTAGAACGAATGGAAAGCATGCACGGGTCAAGCAAATACCTGCGATGTGCGGGTGACGGTGCCGTTGATGGACAGGAGCTGTCCGATGCGGCCTGTCTTGAGCTCTCGGATGTGAGCAATCTCGGGCAGGTTGTGAAAGGAGACATAGAAAGACTTAAGACCGTTCGGGGTCTCGGCGTGGTCCTTGTGGTGGGAAAGCATGAAGTTTTGGACAGCCTCGCAGAGGAAGGGCTCATACTTGAAGTAGGAGCGAGTTATTTCGTCAGCGAGCGCCTGTGCGTACGCCTCGACGTGCTTGTAATCCACTTGCATCGTTGTCAGATCGTTGTGCTTCATGACTGGAAAGGTAAGGGTGACAAGGTGAGGGTTACGTTGGGAATGAAGTATGAAACTATACAAATGTCCTATTTCCGAGGCTGCAGGCTGAACTCACCCTCTGCCTGTGCCACGTAGTCAAAGCGAGTGCTGTGTCGGGATGAGGTACTGCTGATCTCGTCATCATGGGAGGAAAACCTAGAAAAGAAATGAAAATCAGGGTTCGTCGCAACAGACAGCAACGCAATCAAGACTCCAAAGTGATTCGGCTGGTGTGTGCCTCCATGCATACCAACGACATGAGGGGTGACAAAAATGGCGGACCCGGCAGAATAGACTAATGTAGGATGCAGTTAAAAGCTGAGATGATGTCTCTACTCGCACACGCCGTCACTTACTCGTCCAAGAATAGCTGGAACGTCTTTTTCACATCCACGCATGACTGGTCGACAACCTTGGCAGCGCCGCCATTTACAGAGGCCTGCATTGCCTGCGGTGGGAAAGGAGTTAGTGGGGGTGAGGAGAGAGCAAAACTTTTCCAGGCCGCGTAGCAGGGCACAAAATAAACCATCTCTGTTCCTTTTCCCGCTACATCCAGTCCAATATAAAAGACACGCGCACGCAAGTTGTACGATCAATAGGGGCGGCCAACACAGCTATTAGGAAGTCGGCAGGGAAGGAGAGATTTTCTACCCCCCTTTTACATTTTGGCGCGTAACACGACTCCACCAAAACACACACAAATGTCAAGCTTCTGCATTCCGGAGTGGGAAACAACAACTTATGCCTTTGGAAAGCAAAAGTAAGTTCCATGCGCCAGACAAACGAACCCTCTCCCTCGCATCTTTCCCTCTCTGTCTCCTCCTCTCCCGACAAATATCCGTTGGCAGGCTGTTTGTGGGCATTGTTTTTCTTAAATCCACTGCTCCTATGTGAGTCTGCGTACTTTTCGACATGTGCATTCACCCCTACGGCATTCCTCAACACATACCTCTCCTCGCGAAGGTATATTCCTGGCGGTGAGGTTTTACTGGTATTTGCTTGTTCTTTCGGTAGAAGGGTGGGTTAGCGTGACGTAGTGGAAGGTGACGGCGGTGAACACGGCGATGAGCACGTGCTCTTTCCCACATTTTTTGTTTGTGGATTAAGATCCGAAACTTCCCTTGCCGGCCACGCCATGAACAGTTAGACACATTCTGGTCGATACGAGACTTGTAGGAGTGTATGATGGAGGGTTAGGCAGAATGTTTGCTTCTCGCATTACCAGCACAATCAGCAGTGCCGAGGCGCGATTTTCGTAGAATTTTCTTCAATCGCCTAACTCGCATCTCCCCCCTCCCTGCTTTCCCGCACCCCGCAGTGGCTCCCGAGATCATCAAGAGCGAGTAAGAGCCGCATTCCGCAAATAATCCAGTTGTTTTGTCCTCCTGTTTTGTTTTCGATTGTATCGTGTTACATTTTGTCTTCCGTTATCAGATTAACCCTATCTGTAACATTGTATGCGTGTATTTATAGATTATGCTTTGTTTGGCGTGTGCGCGAGCATGTGTGTGCACGCACACGGAAATGTCCATATGCACGTGGGTGCACATGCGCTGTGTGCGTGTGTTTTGTGTTGACTTCAGCACTGTATTGTGTCCGATAACGTGCTATGTGCGTGTGTTTTGCAGCACTTTTTTGTGTCGATAACGTGCCAGGGTCTCTGTTTCTTATTGGGATCATCCTATCACGGACGAAAATCCTCCTCCACCTCACCCCTCTCTCTCTCTCTCTCTCACGCACACACACACCTTCTCCAGCAAACTATGCTGTGTCGTCGGAGGCGGTCTAGTAGGCGCCATGTGTGCGATCATGCTTCGGCAACGTGGCCACGAAGTGATGCTGATGGAGGGACGCCCTGACTGGCGTGTGGTAGAGGACCTGAAGGAGGGCGAGTCCCAGGAGAAGAGCACTATTAAACGATCCATCAACCTGGCACTATCCCACCGCGGACAAGAGGCTCTCAAATCCATTGGCTGCCTCGACGAGGTGAGTTAGAATGGTCCACAGCATGCACGCACGCACAAGTAACATATTTACGAAAACATGTTGTCATATCAGGTGATGGCCTTCACTATCCCGATGCGAGGACGGGCCATCCACTCTCGCGGTGCGAATGGAGAAGCTGACTCGTTCCAGCCTTGTACGTTCGGTTGTCTCTACGCCGTGTCTCCTGTACCTCTCTCTCTCTCTCTCTCTCTCCCTCTCTCTTTCTCTCTCTCTCTCTCTCTACTTGGATACTAATGACAAGGTATAGACAGATATATAGATAAATAAATAGATAGATAGATAGATAGATAGATCGATAGATCGACATATATATATATATATATATATATATATATATAAAGATACATTGATAGATAGCTATGCTTGTGTGTGTGGGGGGGATTAGAAAGAGGCAGAGAGCAGGAGTAGAGAAAGGGGAGCTACCGCAGCTCTCCTCGATGCCAGGGCAGCGAAGAAGGAGTCATGACGCTCTGCCACATGAAGCTCAAGCCAGATCAGGCAAGGGAACACTGTCGTTTGTTTGTAATCAATGTAATGTGCTGGGTATGACATAATCAATGTGATGTGCTGGGTATGACATATCAACCTAATGAACGACCTTGTTTACACTCAGCACAAACGTGCTTATGAGCCATGGCAGGATGCACGGCAAAATCATGCCCGGCCATGTCGCACTCTTCACAAAGCAACACTTCATCCAAACTGTGATGTAGTGTTGTTAGGGGGGGAGGGCTTCGGTCGATGCGTGTGATTCTTACTCGGGAACACTCTCTTCCGGATTGCACCATATTTTTGAGCTTGCCTCCCGTTCCCAGTCCCCTTCGGCGTAGAAAGAGTGTCCCGCTGGATATAGTCGCTTCACCCCAGGTATTCTTGCAGTAGGCGTGATATCCTCTTCTCGTGCAGTCCTCAGCAAGAAAAAAAAAGAGAAGGAAAAAGTTCAACTTGGAAATTGGAAATTGGAAATATGCACAATCCAAAATCTAGTTAAGATTTGCCTCAGTCGTAATACAGATACAGGTGGCGCTCGATGGACAAGCGAGCCTTCCAGGTCCTGGTGCATGTGATCGAAGGGCGCGGCCTGAAGGCACTGTCAGTTCGATCTGCGAATTTTTAAATATTTGTCCATTTTAGCTTTCGCCAACGTTCTCCATTGATAACACTAAAATATGTTGCCCACAATCAATGCACACTCCCACCACCCGCAACAGGGACGACAACAATACGTCGGATGCTTACTGCAAGGTAAATTTGGGTCCCTCGACGAACCTGTCAAAAACCACCGACACGAAGAGCAACACGGTGAGCATGACAAGTATTTTCAACAATATTATATTCCCCCAACCTACCTACCACCCACCCACTCATCCACTACGACTAGGTCAATGCAGTGTGGGAACGTAAATTTGTGTTCGATAACGTGCTGCTGAGCCCTGAAGAGTTTGAGACCGAAAAGATTACCTTGCGCGTGTTCGACAGGTTTGTTGATGTTATTTTTGAATGTTGTCCCTGACGATCACTGACGTCTACTACTATGACAACTAATATTGTCATGGTTCACAGAAATGAATTCGCCGGGGATGCTGTTGTGGGATCGTATGAATTTTCGTTCGGCAACATTTATCGTCGCAAAGACCACCAGTGAGTGGCGAAATTTTCAATTTGGAGCTTTTTGTTTTATCGCAGCTCAGGGCTCCCCCCCCCCGCCTTGCAGGCTGAAGCGACAATGGGTGTCCCTGGCATTACCTGACAAGCCAAGTGAGACACTACTTTTACTTTTTCTCCTTGTTCATGGCCGCTCGTGTGTCAATCTACCCATTGCCTGCTGCAGATCGCATCACCGGGTTCTTACATTGTTCGGTATACGTCCTGAGTGAAGGAGACGAAACCCCAAAAGATCCGCAGCTGGATGCAGAGGATGACGAGCAGCAGGTATTGGCACAACTCAGGTAATTGTTTTCGTCAATTTCGTTAAAGTCCATCGCCCTACTGAACCACTAGATCCTGGCCGAGCCAACCGTCCAGCGGAAATACTGGACCCTCAATGTGCTTGTGTAAGAAGATGAGTTGCCTAACTTCCGCAAGATCGAATTGTTAGAGAAACAGATTACTAGCACTTCGCTCTATCACCTCTATCACCACGCCTAACGCGCACCAGCGCTGAGGAAGCCTTAACATCTGTTGTATGCTCCATACGGCTGCTGCAGATATGAAGCACGTGATATTCTTGGGTCGCACCAGATTACAACCAGCCCGTTTGTCAGCGTCCGCTTCAATGGAAATACAATACAGGTATGGACTGCTTGAATTTTGCGTAAAAGCCTTTGCTTGACGTCTTTCAATTCAAATGCAGACGTCACATGCTGCCGATTCTACAACTGACACCGTGTGGAACACGCGGCTTGAGCTACCCTTCCACACACCACTGGGGTCAGACTCAGTCGAGATAATGCTCTGGGACCGAAAGAGGGTGAGTGCATATACTTAAATTTTATGTTAAGCACGACGTGGTAATTGTGGACCGCCAACTAGGGATGGCCGGACCAGCTTATAGGGAGGCAAACCTTCAACTATTTTGAGCTTGGACTCGCTCACAAGTCTTGGGGGTACGTGAGAATACGTTACAATGGCTCAATCTTTTGCTGATGCCCCGAACGTTAAATCCTGTCTTATCCATCAGGCCCAAATGGATAAATTTTTACAGCGATAGTTTCGTCTCCCCCGAATTGTCCCAGTTGAGAAAGGCAAAGAATTGGGTGAGAGCTTATTAATTATAATTATTGGATAAAATGCGGTCTTCATATATTAAAGCATCTGGTCTGACGACATCATTTTGCAATCATGCCGATGTTGTAGCTCGTCGGTGGAGAGTCAGGGGGTGAAAGTGAATTCGTTGGTCGCGTCTTGGTTCGGCTGAGCACCACCGAGCTGGACGAATATACCGAAGCTAGGGTAAGCTCTGCCCCATCTTTTTGTTGCTGCTGGCCATCAAGTTATAAGTGATTTCTTTGATTTATATTTTTACAGCTACAGAAGCAACCTTGCAACCCTGTCATTGAGCCCAATGGTAGGAAGCAAGCCCTCTCACGCATCCCACTTTCCACACACACACACAAACAATACAGCTAACAACACTCACATGCCCATGAGCAACCCAAACGGACACACGCACAAAGCCCCCGCCCCTTCTTAGCTCTTTCACATGCTTACTACATCGCGAAATCAATGTACAGTGGCTGAGTACGCGCTGCACGTGATTTTGTATAATGGATCAGAAATACCTGTACTGGGAGGGAAGGTCTGAATTTTCATGTAGACATCTGTCAAACCTACCTGCCATCACTCAAAATTACCGTTGCCCATCACCATCTTACCTGTCCTTTGTCTACTCGCCCTTCCTCGCATGTAACTATATTCGGAAAATTTAGGTGTTTGTTGAAGTCGTCTTCGGTTGCAAAAGGGTCAGAAATATGTCTCGTTCTGTATTTTTGTGAGGACTGTATCAGCTCAATATACGCACATGGTCCGGCCCCTGTTCTGCACAGGTAAAATCACGAGCGGTGATGGGTAAGAACGGCGTGTTCGAATTCCGCCAAGAGCTTACGACGATAATTGCGTAAGACATCATTCCGAGAGTTAATTTCATTTTAGTTTTTAACAGAGATAATTGTTTCATGTTGGAAAATTTAGAGTTCTCCCTACCGACCTAGAAATGATCTACGATGTTATCATAAACGTCTACCATAATGTGAGTGAAACAATCAAATATTGCCGCAATAGTCTTGCGTTTTAAGGTGTCTTTTGTAGGCTGGAGCTTCAACGAGAAAGCTACTTTTTCTCAAAGTGAAGCCAAATAATCTGTTGCCAAGGTAATTATTAAGGATATTTTATCTACTCTCTTCCCGCTGTGGCTCTGCTCTCACAAATAACTATGCGCACAGGGCGGCTGTTAATGCGGCAAACGAGGCAGTTTTGCAGTACTACGTGAACGGTGACCAGCGCGTCGGCCGGCATCGTTTACCTTGGTCGATTACTTTGGCAGCCTCAAATGCAGCCTCTCTACGTTCTTTCTGTTTATTGTTGTCCCATATTATCAGGCAACCACGTTGGCGAACTTTGAAGCACTTGCGTGGCGATGAGGCGAAGACCCATCTTCCTGGCGGTTATTTGCTTTGCAGGTATATAATATTCGAGGCTGCCTGTTGCGCTATATTACTGAAGCTTTGTCTTTGCGCAGTATTGGATTTGGCTTGAACTCGGTATTCCAAAAGAGCGCTCCTCAGCTTTACGACGCTGCCACAAAGGAGATGACGTTGCGAGTCCGTTTGTGCCATGTGCGTCAGTCGGGAATTGTGGGCTCGTTGTGTTCGAGGTTGATGTTTTTTCTTTTTGTCCTTTACCTCAGGGTTGGAACATCCCATTGCCAAAGCAAGGAGGCAGTGACCCTCTGGTTGTCATCCGCTTCGCTGATAAACATGCTATAATCAGCAGAGGACAGGATGGAGATTCATATTCGTCTCCATGCTGGTGATGAGTTTATGTTTAGCTTTCTTTTAAGTATTTCAACCAAGTTTCAAAATCAATTTATTTCATTTCGTCTAGGTACAAACAAACGGACCTCGAAGAAACATCCGTCCGCACCCAACAAGAGCCCGTCATCTACGTAATGATGTAAGTGATCGATACAGCTTCGCTGCTGTTCAGATATATTAATTGCTCTCTTTTCTTTAGCTATCATCGTACCGGAACAATTCTAAGTGGAGACCATACACTACTCGCCAAATCAGGTCGGTTCAGGTGGATGGACTTCATAACTAACTAGATTGAAGTCTAAATTAAACATTCTGATTATCAGTGATCCCGGCGAGCCATGTGCTAAATATAAATAATCGTGGGCAATTTTATCGATACGAGCTGCAACCTACAGAGGTAAATATTGATATGTTGCACTTCTTTCTATGTGACATATAACAGAATTTTGTGTATGTGCCATTCTTCTTGGAGGGAACGAGGGATGCATTAGGCGCGCAACGGTATGTAATTGGTGTCTTAAATTGCTCCCTTCCATATCTCACACATACATTCCTCACGTTTAGGTTGGAAGGCGGAGCTAGACCATACATTTTAGCCTCCTTTGAGCTCTTGGACAGAGAAGAGTCAGTGTTCTTTTTATGCATTGTGTCGACTTATGAAACTGATGTTTGAACATTGGAAAACAGAGCTGAGCAAAACAACAATACCAGAACTGAGCAACAAATCACTACTGGACCCCAGAAAAGCGCAAAAGCCAGTAAAATTGAATGCGCAGAGTTAGTATTGCATTTATCATTTTTGTCTACACTTTTTTGTGCTAAACACAGTACTCTCGTGCCAGGTATGCTCTCAAAGTGGAGGCCATAGGTCTTCGAAATATCGCGGTCGACCTTAAAAAACGTCCCACTAAGCTTGTATTTCGTGTGCCGAACTTCGATGCGTTAAAATGGGAAACATTCACCAGAAGTGATAGGCAATCAAATCACCCTGATGTTCAGTGGATAGAAAAAGTAATGGTTTGCAAACCAACCCAGAGCGGATCCGCACAGATAATGGACGAAGAAGTTTTCAAAAGGGTACTTCTACCTGCAAAGGATTCAAAGGCCATTTTGATGCTGGTTGAGGTGAAGTCAGATGACAACTCGGTGCTAGGCTCGGCGCATGTGTCGCTGCATGAGTATATGGACCTCTCAAATAGGCAAGAAGCTGAGCCAGATCCCTACCCAAACCACACACAACACAAGAAAGTACATTTTGATGATATTGGCGATGCTGAGGATGGCTTCAACGACAATGACGGAAGTGAATACGATCCAGACGGCGACGAAGATGCGTATCAATCTGACTTAGACAATGAAGGCGAGGGTGAGGAAAAATATGACAAATTCTTGTTGGACCTCGACGACTTGAACACAAGAGTGCAAGAAGTTGATGATGAAGTTATCAAGAAATGGGTCAAAAACAAAGAGGACAACAGGGCTCGACTCCGAGGCACCGAGAGGCGCGAAAATAACCCGCAAACATGTGACTTCAAGAACATCAAACTGAGGGGGGAGCGAGGTGATGTTACGATGACACTGAAAGTGTTTCTTCAGATGGCTCTGATACAGTCCGCTGCAAAGCCGCGGACAACTGAACGACAACGGCAACACCTCGTGAACGATCTTGAAGCAAGCAGACGACTGAACGCTAACATACGACGTATTTACAGAAACCAACTCTACACCACGCGCCTCTACATCTACAAAGGAGTGAATCTGGCTCCAAAAAATAAAAGAACCATCCGATCGCCCGCTATATTCTTCTCTGGTGTGGATGACGACTCTGCCAATCCATATCTTGTAATAAAGAATGGTGCAACACGGGATCGGGAACGGAACTACCGACAGCAAGCTCTAACAAACACCCTCAACCCTGATTTCTACAAAGTAGTAGAGATGCCTACCATCGTTCAGAATGAGCTTACTATCAATGTGTGGGACAAAAATAGCTTCTTGCAGTCCTACTTGAACAACGACGTGCAACAAAGAAACGAGGGGCTAACATCCAGCGACAGCTTGATTGGATCAGCGACGATCGATTTGGAGGATCGCTTGCTAAAACGGCAGCACATAGGCACAAAAGAGTATCTACCTTTACGTTCTCCCGACTCTTCCATCGATCGTGGCATACTGTGGTTGCGCGTGGACATATTGGAAGAAAAACAAGCAAGAAAGCAAAAAGCAGAAGAAATCAGATCAGCCGTGCCCATCGACTACCAGCTTCGGATGATCATATGGAAAACGAAAGGTATCCGATACCTTGATGAGAGCGATCTAGACGCCGAGGTCGACCAGCGCATTCGAGTGACGGCAAACTTTGAAGGCGAGTTAGGTGCAGATGTGCATAAACACACAGAGGTCGCGTGGAGCAGCCGCAGTTCATCGAGCGAGAATGAACTTCCTAAAGGCTCTGCAGAATGGAATCATCGAATGATTTGGAATCTCACTTTACCTTGCAAAGTTCCACGCATTAAGATTGCAATGTGGCATGAAAATATTGTCCGCGAAGATGAAGCGATTGGCGAAGTCCTTTATAACTTGCAGTCATTCTTCGACAAAGGCCGGCGTCTAAAGAAACCTGTTTACCGACAAAAAAGACAGTGGCTTAACATAACTCATCCCAACCACCCTGGCGTCTTGCTGGGAGAAGTCAGCGTGGAGTTCGCCTTGTACACAAGGATTGAAGCCCAGACAAATCCCGCCGGTGAAGCAAGAGATCACCCTAACCGAGATCCGTAAGTCGCAGGGTCAATTTCGCTCACCGTGGTGTACATGGCTGTGTTAACGTATTGTGTTCAAAATGTTATTTATGTGTTTGTGTTTTTGTATTTGTGTTTGTGTTTGCGTGTTTGTTTGTGTGTGTGTGTGTGTGTGTGTGTATGTTTGTGTTTTTGTCTGTGCGCATGTGTGTGCGTGTGTATGTGTGTGTATGTGTGCATGGTGTCTGCATATTAAGATATCTTGAGGAACCTACGCGAAACAAGCCACCCTGGGCAGTGGCTACTCGAGGTATGTTCCACCTCCTTTCAAAATATCATTTATCAATCGTTTTAGATACATGTATTTTTCATTTCCTTTTCCCCAGGTTTGGATCTGCTATCTCGCCGGAGACGTTTACTAGCGTTCGTCGCTTTGCTTGCGTTGATTTTACCGCTTCTTCTTCCCTTTCTCAGTAGTATTGTCGCAGGCGTTGTTCAGCTTATATTTTTATAGAGATGGCAAATCCTTTCCTTAAGATGGAAAATGTTTGTACCTGACAGACAGACAGAAAGAAAATAAAAGGCGGCAGAGCTTTTCAGTTTGAAAGTAACGTTTCACTTCAGGGATAAAAGATGTTTTAGACAATAAGCTAACTTTATTCTTGAACTCAAAAACCATTTTCAGCTGTAAGGCTCTACCAGCTTTTTCTGTCTGTCTGTCCGGCACAAGATCCAAATCAGCCGGATTCAAAACCATGTTTTTTCTCCTTTGCTTCCAGGCCCCACGCTAACTTGCTTTGTTTGCTCTGTTCAACTTACGATGTCCTTCCCCTCTCGGAGTTGGATCATGAACTTCTGTGGCGAGACAGCAAGAC
>JACKZZ010008349.1_pt1 | contig 14243 bp, 9 predicted proteins | sample 8027871 | NCBI WGS metagenome assembly JACKZZ01 (sample SAMN15724774, study PRJNA655200) | protist metagenome | isolation source: fluorescence activated cell sorting (FACS) single amplified genomes of... | place: USA: West Boothbay Harbor, Gulf of Maine | collected 2000-07-19
CGCGGAGAGGGCATGTTTCATGCGTAATTAGCATCAAGCAGCTCCTCTCAAAAAATCTGTCATGCTAGCACCAGCATCACAGACCTCACGGATCATGCAAAATGTGCATGACAGGTCCCGCCTCTTCCAGACCCAGACATTTTTGCATTTGATACCCGGGACGAAATTGCTAATCGTGAACCGAAAGAGGAAGCTGGTGGAGAGAAATTTGGAGTTCTGCTTGCAAACATTGAACCGAGAAAGAGACCTGTTATTAGACGACGATGAGGTTTTCGCGACCGCACCGTGGGCGAAGCAAGAGAGTGATACGCTCTTAGGAAACGCGGGGCGGAAGAAAACCGTTTGGGAAATTTTGCTGCCGGTAACGGAAAATGCTGGTTTTGCGAGTCCCTTGTATCTACATGCGGACTACGAGCGCGAATGGAGGTGGTTTGCGGTGTTGGTCAGAGGGAAGGAGAAGAGGAACTACAGGTGAATAAGAATAAAGCGCGCAGCTCTTGTTCATAAGTAGAACTTTTCGCAAAAAATGAATTTCTGCATCAATTATTTATGACTAGCGTGGGCGCAGCAGTACACCTTCGCACTGCTCGTCGCGTCCTCGAAATTGTTCTAGATGTAGATCCAGTACTACTACCAGCTCGTGAGATGAGCGAGCGGTTGACAATGTTGGTTCCCCGAATCATGGATCCGCGGTCTATGTTGTTGAAGTCATTCTTTCAATTTCCATTCCCGGAACGAGCAAGGATGGAACAAGATCCACCGATCTCCTCCGGATAGTAGAACAAGATCGAGATCCATGAAGACCCTTTCTGGACTAGATGATCCACTCAAAACAAAGCAAATGAACAAGCTGCGCCACCAGTGTTGAAAAATCACGTGTAATCTTGGTGACCGTGAAGATAATCAATGTCCGGTGGATGAAGGTCGAGGTCCAGTGACTGGTCATGATGAAATGAAATCAACTACCATGTTAGGATCTATTGAAATGAAGAACAAGAACTACTACCTGCAGTTGTTTCATGATAGTGGTCCTGGTCGGGCAGAGAAAAATGAACATATTACGCCCTGCTTGTGTTTGAAGCGTTTTTTCAAGATAATCGCTGAGGCCATCTCAACTTCTCCAGCTCGACAGGCGGCGTTCTTGCCACGGCCACGCGCGAAAACAAAACAATTTGTAAGTGTGAGATTAGATGTGCTAGAACTACAAGAAAGTTTTCGCTTTGCAATTTGTACTATTTGATGAAATGAAAACGAATAGGAGATTTAGAAATTGTTCCATACACAATGCCTGCCACACGCACGATGTCCTAGCAACACCGGTATAAGCACCAGAGAATTCCCTCGATAGCAAAGAACACGGGCTGCAGTCCTGCAGCAATAATCAGAAACGATAAAAGGACAGTGCCTGAGCCTGTGCCAATATCACTAGATGACGTTGATGCCCCTACCTAAGTTAGTAGATCTGTTTTTTGAAAAATGATGATGTGTCAAATCTCCAATATGATTCTACCGCCCACATTCAGACGGAACCCTTCTTCACGATCATCGCGAGGCTCTAGTCGGTGCAGCAGAAGCACGACCATGATGTTTGCCAGCACCAAAAATACGCCGAGGATCATGTTTATGGAGTCCTGTGTGGTCTCCACCTGGTCGCGTTTATTCTCTGCATTCATCCTATTCTTCCCTGAGCTCCAGTCCTTTAGTACAACAAATGCGCTGGCGCAGCGAATGCCAACGCCGGGTACACTTCCAAAAGCAGCTGGAGTGTCTCCTTCGCCTCGCCGAAACCGCCACTTTCAAAAACTACTGCAACTTATCGCGCGAGGGGAAAACACTCAACAAATCATGGACCAGTGGAGCAGTTTCGTGAAGCCCGTACCGCGTTTGCAGCCGTTGAATGGAGAAGAGGTCTTCCAGAAACTGAAACAGCAGTTGCATAGCTTCTGTAGCCAGGTCGCAGACATTCGTGGACGAAGCATGAATCCTACTAGCCTCGAAGACGAGAAAAGTTTGTTCCTTCTCCGGCAACTCGCCTACACCCTCGCGAAACCAGTCGAGGCGGCGCAGCAGACGGGCGGGAGAGAGCTGTCCGCTAAGAAGGAATTCTATCCGTATCGGTCGTTCGAGGAAGACCTGCGGGATCGGCACAATGATTTGACCCCGACGCTCGGGGAACTACCACTTTTTTCCGCTGTCTACCACGGGTCGGGGAACTACAACGGGTCGCTGTCCGACGGCTGGCTTAACATTTACGCGCCCAGAGTCGTGTTTCCAGTAGAACAATTTCAGCCCGCGACGAGTTTTTGGCCGGAGTTATTGGCCCAGCCGACGGATAATAATTACCGACACTGGGACGTGCGTCTAGAGGGGCTCACGCTTCATATGTCCGTTGCCGCGCAGGGAATACGTCGCGGCCGCGTGGCCAATCACATCGTCCTCGTACACTTTGACATAGAAGTGGAGAGGATGGCCGACGTAATTTTCCCGTTAGGAGACCCCTATCCGCTCGTCGGTCATCCAGACACGACTGCTGGCGTTTCTTCACAACAAAGGGCGCCGATGCCACAAATGCCGAGGCCGCCACAAATGCCGAGGCCGCCACAAATGCCGAGCTCGCCACAAATGCCGAGGATGCCGCGAATGCCGACGATGCCACAAATGCCGACGATGCCGCACATCAGCATGTCGGGGATGCCCCACATGGATCCTGGGATGCCACAAATGTCACCTCCTTCACCCCTGTCGAAAGCGGGACCACCTGCAAATAGCGAGCAGGCTTCGCCCGGAGGCAAAAGCAAGCCAAATGATGTTGTTGTTGATCACATCAACCATAATCTCGGAAACCTATATGTCAGAGAGGCCCGGGACCGACTTCAACGGGCTGGCGAGGTAGAAACGGGGGTGTGGGTCGTGTTGGCGGTCGGAATTTTCCTCGCGGTTGCGAACCTGGTGGTGCTGGTTGTGCTGATTTCCCGATGGAACAAAAAGCTAAGAAAGCGTGCTGTCGAACTGCTCGAAGGGACTTCTCCTTATTTTGCAGCACCAGGTAAATCTGAATCTACAACTCCTGGAGTTGTTCCTGGAAAAGAAGAAGCTGATAATCAACTTTCTGGTGAAGCGCAGCCAGTGCAGCTGCGGCACCAGCCGCTGCAGGATAGAGCCACTGCCGGCAGTGCAGCCGCCGCGCCAGCAGGTGAAGTAGACCCTTTTGCTGCTGCTGCAATTGGCCCATCGGATGAAAACAATCATCCCGAAAATAAACTAGAAGCTGCAGAGCCACCAGTTCTTCCGGCGCAACATCAAGATGTACGAGCAACGCCAAAACCGCCGGCCTCGTCCCGCGCCGGGCTGTTTAAGGAACACGTGCTCACCTTGGAAGATCCTGCGCCGTTTAACAACCAACATCGGCATGGAATTCAGCACGCGGCTGCTGTGCCAGGAGCACCGCCACTTCTATTCTTCGACCAGCATCATGCCGTCGCAGCACAGCAGCAACAGGCAGCAGTAGTGCCGCCGCCTGGAGCTGCACTTCCACAAGCGGCGTTTCCAGGAGCGGCGGGTGCAGCACCTGCCATAGAAGAAGGACAACGAGGATCTCAAGCCGCGCCACAAGAAGTTCTCACCACGAATCATCCGCATGCCCTGACGCGGTTTGAGCAATACCAGCTGAAGATGCAGCAGATGCAGCAGTATCAGAATTTGCAGCGGTTCGGGGGGAGGCAAAACTTTCGAAACTTGCAGGTCAACGAGAACAATGGTGGCAGCGGGAGTGAGCAAGTAGAGCAGGTTGGCGTGCAAAACTTCGACCGAGAAGTCGTTGCTGAAACTAATAAAGCAGCTCGTCCCGTCGCAGTGCGAGAAATAGGTGCTCGTCGAGCTACGACGACCGGAGCTGGTCCTGCTGGCGCGCAAGGTTGTGCAACTGGCAGCTCATCTGCAGCAGCAGCAGCAAATGAGCCTGCTGTGCCTGGTTTTCTGAAAGATACACAAGTTGTAATCAGTGTCGGTGTTGGGCCAGGAGGAGGATCTCCTCCACATCACGGAAAGCGTCCTGACTTCGAGATTCTTGGGCGTGGAAGAAGTTTCAGCACTACGGCTGAGATGACACCATCAGCAGAAAATGTTCGACCGTCGGCTCCCGTCTTGGAGAGAACTGTGCTGCCCGCTGGAGGTCTTGACTGTGGTTATGCCAGCGCGCATCAAACAGCGACAGTATTACACAACGGCGGTATGATTGGGAGCTCCTGCCCATCAAGAACTACCGGCGATAATTCCTTTATCCCTCCCGAAACCCCCTCGGGTTGGGAAAGGGTGCAAGCTTTGCAGGGATATTCCTTCGATTGAGATGAAGTTGTCTACTTCAGCGAGTTCTACTTTTGTACGTCGCGCTATGCAGGAGCTCAGATAGTAGCACAACGCGAATACTTACGGATATTACAGTGTAATATTCGTTCAATTTTATCCAGGTCATATTTTCATATTTTCTAGCCATGATCAAGTTTTGCTGCGAAGACCCAGTTGTGTACTTCTGTAATATGGGATGTCTTTCCCTTTGCTAATCTTCCTTTTTTTTTTTCGCTTTCAGTATTGCACCTTTGTCAACAAATTTGAAGTCACAAGTGCGAGCTACCTTCTTTTTTCACAACATCATTGTTTCGGCTCATGGTTTCGTTTCGAATTGCAGCTGACGCTGAGCTGTACCTTCTTAGTGCTTTTGATCCAACGACAGAGACAGAGAGCCTTAGAAAAACCTAAAAAACCTCTAGAAAAATAAATTAGTAAGTATCCCGAAATCATTTTTTTTGCGACTAAACTAACAGTACGTACAAAAATAGAAATCGCATGCTCTGTTCAAGCTCATCTGGCGCTAGAAGCATCTGTTTCTGTTTGACGAGTACACGTGATAACATCACAAGTCTGGTGAATGGTATGATTGAAGACTTCAAGTTAGTACACAACAAGCAACGAAGATCACGAAGAAGGAGCCGGACGCCGTTGATTGTTTCGCCTCCAAAACTCTTTCGCATGTTGCGCGAAGAAATTGTTCCAGAAGATCCAGTACGAGGTTGAGTTGCAGTTCGATCGCGATGAATGAACGGTTGACAATCTTCAGAATGTTGGCTGCGCAAAGAGAAGATCATCCGTGGTCTATGTTCTTGTTCGTTGAAGTCGCTTCTATTTCCGGGTGCGGAACGAAGGACGAGATCCATCGATCTACACAAAAGATCCATGCAGACCCGCCGTAGTTCTGTATTTATTGTTGCACTTATCACATCAAAGCAATAACAAATGACGCTGCACCAGCAGCTGCACGAGCGCTCGTGGCGTGGAAGCAGGACTGCTGGTGGCGCAGAGTGTAGCTGTTGGACGTGAATCAACACTAGCGATCTTCGTAAAGATCATGTCCGAAAAATCCAGGTCGTACTCGTATGGTCAACATCTGCAAGAATTGATCGTGATGAAATGAAATTCATGCATAAGGATCGATTGAGATGAAGAACTACTGCATTACAGGCAGCAGCTGTTTCTGTTTCATAATGATGATCCTCCGTAGGGTCGGCTCCAGAAAAATCAAAGAGATCTGCAGGACCTGCTTGTCCATCTTCACGTAACGAAATTGAAACATCTCTCATGATTGTTCCTGAGGCCATCTTCTACTCTCGACAGGCGACAGGCACGACGCTGTCAGACTCAGAAGTGATAAAAACAAAACAATGATGTAGAGTAGTCGACGATGATGCGTAAGTAATTGTAATATAAAATTCCATAACTACACCAACCTGTCTTTATAATAGTGTTGCGCATTAGGTTATTTTGCGCGTGATATTATCCTCGTTGTCTGTTGTTAGTATCAGTTAATTTCCTCGTCAGTCGTCACCAAGACCGGCGCGGGAGTCCTCCTGGAGCAGTAAATAAGAAACGAAATACTAGAAAAGGACAGTGCCATTAGAATAAATTTAAATGGTTTTTCTCCAAAATAAGTAAGTACAAGTAGGTCTGTTTCTGAAAAATTACACTGATGACACATCCGATCTCCAACTACATGCTGCCCATATCCAGTCAGAACTCCCAAATAAATCGCGAGGTAGTAGTACCAGTCCTCGGCGCAGCAGCTGCGCCGCCATGCTCGTTGCCAGCAATAACCATACCACATCGAGGCCGATCATGGTGGTGCCCTGTGCGGTTTATATGTATAATATCATCCTCGTAACATTCGTCTCCGTCATTCGGCAGCTCGAGTTCCTCTCTAGCAACAAAAACGATTGCGCAGTGGTATCAGGAGTTGAAGTTGTGATGGCGAAACCACCGGCCTCTCCTGCGCGGCCGCTCGGCCGAAACCAATACTTGCAAAAGTTGCTCCAACTCGCCGCTAGACGGACACCTGGAGGTACCGCGCAAATCATGCGCCAGTGGATGAACTTCATAGAGCCAAATCCCCGATCAAAGCCGTTGGACGGGGAGGAGGCTTTCCGGAAACTGAAACACCAGCTGCATAGCTTCAGTAGCCAGGTGGCGGAAATTCGTGAACGAAGCGGCAAAAATCTTCCAAGACGTCCTACCAGCCTCGAAGACGAGAAAAGTTTGTTCCTTCTTCGTCACCTCGCCTACACCATCGCGCAACCGATTCAGAGTTGCGCTGTCGGCATGACACAACAGCACTGCAACCCGGGCCTGGAATTTGAGGAAGAGCTACGAGACCGGTATCATGATCTGCATGGCGCGCAGCTCGGATACGTGGAACTCTTTCGGGCTGAAGTCCGCTTGACATCCGAGGAACAAAGTCCGGGCGGCTACAAGAGAATGGTCCCAAGCGGGCTGAACATTTACGCGCCCCGTGTGGTGTTTCCAGCGGAGCAGTTTCAGGCGACGACAAGTTTTTGGCCGAAGTTGCTGGCGGGGCCGACCGAGCGCGAAAAGTTGAAATACTGGGAGGCACACCTGGAGGGGCTCACACTCATCATGAAAGTAGGCCCGCAGGGCGTACGTAAAGACGGCCGCGCTGCGAACCACATTATCAACTGCAAATATCATCATGTCCGGGTAGGGGAAGTTTGTGTTGCTGACACTAGAAACATCACAGAGTACTAGTAGCGCCGGCCGCTTGTAGTACGGCATAACAGTATAGATACATGATCAGAAGTTTATTTTTTTTTGCGTGGCGTATATACTCGTCGCACCAAACAAACAATAACAAACCCACAACAAACTGACCAGTTTTGCAGCATGACAATAAAAAAAGGCCACTCGTCGTATAATAAATTCATGCATATAATACACCCTTGTCGTTGTCCTTCAAATTTCACATCACAAATGATCCAGACGACCCAGGCATATCACATTTGCACTGCATACACATCGTTCGGGTACACTTTGACATAGAGGTGGAGGAAATGAAGGACGTGATATTCGACCCCTATCCGCTTATCGGGCACCCGAACACGACAGGCGCCTTGCTGCCTACAGGTGGTCTGCCACTGGTTCCACCATGTGTCGTGCCTGGACCACGTGGAGAAGGTTCTTTGTTCGAAGGCGCAACATGGGTTGGAGGTGGAGATGAAGATGAATCTCGAAAAACCGGCGCCTACACGAAGCTTCAACGTGACCGCGAGAACATGGGGAAACAAATGACAGAAAGCGTCTTCAGAGCGGAAGCCATGGAAGCAAGCCAGCGCAAGGTGGAATTAGTCGTGTGGATAGTGCTGGGGGTAGGAATTTTCCTTTCCGTTGCGAACCTGGTGTCACTCGTTGTGGTAAAGAAGTTGCTCTGGCGAACAAGGCGAAGCTGGAAAAAAGGTCGTCACACTACAACCGTCGGAACTAGATCTAGCTCTGGTGTGGACGAGGTGGAGGCAGGGTCTTCGCACGGTGCAACAGCGAACGTCGCGCAGCGCCGTGGAGCTACAAGCTCTTGCTGCGAGAAGTAAGCAGTGGTCACCGACTGCATGGTGTTTCTTTCCCTTTCTTTTTTTTTCTGATAATTCTACCCGACTTTACTTACGAGACTACGAGCCATCTTCTTGTTTTGAATTGCACATGCATCTGAGCATCTACTTTTGATATTACGACAGACTGACAGTCCTACTCCTGAGTGAGTCCCCATTCGAGTTTGATGCGATCTAAGTTCGTACAACATACATGGTCCGCTCAAGGTTATCTTGCAGCAGAGTAATCTTCTTCTTCCCGAGCACTACGCATGGGCATGAAACAGAGAAGGAAATATTGAATCATGAGTCTGATGAGACATATCAAGCCACGTTGAGGAAGAAAACGGACGCCATCGCTTCGCCCCCTCCATAAGACTAAGAGTTGTTTCGCATGCACATGCACGCCTTGTTGATGAAAATCAAGACCGATGCACGACCACATGCAGCAAAAAAATGGAAACCAAGAACCAAAGCATCAGTGGCACAGGGTCTCTAGGCGCTAGTAGTTCCAGCGGACTAGTTTGGACTTCCGTGCAGCAAAATCGGAGAGACTTCATACATCAGCAGCAAATAGAATCCAAATGTTGAATTTGAATCGCGAACGGCCTTACTTGTTGATCGAAGCCGGATCTAGTAGAGAGGAGAGCGCCACTCCATCTGATCATAAAAAGAAAATGAAAATTCATTTTTAGATCCAAATTGGAGCTCACGGGCACTGATAGGTCCTCTGGTGAACAAGATAGAAATAGGCTTACAATGTTCACGATCATGTCGCCCAGCACGACGAGCCCAAAATCTTTAAACAAGGTCGAGGAAGACCATGCTTGTTGCACAGTGAGTCTTCTAAAAGTCGACTACAGCTGTGCAGCTTCTCCGGCCTGTAAATTCATCGTCTCACTATTTTTTTTTATTATTATCCAGCAGGTGCGATGTCAAGAGATTTCTTCAAAAGCGTAAGATAGCATGTGGAGGAGGTGTTGAATCGGACCGAGTAAAGTCATGATGATGTCGATATCACTAGTATAAAACCAAGCCTCCTCCACCAAGCTCCGGAAGAACAAGTAGCAAGAATTAATTTTGAAAAAAGACAACGCTTTGATATATACCTTTAGCCCACCTTTTGACTGCAGTTTTCGCATTTGCTACATTTCGATATTTCTATCTCCCCATATTATTGCTACGTATTTATCCATAACCATAGTTAGTACACCTACACGTTAGTACTAGAAGATCGATAGTATTATAGTTTTTCAAGAAGGGTATGTAATAATCGAGGAGGTACCAGGCGGACGATGACGACCCACACTAATATGAGGTGGGCCAGCAACATGAATATGTCATTACGCAGGAAACTATTGATAATATCCTGCGTTTATTCCTACTTGAGTGCCTTTTATTTCATGTTTATCAAGGAGCTTCTGGTTCTGCTTGACTTTCAAAGTGGCCGCCGCGATGTTGAAAAGGGTTTTACTAGAGTTGTGCTTGTTGCGGTGGCCCAGCGGCAGCAGATGAACCCAAATTTTCCTGATCCGCCGAGTACCCGAAACCGGTACCTGCAGCGGGTGCTCCAACTTGCCGCGAACCGGCACACCGGCCGCGAACCCGGGGACGTCAACCGTGGACAAGACAATGGGCGTGAAATTATCGAGCAGTGGACCAAATTTGTCAGATTGGGGGGCAACCTCCCCGGAGACCTACCGTGGGCCCGAAAAAAGGCACTAGATGGCGAGGAGGTATTTATTAAGTTTAAACAGCAGCTGCACAGCTTCTGTGAGCAGATAGCGAAAATCCGTGGTTCCAACAGGCGACTTCCTACCCAGTTGGAGGACGAACAAAGTCTGTTCCTTCTTCGGCACCTCTCCTATACCATCGCGCAGCCGATTGAGAGAAGGACGAGTGGGTCGCGGCGGGGGGATAACGTACATGCCAAGGTATGGTGGCGTCAGGCTCGAAATCAACAGAGTTGAAGGATCACAACGCAACGCATAGAAAGCGAGGCGCCATCAAGCGCTTGCCTTCTTGCAGAGAACGACGTAAGAAGTGAGATACATTGTATGTAAGGCTATTTTGTGTCGTTGCTAGAACAAGTGAAGATATTTACAACTGTTGCTGTTCTGAAATCGGATCGCGGCATCAAGAAAAGCAGTCGCATTTGCCCAAACAGCGCGGCTGCAAATTGGAAAATGCCAGTGCTTCCCGATAAATTTGATGTCGCGCTGCCGCAAGCCCTGGATGAAGAAATTCGTGGCCCCAGCAGCTCCACTTAAACTACCTGCGCTCCATTTTATGCATTGCAAAGCGTTTCAGATTTGCATCTGTCGACTTCAAGCTTGACACCGCCACACAAGGACTTCTATCCGTACGTGGAGTTTGAGAAACAGCTGCAGGAAGAGCATGATGACCCGACCCCAGCGAGCGGACACGTGTATGCAGCAGAGCAAGTAAGTCATCTGGGTGTGGAAGATAATAAATGGAGTGGGGCCTGTTCATTCTTGTCAATATCCTTGTCTGGCACTCCTCCTCGTGGTCCATTTCCCTGAAAGTAAATCTGTATTACATGTCTGACCGTCATCAAATTAGAAGGTGCAACAGCCGCGTGCGTCAACATGGAACAAGAATGCAGTGTGTCATGCGTGCGGGGAATATTTTTAAGGGAGCGCCAGGGCCAGCGCTCTCAAATCTTATCCCGCTTTGCTGTGGTTGCAGGAACAACTCAAAAGCACTGTAAATTACATACTCCGCGTCAACATCATCACAAGGTGCAGCCACAAAACTCTTTGACTTGTTTGCAAAAATGCATAAGATGCCACTGTTCACAACGGATTACCGAAAGCCTTATTCTGACGGTCGGCTGGACATTTACGCGCCTCGTGTGGTGTTTCCGCCGGACCAATTTGAGGAAACCACAAGTCTTTGGCCGGACTTGCTGGCGAAGCCGACGGATCGCAATAGTTCCAAATACTGGGAAGTACCCCTGGAAGGGCTCACCCTGAAGATGCGCGTTGCCCCGCAGCTCGTACAAGAAAACGGCCGCGTTGCGAACCACATCGTGTCCCTGCACTTTGACATTCAGGTGGACGAGATGATTGGCGTAGACTGGGAGCAATGGCAATGTTGCCGGATTACGGGGCATGAGACAACGCTGCCGGCGTATGCCTTCAAAACTGCTTCGCCGCTGTTTCCCAAATCGAAGCCGCCGATCCCACCGCGGCCGAAACCGTCCCCGTCGCAACAGGCACTTCAGGATCGGGACGTGGTAGAAGCTTATGAAAAAAGCCTACGCAGAATTGAACGGGCCGGGCAGATAGAGAACGGCCTGTGGATTGTGCTGGGAATAGGAAGTTCCCTGGTCCTCGCGAACCTTGCTGTGCTCGGGTTGTTGATTTGTCGATGGAAAAAGGCTCGGCGGGCGACTGCTGGGAGGAGTAAATCTGGTTCTTTCAATAAATCTGTGGACGAGGTGGTGGTCCCTGGTGGAACGAAAGAAGATGTTGATATTTTTTCACCGGCGCGCGGCGAGGATGTCGATCTACAACTCCCGCGTCCTGGTGTTGAGGAAGCCGAAGCGAAGCTGAACCACGTGCCACTGGTGAACGACGAGAACCTTACTAACACAGCTGTTGGGCCGCCGCGGGCTACACCTACTGAGGCTGAGGTCGGGAAAGTCATGAAGAATTGCAAAGTTGTACAAGTAGGAGCTGCTGCACCCGCCCCGCGCCCACCACCAGCGCATCAACTACACAAAGCGGGTGCGGCTGCGGGAGGAGCGACGCCAAAACAACCGCCCTCGTCTCGCGCCGGGCTTTTCAAAGAACACGTTCTAACCATGGAGGATCCTGCTTTCAGGAACAATATTAACCAGCAGCAGCAACTCGTAGTACCGCCGCTTCTCTTCTTTGACCACGCAGCACAACAGCCAGTGGTGCCGCCTCCTGGAGGAGCTGCGCCTGCAGCAGTGTTCTTGCCGCCCCCGGTCGCCGCCAACGTGAAAAATCGCGCAGAAGTGCTAGAAGTGCCTGCAGCTCCGGGCGGTGGTGGAGCGCCGGCATCTAAAAATGTGGGGTCGGATCAGAACGAAAATGTAGTCCAGCAGCAAATAGCTAGCCACCTTCAAGGAGCGGCCGCTGGACATTATCAACAAGCGTTCAACATCCCAGGAGGGGCTCCTGCAGCTGCACCTTCCCAGCATCAAGAAGAACAACATCAGGCCGCACTGTTTGAGGCGAACGATCCGCACGCACTGACGCGATTTGAGCAGGACCAACTGAAGATGCAGAAAATGCAGCAGTACCAGAATTATCTGCAGCGGTTCGGGCTCGGGGGGAGGCAGAACTTTCGAAATTTGCAGGTCAACGCGAACTACATCGGCGGCACTGAGAGTGAGCAAGTAGCAGAGCAGGTTGGCGCGCAAGAGCAAGACCGAGAAGCTGCTGCTCTTGAAGCTAAAGCAGAAGCTCCCGTCGCCGTGCGAGAAATAGGTGCAGGCCGTGGCACAAACGGAGCAGGTACTGCTGGTGCACAAGGCTATGCGATAGAAAGTTTTTATGCTGCAGCGGCCGCCGCACAAAATGTCCGCCCGTCGGCACCGGTGTTAGAAGTAGAAGCTACGCCGGCTGGCCATGGCCTAACAGAAGAGAGCTCTTTCATCCCTCCCGAAACCCCCTCGGGGTGGGAAAGGGTGCAGGCTTTACAGGGGTATTCGTTCGGTTGACCAGTCTGCTTTATCTTCCACGCGTTTTACGTGCTATGTTTTTTTTTACAGTATGAGTACAATTACGCAGTTTATCTTCATTGTTGTGGTCCGTAAGTAGTTCCGCTAATCGCTATCCATTCTGCTCGACTGCATGGCGCGTTCTTCACTTTCATCTTCATTTTTCCTCCGATTTATTTCGCCAACGTAGCACTACAAGCCACCTTGTTCTTTTTTTACAGCGTGTCATTTGACTCAAAGATGTAGTCATTGCTGCAGCTGAGCATCTTCTGGGTTTAAAACAAATACGACAGACCACAGCCTCTAGAAATCTTCTGCATTTAAGTATTTAAAGTACAACACGCATGCATCTGGCAGCAGAAGTATCTATCACTATCTTCTCGACCAACATTACACATTCATGATCAACATGTAGTTGTCCTGACAGTCTGATAAATTGCATGATTGAAGAGTAGTAGTTCGAGACATCGAGCCACGATGACGAGGATGAAAACGAAAGCCACCCCATTGCTTGGTCTCCATAAGTGTTTCGCATGCGAAATGATAACATGGAAGACGACTAGTTGCATTGGAATTGCCAATTCATAATGAAGGCCGCGAGCAGAAACAACAGATTGACTCGAGGATCGAGGAATCGAAGCAAATTATGTCGAGTCAGACACTTTTGCAGCTTCTCTTGTTCTACCTTTAGTAACCCCTTGGTGAAGATGTTCTTTTTCTCCAACTCCAGTACGAAGCGAGAAGAACGAAGAAGAACGAAAGCATCTCCATTTTTCTGGATCTTTCCTAAGGCCTAAAAGATGAGTAGTGCTCTCCTGAAACCCCGTTAAAAAGCAGTCGCATTCTTCTGGATCTTTACCAGTTGTTGGTTGTTGTGGTGGGGAAAAAGTGGACTTTTGCGTTTTGTTGCTCACTAGTGCTGATCTCCCCACTCTATTTCTGGTTTTATTCCTTTATTGCCGCGCTATGCTTCCAAAAAAAGTACATGAACGCTCATCCGGCTCGCCTTGTCCGCATGTGAAAATGGATCTTCTCAATTGAGCGAGTGTGGCTGTCCAACTTTTTCGCTTATGGGCTTTGCACTTACAACCGCCACCCCGGTATGATCTAGAGACGAGACAACGACGGCGCTAGCATGCATATTGCTTGTGCCCGCACTCTAAATCTCTAGTCAAAGAAAAAAAAGCTCTTTCCGTGAAAAATCCTAATAACGACCACCAAGGAACTAGCTTAGCGCTCGCTTCGCTTCACTTCACACACTTTTTACGGTTCCCAAAGTACTTACTCAAAATCAAATGCTTTCAGGCTCTCCAGGTATTTTAAATAGTTTACGGCTTCCCAGGTTTTTGCTTTTCAAGTAGTTTAGGGCTTCCCAGGTTTCCAGTTTTGCTGTCTGTTGAAAACGAAAGAACTTGAAACGGGAAACGCAAACAAACCAATTTCCGACCGATCCGAGTCCGAGTTGGGGGGCAGATAGACGCCCGCCGCTCGATCCTTTTATGTTTTAGAAGGTTTATCTTGTTGGTAGTGCTTGGATTTGTGCACTAGTTTCAAGCTGTTGTAGAATATGACTAGAAACCTTATCAGTATCACGATGTGTAATTTAT
>JACKZZ010003781.1_pt1 | contig 14235 bp, 18 predicted proteins | sample 8027871 | NCBI WGS metagenome assembly JACKZZ01 (sample SAMN15724774, study PRJNA655200) | protist metagenome | isolation source: fluorescence activated cell sorting (FACS) single amplified genomes of... | place: USA: West Boothbay Harbor, Gulf of Maine | collected 2000-07-19
ATCTTGAGCAGATACAAGATATGTGTCGTAATATGGGTGTTGAAGATTTTGACTCAGTTGAGGCTAATAACTTTCGTAATGGACCAATATATAAATTTAATGATGAACAAGGGCAAGAGGTAAAATTAGAACAAATTACACGTAAAGATAGAGAGCAAGGATTAGAAAGACTTTCAAGGAGAATAAGAGATCACAGACATGCTCCATCAATTGAGGAATATACTAAGATTAATTGTCTAGCTATAAAAGAAAAAAACTTAAAGATACATGCTTCAGGATTAGTTGCACCTTGTTGTTATTTATCAACACCATTAGAGATGGCATCAAAATATCAATGGCCAGGGTTTTCATCAGCTCATATAACAACCTCTGGTATTGACCATGATGAAATTAATCCATTAATGAAAAAATATATAAATAATCATCAAGATCTTAATTTAAATTATACTAGAATAAAAAATATTGTGCACCACCCTTGGTTTAATAATGAATTACAGGATTCTTGGAATAATTTAAGTACATCATGTTTTGGGTGTAAAAAAGTGTGTGGTAAAGTATGATTAATATTATATTTGTAAAACATGGTGATAAGTATTCAGCAGAACATGTTAATGTATTGCATAAACAACTGTTAGTATACTATCCCGCTGCAAATTACTATTGCTATACGGATGATCCTGTAGGCGTGAGTATACCTATAATACCAATATTTAAAAAACCTTCTTTACGTAAGTGGTGGAATAAACTTGCACTATTTAGTGAGGCAATGCCATTTAAAGGTAAGTGTTTATACTTTGATTTAGATATGGATGTGATATCAGATCCTAGATCTTTTATTCAAAAATTTGATGGATTAACTATACTTGAAGATTATTGGAAAGTTGGTAATATTAAATATGATATTCCCCATGCATATGATGTAACAATAAATAGCTCTGTTATAACATGGACTGCAGGAGAACAAACTCACATATGGAAACATTTTCTAACTAATCAAGATTATTTCATGAGAAAATATAAAGGAATAGATAGATTTATTGTTCATGAAAATATGCCTCATAAAACTTTTGATGATGGATTAGTAAATAGTATAGCTAATGAACCTAATAAAATAGCGCCTATAAATATGTATAATGGAATAGATTATGAATTACAAAACAGAAATATATAAAAATGCCTTAAAGGCTATTGAAAAAATTTATACCAAATCAATGTATGATCCTAATGTCGATTTGTATCGAAGCTTTGATATAATAAATTCTCTTAATGATAGCCAAATATCCAGTAAGGAACATCTCACCAAAGCTATTATTCCAATTTTAAGTGATATTAAAAATTTAAAACGCATAGCTATACTTGGTAGCTGGTATGGTTTATTGGGTGTTATGCTTAGACAACATTTAAATGATGATATACATATATCTAATATAGATTCTGATCCACTAACACAAGAAATAGGCCAATCATTATCTAATCATAAGAAAAATAAATTCTATATAGATGATGCTGTAGATCATCTATTTAGTCAAGGGAAAGATAAATATCAATTAATAATTAATACTAGTTGTGAACATATGGAACAAGATGACGTATTATTAATGAGATATAGAAAAAATGATGATACTGTAATATGTTTTCAAAGTAATAATTATTTTGCTGTTGATAGCCATATTAATTGTTCTAATAGTTTAGAAGAATTTGTAGATGGTTTAAATTTAACTAATATATTACATGCTAGTGCATTAGAAATTAAATCAAATAATTTTGAAAGATATACAGTAATAGGATCGTGAAAAGAATAATTTTTACAGTATATGATGATTTAAAAACTCAAGAACATAATAATGTAGATCTTGATATATCAGCACAAATTCAAGTTGCCGAGTATATGGATAGACTTGTTAACAATAAAAAAGAATACGCAAAGTCTTGTGGTGTCGATTTTAAATTTTTTCATAATACAATGGGTGATAAAAATTTAGGTAAGACTGATATAGCATTTACTAATTCCAATCTATATAAACATCAGCTCTTGGCTGAACTTGCTAATGAATATGATCAGGTAATGTATGTGGATATGGATGTAGTATTTAACACAACCGAGAATGTATTTGATAAAATTGATTTATCAAAGGGCATTGCTGTCAAAGATCAAGATTTAGAAGTACATTCAAAAAGTTATAGCGAAGCTTTAAAGCTTTCTTTTGGTATGAGAAATCCTACATTAAAATATTTTATTACAAAAGATCTTTTAGGTGGTAAAGATAATCATGTAATAAATACAGGGATTATAATCGGTAATAGTTCTGATATTAAGAAGCTTCAGTATATAAAAAGATTACCAGCTATTGTTAAACGCATAGCTAAGCTTAAAGCCGAATCAATAAAAGATGGAAAATTAAATTGGATTAGACATTTCTTTTATCCAAATAACGAATCTATATTTTCATATATTTTAGAAAAGCACAAAATACCATATCAGATACTAGATGATGTATGGCATGATATAAGAGACGATCAAATTGTTGATAGACCATATGGAAAGATTATACACTTTATTAATAAACAGTTTCATGCATTCTTTAATGATAAAACTAAAGTGGTATATTCGTTATATATTAGAATAGAAGATGCTAATTTCGACGATTCGGGGTCAGTTCCAGGGGAACCAAATGTTTTAAAACCTAAACGAACGCAAGAAAAAATGGATTATTACTATGACCAGCTAATAGCAGATAAAAAACGATATGCTGAAAGTATAGGCGCTGAGTTTATTATGTTTGAACGTGATAAAATGTATGAAGATTTTCTCAAGAAATATTCTAACATGAGTGAATATGATACTATTAATCTGTACAAAATATTCCTATTGGAAAAGCTAGCGGACAAATATGACTTAGTATTATATTTAGATTTTGATGTGTATTGTAGAAGAGATATTGATATATTTAATACTATAAATTGTACTAATTTTTTAAGATGTAATTTTAAGACAACGCACGATTTAAATATTAATAATACATTATTTTATTTTTCTAATTATATTAAAGATTTTAGACATCCTGAAAGTAAGTATTGGAATACCCATGCATTATTAAGCGAGTGCGATTTAGATATTGATAATGCCTGTGTGTTTAATACTGGTATTATTGCGGCATCAAGTGAGATGATTAAATCATTAGATTTTTTTGGTGATTTAGAAGAAGTTATAGAAATGATGACTGAATTGAAAGAAGATGAAGCTTCTATGTACCCACCGCAAATACAAAAAGCTTTTGGATATGACAATGAAACTATATTCGCTTTTAAGATAATAGCTAATAATGTAAATTATAAAGATTTAGATGATAAAATTTGGCACTATAAACATTATGGTACTACAGGAATAAGCTCAAATATAGAAGAAAAAGTAAAAAACAGTATACGTAAAGAAGCATATAAAGGTGCAATGGCTGAACATAATCCTGTCTTTGTACACTTTATATCTAAGCAACTTGAACTTGCTTACAAATAATGAATATATTAATTATAGGCACAAAAATAAAACTACTACCAATCTTTAATTATTGTAAAGAATTAGGGCATGATGTGTTATGTATTCATACTGATAATCATGAGAATAACTCAGATATTTTAGTTAAAAATTCAATATTAGTTGACGATTTATCAGACAAAACTTTCTATGATTTTTTTCCAGATCAAATTATTAATTTTAAAGAACAGCCAGAATTTTTACAACTCGAGTATGATTTAAATACTAAATTAAAATTAGAGACATTTCTTACTGAAGATCTTATTAAATTCTTTTCAAGTAAGAGAGAACAAGATAGAGTATTTAAATCTCTTGATATACCTACTGTTCCAAATACATCTGATAAAGTAATAGTGAAATACGACAGGTCTGGTGGAACTAATTTTAGAGTTATAAATAGAAATGAGGCAGATGCTGAAGATTATATACAAGACTATTTAGATATAGACTATATTATATCATGTCACTTTTATAGTGATGGAAATAAATGGTATCATCTTAATAATCATATTATGATGTATGAAGACAATTGCCCTGTAGAATCGGTTACGCCAATTAATATAAGTAACGATGATAAAAATATTGTTGAAGATAGTATTAGAAAGCTTTCAAAGGAAATACATATTGATAACAAGTTATTTGGATGGCAGTTCTTAAAAGATAAAGAAGGTAATCTGTATTCAATAGATTTTAACTTACGCCCCTTTGGTGGTTTTGATAAAGGTTCGTATGATACAGATGTTAGTGATCAGAATTGGAGTAGTTATTTATTCGGTAATGTTCCTCCTGATTATATAACATATACCGATACAGTTCGGTGTGTTTATAAAAAGAAACAAAGATTCGGATATAGTGATATTGATAGAATAAAAATTAAATTAACTTATTTAAAATTTGAGGTAAAAACATATGATTAATTATTCATACCCATTTAAAACAGATAAAGAGTGGGATAAATTCTGGACATGCTTTGATGATATTAAAGAAACAAATATTATAGATGTAGAAAGCAATGTGCTTATTAACAACGAGTTTGCTAAAGGCAGAGTATATTATATAACAGGCACGTTTGCTCGTAAATGGAAAACTATTAAACCTGATAATAACACATATACTTTCCAAATAGGTGAGCATGAAAATATACATGGTCATTTTATTAATTGTGATATAACAGAATTACTTGGAAAAAATGGAATGTGCCCATGGCAGAGAAGCTTTTACTGGGGAGCACCTAGTAGTATGGATCCTTATAGAGTAAAAGAAATTCATTATCCTACAGTTGAAAAATCAGAAAAAGATTGTTGGCCTATATTATGGAATATGATTAAAGGTTTACGCAACTATGATGGTAAATCGTTATCATCTATGAATATGCAAAAGCATTGGGATGCAAGTAAAATGCATTGGGTTGGACCATTTGCTATCGGGCATTTAAGAGGATTACACGAATTTGAAGAATATCATCAATCAAAGTTTTTAGAGTTTATTCCGGACAGAGATGGTAATAAAGGAATCAATAAGATTATATTTTCTAATGGAAATCAGGCAGCATTGGTAGGGCATCCTAGTATGGCATGTACACATAAAGGTAACTACTTTGGATTTAAACCTGAGGGCAGACAACCAAGGATATATGTTATGGATTTCTGGACATGTGATGGAGAAAGACTTGTAGATAATTGGTGTCAAATAGATATGATAGATTTATTTAGAAGTATAAACAAAGAATATGAAGAATTTATTGATAGTAAATTAAACTATATACAGTAAATTGAAGTTTTATATAACAGGAATTCGCAGAGGTTTAGGTAAAGCTTTAAAAGATAAGTTAGGTTGTGTTAGCTCTCTTGAAGAATGTGATGTGTTTATTAATTGTAAGCATGATGGATTTAAACAGGTAGAACTATTATATGATGCAGCGGTATTAGATTTAAAAATAATAAATATAGGATCTAATTCTCCAGACCAAAATAAAAGTAAGCCACATGTATATCAAATTGAAAAGGGTGCGCTTGATAAAGCTAACGATCAATTATTTTATCAAGGGATTGATACTACTATAATAAGATTTGGGTACTTTGATTCACCTAGAGTTGAACATGTAAAAGATAAAAAGATGTCTATTGAATACTGTGTATCAATTATTGAATGGGTATTAAAACAAGAGCATAGAGTAAAAGAATTAACAGTATGTCCATAAATATTGATAAAATATTATTAGAGCTTGAACTACTTCCTAAGTATGATACCCAAATATCGTTGCAAACTGTAGAAGGTTGCACTGATTATAACTATGGCACAGGTAAGCTTACTAGTTTAAACAATAATAAAGAGAAGGATTTTATTGTTCCCTTGTTTGATATACCATATACTAATTCAATAATAAAAGATTTAGGTATGTATAGAACTCGTGTAATGAGAATGTATTCTAAAACTTGTTATTCATATCATCAAGATCCAACTATGCGAATACATATTCCTCTTATAACAAATGATAAGTGCTTTATAGTTATAGATGATGAAGTCATTAGATACCCAGCAGATGGAAATCACTATGTGGTAGATACAACAAAAATGCACACGGCAGTCAATGCTTCCTGGGAAGAAAGAATTCACATTGTGGGATGCGTTGATGTATAAATAGATATATGATTGAGAAAATATTAGCGGGCACATTAGCCCTTTCATTAGGTGGATGTAGTATGTTAGGCGGTTTCAACGCACTAGATCCCAAGAATTTAATTAAGACAGCAGCAACGACTGGTGTCACATACGTAATAGCAGGTCCCTTAGCAGCCGCGGGCAATGCTGCGACATCTATAGCAGTTGATTCAGTATTACCTGATGACAAACCTGCTATAAGTGATATTGAGGCTGGCAATGAAGAACAACTGAGGGCATATATGTTTGCAAATTTAACAGAAACCATTTTGTATGGTGTAATCGGATTTTTAATATTCACTAACGTAGTAGGTCCATGGGCTGCACAACGAAGAGCAAAGCGTAAGGCTGAAATGTTAGCAGAAGACAAACGTCGTAAAGATAAGTACGATGCAATGAAAGCGGAGTTAGCAGCACGTAGAAACGTTTAAGGAGTTACATGAACCAAAAAACTGATCGTAACATCAAGAAAGCCGTACAGTTAAAACACACAAAAGAAACACTACATGAAATGAAACATACAAAGTCTCATAAGAAAGATAACCTCGTAAAGAGTTTAAAGAATCTTATGAAACGTGAATCGAGGAAATAATTATGTGGAAATATATAGGTTACGCTGGTATTATTATACCTGTGTTAGGTGCCACTTACGGTGGTTTAATGATAGCATCAGATTTAGAAATCAAACTCAACCAAGCTTACGACATGGCAGATGATGCTCATAAACGTATCTCCGATATAGAGGCTGGTATGGAGATGACTGACTCTAATTTGAAGATGCAACTTGAAGCTGTAAATGAAAAGATTGGATATAAGTTTGAAGACATTAATAGAGAAGTTATTCAACTCAATAAAATATTATCTATGGTTGAAGCCACAACAATGACTCTTGAAAAGAATTCATTTAATAATGTCACTATGATACAATTCCAAGGATTGCAAGAATTAATCTATCAACAAAAAGACGCGCTTATGACTTTAAAGACTGATAATATGATGGAGACTGGACCAATGGATATGACTCCAATGTTTTATGAGTTACAAAATAGGATAATGGAATTGGAACGTAGAGTAGATGACCATCACAAAGACTGGAATTAAACAGCGTGATATATCTCAATAACGTCTTCCTTACCTTTCACTTTAATATCACCAATCTTTTTAGATGTATAAGTATCAGGTAACTGTTCCATTGTCATTGAGGAATATATAGTTGGATATTTTGAATAATCTCCCCTACCTGCTGTTGCTTCTAGTCTTGCTGCTAGATTAACAGCATCACCTATTACACTAAAATCAAATCGTGTAGTTGAACCCATATTACCGATAATTGCTGTACCTGTGTTTACACCTGTACCAACGTTTATATCTGGTAAGCCACGATCTTTATATCTTTGTTTTAATTCTTTTGTCTTTGCTTCTATTTCAATAGCAGACTTCACCGCCATCTCAGCATGATTAGGCATATCTATTGGTGCACCATATACGGCCATAATACAATCACCCATAAACTTATCGACCATACCACCATTAGCCAATATAATATTTGTCATCTCATCTAAGAACTCATTCACTAATACGACTAATCCTTCTGGGTCATCCTTGTTCTTGTAGAATTCACTAATAGGTGTGAATCCAATAATATCCATGAACAAGAATGACATCTCTTTCCTATCACCGCCTAACTTTAATAGATCAGGATTTTTCTGTAATGCTTTGACTTGACGTGGATCTAAGTAGTGTTCAAACTGTTTCTTAATCTGTTGTTTAAGTTTAAACTCTAATATGAATCGATTGAATGTGGCATGGAATCCTACAATAAAGAATGTTAATAATGCCCATGTAATATCTACAAGAACTAATTGTGTGCTAAACATATGTTGGAAGTAATATATACCTCCAGCAAATGTACCTATTAATGATAAACCTATAAACCAGTATGGCAAAAATCTTGTAATAAGAATAATAGCAATACCTAATACAAGACCAGCAAGTAGTTCTAATAAGCTATCATATCTCTTTATTGTTTCGCCATCTAATATTGTTTGGAGAGTTTGTGCAGATATAACATAATCATATTGTTCACCTACAGGTGTTGCAACAACTCCACCTAATCCCTCTGCAGTCATAGCAACAATCACTGTTGTCCCCGCAAGTGGCGTGAAGTCTTCTGACGCAGCACTCATTGTTTTAAATTCTTTATTCCATCTTACCCATACACGAGCATTCGTATCTGTATTAATTGTAGCATAAGCAGGAACTCTCATGGCAATAATACCTGCCTCATCTGCTTTGACTTGATACGATGGGTCACCTACAGCAACACGAATAGTTTCTATTGCCATATTAGGATATACTTCCTCACCTATCTTCATAAGTAATGGCACTCGTCTAATTACGCCATCAATCTCAGGAGCAGTATTAATAACACCAACACCATTCGCACATTCAGCAAGTTTAGGTAATGGTCCAACCATTCCATTCCACTCAAATAGATATGGTAATGGATCACCTATCTTAGCAACACCTCTCGGTACTGGATTAGATGTTCTCTTTTGTGCTGTACCTGTTTGAGCAATGACTGTACCATATGTTAATGTTTCACAGAATACTTCATCACTACCAAACCTATCTTCCTCACTAAATAATATAGGCATCACAATGATACCTGTCTCTGCATTTCTTAATTGTAGTATGAGGTTAGCAAGCACATCACGATCCCACGGCCATTGACCATGTTCTTCGATTGCTGCTTCATCGATGGTAACTATTGTTACTGATTGAGAAGGAGTCTTCTCTTCATTCTGTAATACATAGTCAAATGATTTAAGTCGTAGTATCTCTTTGACCCATGGATCTTGCAGACCAATATAGGTTAATGCTATAAGAGTAACAAATGCGATAGACCAATGTGATAATATTTTCTTCATAAACATATTTATATTAATTCTGTGTGACTGAAATTGCACAACCAGATGATGTCTGGCAGTTATTTGTTAATGTATATGATTGATTAGTACCACTATTTTGTGTAAGAGATAAGTCTGTTGTATATGCACCTGTTAAATCTACAGTTGCTGTATGAGTACCGCTTCCTGCTTGAATAACTTCTTGCTCACCATTATCAGTTCTTACTGTAAGATTAAGTGTTTTATTGCCATTGCCTGATTGTTTAAAAAATATATCATTATTATCTCCACCATATGTGTAGATTTGTGCATAATGGTCTGCATTGCCTGTATCTGTTTCTTGTGAGCCTTTTAAGTTTGTGTCGCCTGAATGTAAGTCTAAGTTGACTGTATGTCCACCATATTCAGATGTTGATGTTGCTTCACATGTTGTGTCTGTAGAATCATCAAATGTTTTGCCCTGACAAATATGAACAGTATTGTCATTAGTATTAATATGAAATCCTATTCGATTTGCATCTGATCCTGTGGTATTGTATTGTTCAAACTTTAAAGTATTACCTGAACCATCTAAGTCACCACCCCAGCCTTGACCAGAACCCCAATATGAAACCCAACTAACTGTATTATTATTTCCTTCTTGGTCAATGTCAATTGTGTTGTTGTCGTGTGATACAGAAAGTTGTACTACATTATCATCACCGTCTTGGGTTATATCTAATGTAAAGTTGAGGCTCGTACCAACTTGTGTGATATATATTTCATTATTGGCAAATACAGATGCAGCCATAAAAAATATTGGAATATACAATATTATTAATACTAATATGCTACTGACTTTGGATAATAGTGATTTCACTTTCTATTCCTCCTAGTTCAAAATCAATTAATTCAAAATCACCCATTTGTATATTCATCATGTAACTATTTTCTTGCTCAAGCCGTAATTCAACCACACTACCACTTGCAGCTTCTCTATGCCAATACCATTGTGGGTCTTCATCTAATATGGTAATGCCTGTATCTTTATCTTTACCTAATGTAAAATCGTATGTACCTTTTTTCTTATCAAATTCAGAACGCATTTGTAATGCTAACTGACGATTCAGTTGTTCTAAAATATCTGCTAAGAAATTCTGATCTAAAAAATCTGTGTCAAGCATAGTGACATATTCATCTTCTTCTATTTCTAAATAGTCTATCTCTAATTCTTCAAACTTTAGAAAGTCTATATCAAGCGCAGTAGCAACTTTATTAAATGATTCTGCTTGTTGTGCCTCTTCAATCTCGCGAGGTTTTGATATAATAAGTAAGTTATTAATGAATGCTTCTTCTAAGTCTACGATCACAGGTTTAAGTGGCTTCGAAGAAATAGTGTCCACAACGGTAGCCTGGAAGGCCTGATTCATAATAACCATGCCCGCATCGGATTCAACTGATATCTCACCTACGAAGCAGTTACCGTTTGTGTCACATGATGGCAATAGAATAATAGTAGAACTACCTACCTCGTCTATCGTCATTGAAAAATCTGTACCTCGAACACCGATAGTAGCTGTTGGTGTTTTTATTTGTACTGCGGTTGGTGTGGTCTTTGCAATCTGGCCAGAAGCATATCTTACTGTACCAAGTGCTGCTTTTAGTGATAGAGAACCCTTCTTAGTATTTGGGTCATAAACAAATTCATCAATAATAAGTTTGGAATGTTGTGTAACATCTACCCTCGTATCATCAATAAAGCCAATAGCGACTTTACCTTTACCAGTTTTAACAGTATCATACTGAAATATATCTACATCTTTTTCGGCATCAACATCTTCACCATCCGTTCTTTCAATATTGGCATTACCTTCATGTAAGATAACATCGCCAATTATACTAGCGAATGATGAAAATGTTAAACACCATAATATAATAAAAAGTCGCACATTAATCTCTTTGGATTATATCTACATTAGCTGATGCACCATTAACTGTGAGAGTTAATATATCTCCAGAACCACCTGTCTGTAAGATAACATAGTCTGCACTTGCACCATCATGATGTAGATTAATTGTACTTGCATTATCTTGATCGATATCAGCGGTGAAACTTGCACCATTTACATCCATGTTAACTGTACCTGTACTTGTTTGTTCTATACTGACATTCGCACTCGCACCATCTTGGTCTAAGTTAATTGTACCTGTGCTTGTTTGGTCTATATCAAATGTACCACCAGCACCATTTAAACCATTTGAAGTTTGTCCCATAATGGTTCCATCAGTATTAAATGTAGCATGACCTGTCTGATTAATATTAACTGTCTTAACAGCACTCGATGTACTTCCAGTAGTTGTCATTGTTACTGTACCACCCGCTGTTTGAGTAATATCAATATTTTGTGAATCACCTGTTGTTACTACAGTTGCTGAGTTATCATAAGAACCTGATTGAACAACATCGACATCAGCAGTGATACCAGTCTGAGTCATAATTAAAGTATGACCTGCAACATCACCGTTATCATCAATATCAATTAGATAGTTATTTGAATCACCATTAATTGTTAATCTTAGTATTGCACTTGTACCATCGATAGTAGCTGCAACAACAGTACTGTCCGTACCTGAAGCACCAACAATATCAATATCAGCATTATCACCAGACTTTGAACTAGCAAGACCTACATCTATATCAATGTCCTGTGAGTTACCTGCAAAGGTGATTACAGCATTAATATCATCACAACCTGAAGTAGCTCCAGCACTATCACAATTAAAGTCAATATCACTGCTATTACCAGTCAAACTAAACACACCAGTAAAATTATCGCCTTCAATATCAAAAGTGATAAGGTTACTATCACCGACTTGGTCTATATTAAAATTTGTTGCAGAACCAGACGCTGTGGATGCTGTAGTCGAATTACCTACCTTGTTCCCATCTCCGTCTTGTAACACATCAAACACTAGTGAAGCACCTGCCTGGGTTACATATATTTTATTTACTGCCATTACTGACAGACTCATCATTACCATAACAAAGAAAGTTAATAATTTCAAATTATTCTCCTCTTTTCTCCGAAATTGGATGTTTACCTATTAGTTCTTCTTGAACTATATTTATATCTTTATCTTCTAAAATGGCCATTTCTTTCCATTCCCAAAGACCTATCTCTTTACCTTCATATAGCATTTGCAAGACTGCATATTCAATAGCTGTACGAATCGCATAATTTACGGGTTCGTTAGCTGCATTACCAGACTCTATTTCTAATGCACGTGTACCTAAATCTAAAAATCTAAATACATCTGCACCATTACTGGTACTTGCAATTGTTTTAGTGGCAGACACAGTTAATAAAATTTCTCCTGTCTGTACACCAATCAATCTTAATGATACTGTTACTTGATCAGTTCTATATTGATCGTTAGCTCCTAAACCAAGAAACCTCGCACCTGCTCCACCACTTGTTGTATTCGTATCATAACCAACAATACCGCCTTCTAATATTAAACCAGCAAACAACATTGGCGATAAACTATCTGTTGCTGCAGAACCATCATATAGTTCTCTTGTACTTCTAATCAATTGTCTTTCTTTGACTAAGTTATCTAAACTTGCCCTCTCGACAACTGTAAACCAATCACCATTACTAACTGCCATAAGTGATTGTATAACCCAAACATCAGCTCCTTGAGAGACTGCAGTGGATAATCCAACTTGCTTTCTTTGTCCTGTTTTATCAGGAAAATCATAAACAGCAACAGTAATTTTTACTGGGTTACCCGAACCATCTGTTGGCATATTAACCAACTCAGGCATTTCTCGTAACAATTCTTTTGTCGGTGTACCCTGAACAAAAGGCATTTCTCCTTCTATCGCCTTTGTGTTCTGTACCGAACAACCTGCCATAATACAACTTAATAATGCTACTGCCAAATATTCCATATTCATTTTAAAATTTAAAGTCTCCAACAGGTACAACTAATTGTGTTAATGAACCATCAGCTGCAGTAACAGTTAACGTAATTGTTTCTGCTGTTTCGTCTTTTACCCATGCCACTGTTGAACCATCAGGTAAAGTTGCTGTGCCACTCAATGGACACTCTAATTCTGTCGTATCTGTATCTTCGGTACAATTCGTACCAAACATATTATCAACCATTTGTTTGGATAAGTTTGCGAATATACGACTTTCTACGTTCGTTACAAACTTTGCAAGGGTGGTATTCTTAGCATCTCTAGCTTCTTTAGCAGCTGCAGATAATAAGTCATCCTTTACTGATTCCTTTCTATTGTATTCTAGCTGTGATATAGATAACACATGGCTTGAATAACCTTCTCCGCTAAAAGCTGGATTACTAAAACTAAAAGTTAAATCACTTGCTTGACTTATTGTCGTCAGCGTTAGTAGTATCAGTAAAAGTTTTAATTTCACCATGTCTTTCCCTCTCCTGTAATATCATATCTAATTTAGCGTTCAACCTAATTAAATCATTATCCAACATTCTTACTCTATCGATTAATGCAATTAATGTCATATGGCTATCGCCTATAACTGGATCTACCTTTGTAGAAACCCATGTCCATATGAAGTATATAAAGTAACCCATTGCCAAAGCGGCAATAATAGGAAAACCGTAATCACTAACTAATTGTCCTATCGTTGTTTGTTGCTCTACTACTACTTCATCCATCAGTCTCTCCTCGCATCAGTCTTACCATCCGCTCTTGCGATTCGATCCGTATCAGGTCTTATACCAAATGCCTGACACATTTTAACATCAATACGTATTAATTCACTATTCATTGTTTTCACTCTATTATCTAAGGCTTGTGCAAACATTCTTTGTTGTTTAATATCATCTAACACACCATCTAATATAAAGTTGAGTGTTAAATATACAAAATAACCTGCTGCACCTGCACCTACAATAGGAAAACCTACCTCAGTTACTAAATCTAATATGCCTTCCAACTCACTCTCCTAATCTATTCATTACTATATTTATAGAAAAACCTCCTTATAAATAGCAATATTATAAATAGAAATGTTACTCATGAGTTTATTCATCGACTATGATTGTATTAATTGTGACGTCTGTGTACCAGAATGTCCTAACGATGCAATATACTTTGGAGAAAAC
>JACKZZ010003415.1_pt1 | contig 14232 bp, 1 predicted proteins | sample 8027871 | NCBI WGS metagenome assembly JACKZZ01 (sample SAMN15724774, study PRJNA655200) | protist metagenome | isolation source: fluorescence activated cell sorting (FACS) single amplified genomes of... | place: USA: West Boothbay Harbor, Gulf of Maine | collected 2000-07-19
CGCAACAATAAAAACACTAGATGTACACTCGAAGAAACGTGACCGTGTCATACAAGATCCCTCCTCTGCTGTAGATACAACAGCAACTACCTTCTCTGTAGCGACCTCTACTACAACTCTTGCTGTTCTCATACAAGATTTATTGAATACAAATCCATCGCCCATTCTTAATCGCTTGTGTAACAAGCTTTATCCTCTGACACTGTCATTAGTTGAAGTATTGCATAACTCCACAACAATATACCTGGAGATAACGAAAGTATTAGTCGAATACTGTTCACCTGCAAGCACAACCCCCCAAGAACTCGTGACGTCATTAAAGAAAGCTCACGGTGAATCATTCACAGGGCCATTATCCAAACAGTCTCCTCACCTTCTGCATTCATTCAGTGGTATCTTAAATCTTTTATCAACATTAACAACACTGTTATCATCATCAGTATTGTCATCAACAACAACATCATTCACTAAATACCTGAACAACACATTACAGTTATTGACGAGCATACTGACTAGTAGAATGTACCAAGGCAGTTTGGACGTGCAGTTGAGTGTGCTGAAGAGTTTTGGGAATGTGCTGGCGTGTGAATCTAGATATTTCAGTGTTGCTACTACAGGCACAGCGGATGGCACAGCGGATGGCACAGCGGATGGCACAGCGGATGGCACAGTTGATATCGTTCGCAAGAAGAAGATAATAAACGAGCCACTTAACATTCTCCGTAGTCACTACAGCACAATACTATCATCAAAATCAATCCACATCCGTCGTTTAGGCGGTCAAGTGTTCTCAACAGTATTCCGTTCGTTAAACAGCAACAGCAACAGCAACAGCAAAAGATTTGGTAAACATTATGATAAAGTGATGAGCAAATTCAACGATTTTGACTACACAGATGCCAAGGTTCACGACTTGCTATTAGGGTTATCAGGTATGATCGTAAGTACACTAATAACATCACTAAACACGAACACGTTTCATTCCAATTACAATAGTTATTACAAGGTGTTATTGTTGGACACGGTTAAGAATAGTGATAGTTCGTGCAGAGAATTTGTCATTAATAACATATTGCTTGGACTGTCACGCCAAACTTCTAGAAGGATGAATATTTGTGCGTACGATGACGAGAAGCAGAAACATTATTTCGAGATGTACGTAGTTGAACCTATTGTATCTTTACTCGAAAAGCACTGCACGACCGAGAACGAATATGTTAGCGTTATTAAAATGATTTGCAGGGTTTATAATTATCATAATTACTGGGGTATAAGTTATGATGTTATGTACAAACTGTTCAACGACGTTAATGTTAATACATTAAAGTTCGTGGAGTGTATTCATGAATATAACAACACCAGTAAACGAATTATAATCAATTTCATTATATCTTCGTACAAAATAACTATACGAAAACAATTCAATAACACCACTCTAGCGTCTAACATCATGAATACACTCACTAAAATAATCGGATGTTGTGATATTCGCGTGGAAGTCGTTAGAGATGTTATTGGTTTGTTGGATGATGCTAGTGTTGAGTTAGGACGTATTTTGTTGAAGAGTGTTTTTTGTGGTGAGGACACGCACGTCACTAACACCACTAACGTCACTGACGACACTATTAACAACACTAACAACACGAACGACAATTATATTGATATAGTGACGATAAGATTATGCTTGGGATACATGAAACAATACAACGTCACTATTCAACTCAATCACGGTAACGACATATTGAACCGCATATACGATTGTGCCGAAAGGAGGATCGAGGACTATTGCAGTGCCACTGGTGCTGGTGGCAATGATGATACCAAGATGATATTGTGCTGTCTTGACGTTATTGGTTTGTTGTATGATACTTTTCAGTACAGTGACGATGGCAGCTATGGACTGTTGGATAGAGTTATAAACGCTTTTGATGTGAGGAGGAGGAGGGGCGGTGACGTGAGTGTGAGTGTGAGCGGACACGGACATGAACACGATCGGATTAGAGTTGTGTCTAAAGCTATAGAAGTTGTATGCATCACGAATCGCGGTAAGGCCAGCATGATGAAACGGTTTGTTGACGAGTGCATAGACAGTAATGCCCTGGCTAGAGGTAACATTCATTTCCTCACTTCAGCGTTAATGGTGTTCAAATTAGTCAAACCGGACACGGAAGTGTTGAACACGCTGAGCGGGAATCTGAAATGCAATGACAATAATGTTAGAGCGGTGACGTTACAGATAATGTGTTTGTGCGATACTATGAATTTATTGAGAAGCACCAACGTTGATGACGATGATAACAAAGACCATGGCTCACAGCATATCTATAAACCAGTTGTGTGCGATGTATTACAAACGTTACTGAGGCTGGAAAGTACGACGTTGGGGTTTGAGAATGAGAGAGTTTACAGTAAGGAATTGGATACGATACACGTTTTGATTCAACGGAAGAAAATACCGAAAGCTGTTAGGACGATATGTTGTAATTATTTTTTGGGTATGTTTTATATGAAGTATAGTAGTTTATGGACGTTTGTTAAGGAATGTTTTGTCGAGTTTGGAGAGGTTTATGAGGAGGAAATGTGGAGTGTCGTTGAGGATGTTATTGAGAATGTTACTTTCGATGATTACGGTGTTAGTGAGAATCATGTTGATGATCATGTTGACGATCACGATGACGATGATTACGTTCATGATGATCGTGTTATTGAGGATAATGCATTGGACAACATTTATGATAACTTATACACTCCTAATGGTTATACAGATAAAATTACGTACTTTCAGTTAATTTGGGAATCGATACCGCCTAGTATGATACTTAAAAGGAGCCGAACTGTCGTGCCTCTAATCATCGATTTCATGCACCAACAGTTTTACAAATGCCACGTTGATGATCCAGATTGTCCAATTGTTATACCTGATCCTGAAAACGACAAAAGAATAACAAAAAGTACACCAACGTCTAAAAATGTTGCTATCAACCTAAAAGTTATACTAAATTCTATCAAAAATGTATCAGGACCGCACAGTTTATACAAAAAAGATACACTATTAAACCTCTACTACACGCTATTATCTAATCCCGATTCTTCTGTTGTTATATTGGCAGCACAGTGTATATACAAGTATAAGTTATCTAGTGTTACGCCATATGTTGAATTTATTGATGGTATTATATCTGATAAATGGAGAGATTCATTAGCTACTTTCTCTTTTAATACATTACAGAACTTACACAGACCTATTTTTATTAAGATAACTACTAGAATATTATTTGGAAAATTTAGTTCTTCTGGTGGGAAAGGGAAGAGAAGTAAAGATACACCTAGTACAAGAAGAGCAGCTGTTGTTAGTTTTATGAGTTCATTTGATAAAACTGAATTAGAATACTTTGTATTCATGATGTTAAGAATGTTTGCTTCAGGTAAAAATGATGTGCACGAAGTACTTGCTCACATAGAATCTGGTGGTGTCGATTTATCCTCTATAAATTATGGTAGACAAGTTGGTTTCTTGAATTTATTGAGTGATGTTGGAAAGAAAATGGGACATAAAATCACTAACTGTATGACTGTATTCATGAAGCTTCTTCTATGCTTCGTCGAAACCTACGCTGTATCAGGTTCTGGCGATGATGCTACTATCACTGAGGATATAGATGAGGAATTCGAAGAAGAGGCTATGAGCAAGTTCGATAAGAATCATCACTCGGCGGTTCGTAATCTCGTGTTCAAGCGCATCGCCGATCTGATTTCTCTTTTCTCGGACTCCCAGGACTTCTCCCTCTTCGCAGACAGGCTTTGGACGGCGCTCGCGTCGTCTCTCAAAAAGCTTCCCAATACTGTGGTCTCTTCAGCTGGCGCGGCTCCGTCCCTCTTACTCCTTCTCGAAACAATCAGTAGGGACAAGAATTCCATCGAGCTCCTCCGCAATAACGCCGTGAACGTCGTTGAAACGGCAATCGAGTGCATCTGCATCGAGAGTTCTCCCCGTAGTCTCGACGTCACTCTCAAGTTCATTGAGAATCTTCTCATCGTGGGCGCCGACGAGAACGACGCCGCGGTCGTCGCGCCCGGCCTCTCTCTCGTCACGCCGCACGTGAAGCCGCTCGTGGAGAAGTTTGTGGAGTTGATCAAGTCCGGGGTTGCCGTGGGCGGAAATGTCTCGACGAAACAACTCTCGATTCTCTGCCTGATCTGTACCGAGATCATTCAGCCGGCCTTCAACGACATCAGTAAGAAGAGCAAGGCCAAGAAGAACCCCTTTGATTCAGAGATGATGACAACGATCATTTCTATGCTGCTGCCGTTCCTGCAGCCGACGAACTCTTCGAACAAGGACAATGGCAGCAACAACGGAAACGATTTCAACAAGCTGAACATCATTCAGATCCTCGTCTCCTTTACTCCCCTCATTTCCGCCGACGACATGCTGTCCAACATCCACCCGATCAGCAAGCTGCTCGGGCCCAACAAAAGCAAGATCGGCATCTCGGACCCTGCTATTAGGATGGGCATAGTGAGCGTCATTAGTTGCATGGGGAAGCGCATGGACAGCTTGAAAATGGGTGACGGCTTTCGGAAAATGTGTAGCGACGTGGAGGATCTGAGCGCCATGAGCCCCAAGCATGTTGAGGAGCTCGACTTTGACAGGATCGTACCCGTTCTAAACAAACTCGGAGGCACCAAGGGGTGGGTCGACTACAACTGTGCCGACGGTGACGTCGGAAACAAGTCGCTTCTCCCCATATTGATGTGCTGCTTCAACAATTTGTACAGCACCGACGGTGTCGTGACGAGGGGAAGTCTCAAGGCGCTCCGGGCTTTCGTGGGCGTGTGCGCCAGCAAAAAGGCGAAGAACGATCCGGAGGCTAACGATTGGCTCAAGATCCTCGAAACTTCGTTCATCCCCAGCTTGAGGCTCGGCATCAATGGACACAACGACACGGTGAGGGTCCGTTTTGTGCTTCTCATGAGAGAGGTGTGCGTCAAAATCAACGACGAGAATCCCGACTTCTACTCCGACTTGAGGTCCCTCACCAACGACGACGACGAGGAGCTTGACTTCTTTTACAACATCACGCACGTTCAGCAGCACAGGCGGGTCAGGGCTTTGCAGCGCCTGAGGAAGGTGCTGGAAGGAGATGGCGAGCTGTCTCTAAGCATGCCCAGTCTTTTCAACGTGCTTCTGCCGCTCTCGACACACCCAATTTTCGAGTGCGTCAAGAATTCGGAGGCCGCCTACGTTCAAGAGTGCGTGACGTGCATCGGTGCTATTTGCAAAAACATCACTTGGGGCAAGTACAAGAGTGTCATCGACAACATCATACTCCAAATCGGAAGAAACAAGGACAAGAAGGAGACCGAGACCGTATTGATCTCCGCCCTCTGCAGCATTCTTGACGCGTTCCACTTCGACGTGTCGGACGCGGTTGAGGAAGCCAGCGGCGACGCCGCCATGGAAGTCGATGAAGGTGCGGCTAAGTCGGACGGAGAGAAGATTTGGAAGGCTCTCAACAAACTCGTGCCCAAGATCGAGGCGCACATGTCCATTGAAAGCAAGGATAAGGGTGGAAGTACGATCCATACCTTGCGGCCTCAGATCGCTCTCGCGCTTCTCAAGCTCTTTCAGAAGTTCCCGCAGGAGATCTTTGAGAGGCGACTTGCGGGCCTCGTCATAACCATCTGCACCGCCTTGAGGTCAAAAGACAGCAAGGGAAGAGACATTGCAAGGACCGTTTTGACTAAGATGAGCGTCAGCCTTGGTCCGGAGCACTTTGGAGGCATCGTGCACCAGCTTAGCATGTCGCTCGGAGAGGGCTATCAGCTACACATTCGAAGTGCCACGTTGCACGCGTGCGTGCTTGGGTTGAGCGAAAACGAGAGCGTCATGGCGACAATCCACGACAACGAGCACATGGATGGGTGCGTCGCCGCGATTATGGATCTAATCCAGCAAGACATTTTCGGCACCGCTAGCGAGATGAAGGAGGTGCAGGACGCCAACAAGCGCGTCATCAAGGAAGCCATGGGCGTCAAGAGTTACGACACGCTAGAGCTCATGTGCGGAATGGTGCGTTTCAAGCCCTCAGAGACGAACGGTACCACCAAGTTGAGCGCAGTCCACGGCGTGGTGGGTCCTTTGATCGAGCGTTTGAAACAGGAAGGCGCCGAGCCCGACATGTCGGCCATAGGCAAGGTGAAGGAATGCCTGAACAAGGCGGTGATTGGATTCGGCAAAAACGCGAGTGCCGAGGGCGAGGAGATCCTGAAGTTCGTCTACGCGACCGTCGCTGGCTTCATCGGCGGCGGCGCAGGCGCTGAGAAGCGGAAGAGAGACGAAGATGGTGAAAGCAGCGAGGATGACGGCAACGTCGACAGTGATGATGACAACGGAAGCGACGAGGAAATGGCTCCTGTAAAGATCACCGGCGAGAAGAAATCGAAAAAGGCGAAGGAGTCGGAAATGAAGAAGGACAAGAAAAAGCTCAAGGGACCGGACACTTGGTTGCCCTCTGAGTCCGAGATCCACAACCAGAGGAGTGCGGTGCTCATGAAGCGCGAGCAGAAGAAGATTGGCGCCAAAGTGTTGGACGGCGCGAGTGCGCCCAAGCTCACGGGAAGGGGCAGGCACGGAGCTGGCGAAATGGCCAAGGCGAGAGGGCTGAACAATCCAGCCGTGTCGTGCGCCGTGACTTTCGGGCTTCAGCTGCTCCACGCCGCCCTCAAGAAGGGCAAAATCGACTGGAACGATGACTTGATGAAGGCGATGGCTACGCCTTACGTGCCTATGCTGACGAGGTGCGTGCGCAGATCTCAGAGTGACGAGGTTGTTCTTCTGTCCGTGAAGTGCCTCAACTTCTTGTTGAAGTGGGATCTCGGAGACGAGACTGTGAACGAAAGCAAGAGGAACTTGGGGAGTTCTTGTTTGCGCATCTTGACCAAGGGTGGTATTGGAGGCGCCAAGGACGAGATCGTGCAGAGCTGCTTCAAGGCGTTGACATTCCTGTTCCAGGGCGGCGCGATCTCGATGAACCCGAAGCAGATGCGCGCTCTCGTCAATCTGTTGCACGGCATCGTGCACGACACGGCGCACCACAACAGTACATTTGGCTTGATCGGGAGCATCGTGGGCAAGGTCCACGTAAACGTGGAAGTCTACGAGTTGATGGACACGGTGCTGAAGCTTGTCGCGCAGAGCACCAAGGACACCGTTCGCCAGAAAAGCGGGCAAGTTTTCTACAAGTTCTTAATCAACTACCCCTTGGGTGACAAGCAGTTCGACAATTACGTCGGCCAGATAATTAAGAACCTGAATTATGAGTACGAGGACGGCCGCTTTTCGGTGATGGAGTTGGTATACGGGCTGCTCGACAGACTTCCCGAAGACGTATTAGACGAGAGGTACGCGGACAAATTCTTCCTTCCGCTCGTGCTGGCATTGGCGAACGACACCAGCGACAAGTGCAGGGAGAAGATCGGAAACTGTCTAAAGGTTCTGTTTAGAAGGATCAAGGAAGGACGCATCGCTGGATTTTACAGCATGCTGAAGCAGTGGCTCGCGCAGACAGGAAAGCTGAAGAACGTGAGTTTGCAGACACTCGGATTGTTGTGCGAAAGCAGGGTGGGTTGGGGTGGCAGCGGTGCGGAGGTTTACAGAATTATCGAGGAGAGCGTTGCCGCGGAGGAAGTCCTGGAGAAGGTCGACGAGGAGGCTGAAAATGTAAACGAAAAAGCGAAGAAGAGGTGGAGCGAGGAGTGGGAAGCGGTTTACTACGCGCTTGTGTGCTTCGAGAAATTATATAACAGAGTCAGCGACAGCAAGGCGAAGGAGAGCAAGGACGCGAAAAAGAAGCTCGAGGAATGCTTCGGAAGGGTCATTACGTGCCTAACGCACTACCACCCGTGGGTCAAGCTCGTTGCCGGGCGCATAGTCGGAGCGGCCGCCAGGAACAGCTCTCTTGTTGCGGGACCCGACATGCGCTTCGAGGTCGTGTCCAAATTCTGCGGGTCGCTGGACGTCGACGAGAAGTTCACCAACGACGAAATCAGCCTGGCCGGCATCAAGTCACTCACGGCAATTATTAATGGCGTCGTCGAGGAGGGACCAACGGAGGCTAACACGAGGCTGCTGAACTGGATGTTCAACCGCCTAAGTGGAATCGCAAAGAAAGCTGCTGGAGGCAAGAGGATGAACGTGTTCAAGCTTTACGCCAGTCTGCTCGCGGGCGGCGAGGAGAGTGACAACGACATGCTGGACTCTTACATCGAGTTGATACTGACCCCTCTGAACCGCGCTATCTCCGAGGGAGAAAATGTGAAGAACGCATCCGAGGAGGACCTCGGATTCATGAAGGAGTTGCTGAACATGGTCGAGGTCAGGTTTGGCACGGACAAGTTCATGAGCGCGTACGCAAAGGTCAAACAGGCCGCTACAGAGAGGAAGGAGGAAAGGAGGAGCGAAGTTGTCACCGAAAAGATTCTGGATCCCATGTCCGCTGCGCTGAGGAAGGAGAAGAAACGCCAGATGGATGGGGACAGGAAGAAGAGGAGGGTCCAGGAGAGGAAGGATGCGCGCGGCGCTGGAAAGAGACAGAAAAGGTGAGGTCTTGAGATGGTTAATTGATGATTAAACCTGTAATATAGTAGCAGTATAATAATATTGGATATAATAAACAACGGCAAACTTGAACGAAGTTTCGTGCACCAGCCGAGTATGCCTGATTCAGAAATTAAACTTTACCCTTTAATTTAAGTTGTATTATCAATTCGCCCCCTCATCATGCTCCACCCTTGGTAGACAGCATAATAATCTTGTCAACGTCTGACTGCTTTCCGCCGTCCTTCGGATCCGTCTCGCCGTCCTCGCCGGCCTCCTTATCCTCCTCCGCTTTTTTCTCTTCGCCCTGCGATTTCTTCTCGGCCTTTCTCTCATCTTCCTCCTCGCTATCCGCATCCTCAGCAATCATAAACATCTTTGATCTCTCTGCCACGCTTATCTCTCGCTTCAGCGAAGCTCCCTTCAACTGTTTGAGCCCCTGTCCGCCCTTGATCAGGTCGAAGCACTGCATCATCTTCTTCATCAGCTCGGCCCTCAGCCCCCCTCCACCTCTACCGCTGCCGCCGAAACTGAATTGCGGGACCCACGTGGCCTTCCTTCTAAGCTGCCTCTTTTCTCTTTCCTCTCTCTGACTGTCCTTCAACTTTTCTGCTGCCTCCTTCCTTTTCGCCTCAGCGACTGCTCCGCCGTTCATGTTGACGCGAAGCTCGCCAACAATCTTACTAACAATGGCCGCCACGTCCCTGACAAACCTCAGATCGTCGGAACTGTGCCAAACTCTGCCCTCCTTGCCCGTCAACACAAACATGTGGCCTCGGCCAGCCATGTTGTCCATGATTCCGGGGTCGGAGTACGGCGCGACGATGTACTTTTGCAGAATCGTAAACACAGCCTCGCGCTTGAGGGTCGTGCACGCAACGAACTCCTTGTGAAACAAGTCAAGATCGTCCTGGTCCATCCACTCCAGCTTCCCAGGGCATTCCATCTCGTAAAGATTGGCAATAGTCATCGGCTCAACTCCGTCATCTTCGCCTCCGTTATCCTCGTCGTCCTCCAGTTTCCGCTTCCCGGCGGCCTCTTCCGCGACGCCCCACAACTCGCTCTGTCCTAGCAGACTTCTCACAAGGACTTTGCTTCCGTAAACGTTGATCTCGGGAATGCCATACTCGCCCGCTTTCTGCTCGTCGCCACCGCCATCGAGCATGTCGCTGAATCCCGAAAATTCCCCGGCCCGCTCGCTCTCTTTCGCCATTTTGAGAAGCAATTCCACGTTCTTCGCCTCCACCATTTGCCATACCTGCACCCCGTCGCACCAAATTACGCCAGATCGGATGATCTCGGAGGCTTCCTTCAACACGTCCCTCACCTTCATCTTCTTTCCTCGCTTCACCGATTCCAGCTTCTCATTGAACCCGCCCAGCAATTCCTTCCGCCTCAACTTTTCGAAAGCCGGGCCTAAGAACTTTCCGACGTCCTTGATGTAATTCACGATACCCTCCTCCAGTCCTCTCTTGTCCTTCTCCTCCTTGCTTTCTCCGGCTCTCCTCTTCCTCAGCACCTTCGGCCTGAACAGCGTTAAGTTAGTGACGCCAACACAACCAATGCCGTACTTTTCTGCAACGATCGGTGCGATAATGTGGCCATCCATACCACCTAATTCGTTCTCGTCGTTTTTCTGCATCTCGTCGTCTCCGACCACGTCGGCTCCGTCGCTCGCTCCAGCTACCTTGACGCTTTTAATCACGATCACGTCGTGCAAAATCTCTTTCAAGCCAAGGCTCAAATCGACCTCGAATCTGCTACTCGTGCTTATCCACGAATCCAAGAAACTCTGCATTTGCAAGCTCGAGTGGTCGAGCAACACGGCCCTCTGCAAGCTGTTCTTCGCATGCTCCTCCTCGCCGCTCCGCATCTGGCACTTGGCTAGCGCGAACCAGATTTTAGCCAGGGTCGCATTCAATATGCTGCCCTCCACGTAAAGCTTGCTCACGCGCCTTTGTGAGCTCTTCGGGGATGCGCCGGAAGAGGCCTTTTTCATCGCGACCTTGTTGTGCTTTTCTGCGCACTCGATTGCCTTCTTGTAATAGTCGACAGCTAGGATGTAATCGCCGGCCAGGCAGCAAGTTACGGCAAACTTGCTCCAAGTCTCGTGCGACTTGATCCAGTCTTCGTAGCTCAACCTCTTCTTGGGCTTCTTCTTCTGCCAGCCAGGAGTCTTCTTGTCGACTATGACACCGGAGGTACTCATGTCCGCGCCTACCTCAAGCCCGAACTCTTCCCTGTACGCCTCCATGTACATCTCCTTCGCTGCAATCATTTTCTCGTTGCTCTTGGTCGAGTGCGCCCACTCGTCCAAAATGCAGCCCATAGCGATCTTCAGATCGCTGGTGATGTAAGGCTTGAAGCTCTTCTTCATCATGAGGCATTGCGCAAGGAAGTTCTTGGCTTGGTCGTAGCGCTTCAGCCTCTTCATCAGCGTGCTCGTCTCGAAAAGCACGCAGTGCAGACGCTTCATATTAGGGAAGTGAGATACAAGCTGTCCGAGGGCCAGGCTTGCCTCCTTGTAATCCCCTAGGTACTCGTAGGCCATCGCGCTTTGCATCCAGCAGTAGCTGTTCGTAGCATTCTGGAGGTAAGTCAAAGCCTTTTTCCAAGCAGCGACAGAGTACTCGAGGTGGCAGCGCTCCGCTTTCAACCCTCCACTCAGATACGTCTTTAAATGCGCGTCGGCTAGCTCGAAAAAGAACTTGCCACCGGCCTCTTTTTCGGCCTTGCTGAACGAAGTGTCTGAGCACCAGCCGCTGTTGTACGCTTTCTGGAGAACAAGTGCAGCGGTTCTGTGCACTGAGTGCGTTGCGTTCGGGCCGCTGTCGATAAACAAATGCCCGAAGTGGGCTAAGTATTCGATGTCTCTTAGGTTTTCTTTCAAGTAATCCAGCGCGAATTCCCTCGCGGCAACCTTGATTTTGCTCCTCAGGATTCTCCAGAAATTCGGTCTCTCGATTTCGGGTTCGGTCAAACTCTTCGAGCTCGAGTGGTCGATGAAGTTGCCCCTCACGTTCCGCTGACTCTGCACGCTAGTGATGTGTTTCGGAGGAGCCTTGTGGGTCGGCGAATCGGCCTCGAGATCAGAATCACAAACGAAAAGAGCCCTGTCTAGAGTGAATTTGAAGGCACCCACGTTTTCACTCGTGTCGCCTGCCGCTATGTCCTCGGGCGACAACAACTCGCATTCGGGCAAAGCACTCTGATCAATATTACTGCTCCAGCTTGCATGGCACCTCTTCACCGATTTACCGAGAGAGTAGAAAATATTCCCAGAGTCGACTACGCTGAAAGCTAAACCCAGTCCTCTTTCCCTGCTTACTGTTTTTCCTTCGTACGTTTCATCTGTCGTGATGGTGATCTTCAATTCACCGCCTCCTGGCTGGAGCAAACTCAAGTAGACCGTCGTGCCAATGAGCACGCTCGCAATCTCTTTGACCACGAATGACAGCAAACTCTTGGCGTCGGGAAGGCGGTCCCATAACAAGCACGCAGAAATGATTTTTTTCCGACTGACCTTCTGGTCCCTGATACGCATCTCTCTCTGCCTAATTACCGTAAGCGCGCTTTCCATTTGATTGCCCGCCATCTTGCAGAACTCCTCGTCTTCAATGCACACCAATCCCGCGTGACAGCTAACCACGACGGCGAACTTGTTTCTCATTTCCGGGAGAGGCCCGAAGTCGTCTTCTTCGTCTTTCGCAGCCTTCTTCTTGTTTTTAACTGTAATCTTACCGCCCTGCTCCACACTGCCCTCTTCGTCGTCGTCAGAGTTCTCCTCTTCTTCGGCTGCAAAATAATCGTGGAAGGGCATGACGAGACGATCAGGTATACCAGGAACAAGCGTGTACTTGACTTCTCTGAGCCACGCACCGATTATCTGACCAGCTCCGATCTCACTGATTACGGGGACGCCGTCTATCATGGCGGCGCCGTCAGCTATCGCCGATCCAGTTGCACCCGATGCAACACCGTCCAAGTACTTGGCACGCGTGAGAACCTTTTTCTGCACCTTGGCGAAAATCTTGTGATACGCAGGATTCTTGTCGTCCTCGGCCATCCTCATCTCCTCCTGCTCGTAGTTGGGAGCGATGATGACATTCTGAGTCAAGAACTGGTGCTTGACCTTCTTTCTCTCCGGGGGCGGATTAAAAACTTCAGCTCGCTGCCTCGCTATTCTTTTCTTAATCGACACGACGACGCTCCCGGTGATGGTCTTCTTCTTATCGTTAGCCCAGCCCCGTCTGTTCTCGAGCTTGAATTCCACCTCTCCAGCAGGGGGGTGCAAAAGCATCTCAATTCCGACCTCAACGCAGCCTAGGAAGTCGCCGGCAATGCCCCCGAAATCTTCGTCCCACAGCTCAATGCCCAAGTCCATGTTGGCGACCTTTTCAGGTATGTCAATTGTGAACTGAGCCTCCTCGTCCTCCCACTGAGGAAATAGCGTGTCGCTCTTGGTCTTGGACTTGCCGATCTTCACTCCACCGAAACGAGCCACGACGAAAGGATCGCTTTCCCCGAACATGTCGGCCTTGAGTAAATTGCTCGCCCTTTTGATATTGACCGTCACAGTGGTGGCAATTTTATTCTCCGCCTTCGCAACAGATACCGGAGCAGCAGCATCGCCTTCAGCTTCGGCTCCACCGTCTTCGAACATACCACCGCCTGATTTCAACACGTCACCAAACGACTTAAAGTTTCCACTAACGCTGCTGAGAAGCTTGTCAATCATGGCGGTAGTCGCGCTGCCGGTGTACTCTGTGAAAGCCAAGACCGCAGTGCCCTGCACCATTTTGTTTTTCTTCTTCGGTAAGAGTGGGTTTGGCTGCAATTCGAATTCGAGCTTGCCGCTCCTGAGGCTCAGGAGGTCGCTCGTGCTCAAGATAATCATTCCAAGGAAGTCGCCCGTTACGAAAGCGTCCGCATCATACACCTCGATGGTGAGCTCCATGAAATCGTCTTGATCCCGTGGAAGCTCAATGATGAAGTGGTCGTCCCAGAGCGGCTGCAGAGAGTCGTTGACGACCTTCGTCTTTCCGACCATCTTGTTGTTGAGTTTCACGATCGCAAACGGATCCGAGAGACCAAACCTGTCTGCCTTTGCGAGCCCGAAAGCTTCTACGACGTTCATTGTCTTCTTCAATCTGGGCTCCCTCTCGGACTCAAAGTCCGTCTGAGAAAATCTGACCGAAACTGTAGAGTCTTCCTTAACAAGCTTGTTGCTACTGTCAGGCAAGTCAGGGCACTTCGTCAGCCGCAGCTCGTGAACTTTGTTTAGGAAGTCACGGTCTTTCAAATCTTCAGCGTTGATGCCAACTCGGCCCAGGAAGTCTCCCCTGCCAGTCGCGTCACTGTCGTAAACCTCCAAAATCAACTTCTCCCGGCCCCAGTTCTTAGGCACGCCATTCCTTATCGCTGGAACGTCGTCCTCGTCACTATCTGAAGCATTTTTTCCACCGGTTTTCTTCTCATCATTCTTCTTCTGCTCTACGCTGTCGCTGTCATTATCTGACCCTTCTGCCATGTCGCCGTCAAAATGAACACTACTGTTCGCCCTCGCTCGCCCAGTTAAGGAACTGTGCTTCTTTCCGATGATTGCAACTTCTGCCGCCTTCTTTTCCTCCTCT
>JACKZZ010004664.1_pt1 | contig 14230 bp, 7 predicted proteins | sample 8027871 | NCBI WGS metagenome assembly JACKZZ01 (sample SAMN15724774, study PRJNA655200) | protist metagenome | isolation source: fluorescence activated cell sorting (FACS) single amplified genomes of... | place: USA: West Boothbay Harbor, Gulf of Maine | collected 2000-07-19
ATGAATAAATGTTTCAGTTTTTTTTTTCGTTCTTACGTTAGACCTATACGAAAATTCAACGTTACCTGCTGTTCGTTTGGGATGGCGCAGAAATTATGTTGCGGCAAATGGACTAAGAAAAAAGCGTTCGTGGTTGTCGTTTCATTCATTTTTGGGGTAGGGGGTATCCTGAATGTTTTCAAGATTTTCCGTTCCGTTACAACGTCATCGGTGATCAGTTCAGGATACATGGGGTACAAAGCGAAGGAAAAGGTTGTTCGTTTGGGGAACGACATCATGTCCCTTTCTAAGACGATATCGAAGCTATCGAAACAGAAAAAAATAAATGAGATCGGGGAAATTAGGAGAAAACGGGAAGAAAATTTCAAAAGCAAAGGCGCCCTGAACGCCAATTTTGAGGACGAGGACGCGGCGAAGCGAAGGGTAAAGTGCAGCAAGCACACCAATGTCGGCGACCCCTTGGTTCGGGCCCAGTCCTTGGTCCCCGACAAAGACTTGCCAAAGCGGAAGGCTGTTGTAAAATCCATCCCGCACGAATTTTGCCCACGCTCCTTAAACCCAAAGCGGGCGGAGAAGGAATACCTCTTCTGGTGGGACAAGGCAAACCGCAAGCACATGAAGTTCCAAGCCGATTTTTTGAAACGCCTCGACTGCGACAGGCACCGGTCAACCTCTCAATTTAACCAGGACATACGAATGCACCGCCAGTTCTTTAAATTCAAAAAAGGCCTTGTGTTTGTAGAGGTTGGCGCATTCGACGGTGTGGTGTTCAGCAATACCTACTTTGAAGAGCACTGCCTTGGGTGGAAAGGGTTGTGCGTGGAGCCGCAACGGCGGTTTGCAGGGATTATTCAGAAAAGCCGGGCGTGCGGAGTAGTGAATGCTGCAGTAGCCGAGGCAGACTTTGGGGAGGACATTGACATCGTGGTAGGAGGCGTGTTAGGGGGAAAAAAGGGAACGTTGACCCGGGAGCGGAGGGCGTTTAAACTGGCAATGACGTACCCAGAGCACAAAAACGTTGTCCACGGGTTTCGACTCTCGACCATCTTCCGCGCCAACGCAGTCTCGCACATAGACCATCTAAGCGTCGATTGCGAAGGCTGCGAACTGGCAGTCCTGAATTCTATCGACTACGCCGCCGTAAAAATACGATTGATACAGATTGAAAGAAACAACAAAGCGGAGGAAATCAAAGCGTTCCTGTTTGAACGAGGGTACGCATGGATGGAAGATTTAGGAGAAGACGCCATCTACGTGACCAATGAAGAAGCAGGAAAGTACCAAATTCCATAGAGTGTCTGAATATATACACACACACACACACGTATATATGAAAATATTTTTGTTTCTTAATAATAATGTTCCTTAATATCAAAAACAACAATATAAAATATAAAATAGTATTTTTTAGGAGTAAATAAAAGTAGTACTTCAAAAAATTAACTATTTTTACCACCAAAGAAGAAAGAAGATGATGTTGTTCTTCCGTTAAATATATTATGTTATTTATTATTATTATTTATCATCGATCAAAAAAAAACAATTTTTAAATCTTCTTCTTTCTTTCTTTCTTCTTTCTTTCTTCTTTCTTCTTTCTTTGTTTCTTTCTTACTTTCTTTCTTTCTTTTATTATATTTTTTTAAAAATATTATTATAATTATATATTTTAATATGAGAAGAAGAAGAAGAAGAGGAGATCGAAAGAGAAAATGGCAGCGATTAATTATGCAGCAGAATGGCGGCAGCGAATGATCTGAATTGAAATGAACGTAAAAAAGAATCGGGATTACAAAAATTGTGCCTTGTTCATTTTTGTTTTCAAGTGACAAAAAGAAAACAAAGTGACGATTGATGGAGGCCGAGTTGTTTGGGCAGGCTTTTTCCTCCGTTTCATAGAGTATTATACTCGTTGCGATGGCAACAACGTTTCGGCGGCCTAGCTTGGATGAGGGAAGGTCCATAGAATTATATGAATGGGCCAAAAAGATGACGTTTAGTAAGAATGGAAACATGCCCCATGGGGAGGCGGGAGGGGCGGGAAACGGTAGGTCGGTGCAAACCAAAAAGAGGCAAAAGAAAAAAAAGGGGAAGCGAAGGCTGTCTGCGAAATTTATTTTGGAAAAAGAAGTGAGGGACGGAGACAACCAGAGGGGTAACAAATGTATCGCCCAGTGTAATCAGTCAATGGAAGACCATAAAATCTTGTCGTTAGCACTGTTCTTTGTCGCCTTTTCGTTGGTATTTCTAGTCTTACCCTTACAATGGCTTGAAGCGTCGTCGCGCAATGGGTCGTCCTTTTTCGGCGAACAGATAAACTACCGGGGTACCATGTTTGGGCTGTTGTGTTATTGTGGTATTCTCCAGCCAAAACTTACACTGTCTATATTGCCCTTTGGGGGAAAGGCACCAAAGCTTTGTTTGCTTAAAATTAAAATTGTACATGTGCACAAACTCTGTCTACTCTTGGGGCTGGTCCTTAGTTCGTTTTCTCCATTGCCGCCTCCTGCCGAGGAGGAGACCGTAAAAATCAACCTTGCCAAACGATCTAATTTTTCGTTTGGAAATTGTACTATATTGAGGGACATACCGAGTACACAGAATCCGTATGGTCCGGATAGCCGTGAAAACAAAATATTGGCAATGCCAAGAAGGGCCCAGTACAGCAAGGTGTTAGACTACCCCAAGGCAACCATGGAGATCATTGATAACGGTATTGAATGGTTTTTATTTGGTTCCTATGAGATCGATGGCTTAGACTCTTCGAATTGGGACAAGACGTGCAAAGCGGAAGCTAATAGATGGGCGTTCACAGGGTTCTTTACGCAATGCGATGCGTCCTGCCAACGCCCACGCTTCATTTGTGATTCTGCTTGTGAAATGTTCAAATCGGTCTGTCCCGACCCGTTCGTCTACTCCGCTGAGCAGGGCGACCCGTTGGATGTCAATGGGAGAAAATCGCAATACCTGGAGTTGCTCAAGAATATCATCGGGGCCCCAATCATAGCAGGTAACGAAAAACTTGAACGCGCGACCAAGGCCGAGACAGATTTGTTCCTGGAGCACGCTGGAAGCTTGATGCTGGAAGAAATCACGTTTTTCCATTCCATCTTCAAGAGCAGCACGAGTGGTACGTGTGTGCCCACCAGTGAGATCGACAAGATGCCGTTTGCTTCATGTTACCTTGGAAATGGAAAAACGTATGAATCGAAAATGTCCAATGCGTCAAGCAATGTGAACTGTTCCGCGGCCGCTTTGCGTCTTTCAGAAAACGAAGCACGCATGGACAAAACCAGGGTTGGTGGGGTAACGGCTACCAACTTCTTTTTGTCCAAGTGGCCGGGCGTTCTCCTTATCGTTAGCTTTTACCTTCTGTTTCTTCTCATACTATTACAGTGGGCGCGTCGCCCTGTTCCATCGAAAGCCGTCCAGTCGGTATGGTCCCTTCCCGCTCCACTAACGAACGGGCAGACAAAAGGCTTTCGATTAGACTTACGTTGGAGGATAACGCTGGTATTTTTTGCATTTTTGTCCACTTCGTTTGCCATCGCCGCTTTCCTGATCATCTACCGGGAAAAGGGCGTTGAAGAGGGTGACATAACGAATATCACGTATGCTGCGACGACGTGCAGAATAGAAAATATAACCTATTTTATTATAGGGTTTGCTTCCTTGGTGGGAGCATCGGTTGCAATGTCATCCCTCACGTTCTCCGTTGTTGGGCTGGGGCGATACAAAAATCAAAAACAAAAGAAGGGACAAATCTGCTTCCGGATGTACCGTTGTTGGAAAGAAAAGACCGATCCTCGTGGAGGCGAATATTTCTTTCTCCGGATACTGCTATGGGAAATCTCGGAAATGGTGGTCCAGCTCCTCGGCATCTACCAGTTCGGGTCGTCCAGGCCACAAGAATATGTTTTGATCGCTCTCGTAATTTTGGCATTAAATTCGACCGTAACGCCCTTGTTGTTGTACAGAGGTATTTCTCTTTCGTTTAAATTTTCAAGAACGAGTCGGCAAGCACAATTCAACAACGGGGTTATTTTATTTTTTGATACGTGTTTCGATGCGATGTTTTTTGGGCTGGGTCTTGCTTACTTTCAAAGGGAAGAATTTTGCGCGTTCCCATTGAGCAGTGCAATCAATTTGACGTGGCCCATGATCATGATGATCCGACGAGTTCGTAAACTGGCACGGCTGATAGTGATGCGAAAGCAAAAAAACAACAAAATGGAAGGTGGTCAGCGGATCAGTGACCACGGTGGGTCGATGAAATCGGCACTCAAGTGGCAATTGCGCAATTCGACGATTTCCATTGGCGGCTTCAACGAGACGATTAGAAATCTTCGCGCAGAAACTCCCATTCTTCAGTACTTACCGGTGCTGTGCATCCTGTTTGGGTTTGCGCTCGTGAACGTTGCCCAGCTCCTGTATTTTGTGGCTCAATTTGTGAGCATTAATGCCCAATGCAGCAGACTACTTTCCACCCCCTTGTGGGAAGGGAGCTCGCCGAAAATAACTTTTCCAAACGGGTTCCTCCAGCCCCCGAAATGTTCGTTCGAAAACATTTCCATCATCCAGGCGGCACATAAAGGTGTGACAGTCGTTCCCGCTGCAATAGAACAATGCACGTCTTTGAAAGTTTTGAACCTATCGGAAAACAAAGAGTTACGGGCACTTCCGCGCGAACTGATGGGCCTGAAGGACGTCAAAGTAGCAGATTTTTCTGGCACACCGGTTCAGCATTGGCTAGATGCTTCCAACATGTCGCTTGCGGGCGATATCCCGGTATTTATCCAAACTCACTTGAGCGCATCACTGGAATATTTAGACGTATCCCGCAACCAATTAAGTAGTTTGTTGTCCATTAAAGCCTTCTCGCAGTTAAAGGTCCTGAAGGCGTCCCACAACGCGTTGGGTCCTAGCAGCATTCCCGCCAGTATCGCCGTTTCGAACAAACGGCTGGCCACCATCGACCTGCGCGGTAACCCTGTAGAGAACCGGCTGAGCTGGAACTCGATTGCTCAAGCGTATCCCCTGGACGCGGTCGTTTCATTCCTGTTGCGCTTTTTTAATGGAACGCTGACCCATTTAGATTTATCGGACAACAGCTTTACACGGAAGCACTTTGAAGACTTAATTTCAAGTATGCCTCATTTGGAAATGTTTGATTTTAGCCGCAACTTGAAATTCGAAGTGAGTGCCTCGTCACCGCTGAAGTTGCACTTGGATAAATTTTTGATGTCCATAACGACTCTAAATTTGGCAGGGAATGCAAACATTAACGGGATATACAGCAGAGACCTCATGGACATGGAGATAAAACATCGCACAAAAGGGACCGTTTTTAACGTAGTGGGGGCCGGCATTAACCAGGTAAAAATAAATGGCAACGATGTGTCAAACACGAATGCGTGTTATCCAAAATATATCATCGACCAACTGAACAAGACCATCGTCAATCTTGATATGTCCAATTTGGTATTTTCTCGCACTGAGCCGTTTGACTTTGAGAGTATATGCACATTGAAGGGGCTAGGGCTGCTGAAGCTTACAGATGTTTCAAGAGAGGGGCAAATCCCATTTTGCATACCGTCCTGCTGGAAATCGCTCCCCACGCTAACATCCCTAAATATTGACGTTGTCAAGCTGAATGAAACCTGCTATAAGGCTAACATTGGGGGGCTGAAACAGTTAACTTATGCATTCTTTAAACAGTCTGGGTGGCAAGGGAAGTTTCCCGTGGCCGTTCCGGTAGCCTCAGGATTCAGCGCATTCCGACTAGAAGATACGGAGTTTGAAGGGTACATCCCGCCCTCGTACGGTAACCGACATCACCTCGTAGTTTCAACCAAACGGAACACCAACGCAACAATAAATCTATTCCAGACCAAAAGCTACTTCACGTTTCTGTCCCTCCGGTGCCTGTCAAGCCCGGAGACAACGTGTTCCCTATTTGGCAATGTCAGTAATCTGACCATCGGTAAACGCGCCGTTATTCATGAAACCAACCTGCGAGGGCCTCTCTTTGCGGTGAAAAATAATTTTCAGTGTTTGACGTTACCATTGTCTCGGGCGCATGGTAAATTAGGAGTCCTTGATGTAGAGTGGGGCATGAACTGTTCTAATGTCAGCAATGTAAGGAACTACAAGGACTACAAAACGAGAGGGTCCTTTGTTGTCACGGAAGAGACGGCTCGTATAGGGATGATAGCAAAATGCATAGTGCGGAACAATAAGAACGTATCACTTTTATGTTACGAAGTGTTAGGGACAGAAAAGTGGGAGTGTCATACGGAACTTTTTCTAAAGGCGCACAACCCGTGCGAGTTGATTAATTGAAAAACGTTATGTTTTTTGGAGGAGCACTGTGGTGAAGAAAAAATGAATCTCTGCTCCTCCTAAAAAGTAAAAATGGCATCGAAGTAAGTTACGAGCAACGAAAAGTGTTGGCTTGATTAAATTCTAAAAAATTAACCTTAATATAAAATAAAAATATAATTGACTAAGTTTTTTAGGAATCTTGGATTGATTACAAACAAAATCCTTTACTGGCACAAGATTACAAGTACCGCAGAGTGTCCTTGGTGTACGAATTAAAATGTTTTTTTACTACACAGGAACACCATTTTACGAGAAGACGACGACAATTTTTTGGGTGATTAACCCCCGACAAGCTTTAATACAAATATGTTACGGAAGAGAGCGCCACAAGGCCTTTATTTGGCCTTGCTCTTGGAACCTTCACCGTAGTGTGGAATCCGACGATTTCGAAAATTGTCCCGAACTTCAAATGATCCTATATCATTGGCTTTTGCTATCTCATCCAACTGTGACAAATACATTTCATACTGATCGTCCGACTCAACAAACCACGGTATTATTACAGACGTTGACTTCGAGAGTTGGGGCACATACAGCCTGGCAAGGGGCAGCTCCTCTATCGAGCATTTCAGCATATGCAACTCCCTAAAATTTATCGACTTTCGCATGGCCAACAGCCTCACTGCTCCACTAAACGTCGCCTGGTCTTTATAGAACCCTAAGTGCTTGGAAGTGTTTTCTACACCACGCTTCACACGCATACATACTATCCATAGCCGTTCGGTATCCCCTTTTAGCCACGTAGTCAATCTCTGCCACAGTTCATGAAACGACATTTGGCTACTCAACACTGACGCCACGTACAGGAGCGCACTGCCAAACAACCTTTTGTCTTTGTAGCTCTTAAACGTATTCAAGCACGCCAAGCCTTCCTCCGTTGACAACAACCACCCCAATCGCGGGAATTTGACTTTTCGTTTTGAGCCACCGCGTCTCTTCCCTGTCGCCTGGTCCATATTATGAGTCCGAGTCCAGTGGGTACCAATCTCGTGGTCCAACAAGGACACTAAACGTTGGCGTCGATAATACCCTTTCCGTTTTATGAAGGTGACAGTGCTGCCACTACAGTTTGTTACAAATGCATCCATGCTCCATTTTATGTTTAACGCATTTTCCAACTTTGGGTTTTGGGCAGCGTAGTCTCGAATCATTTTGTCGGCCTCCTGAAACTCCACTTTCGGGCCCCACACCTTTTCGTGGTAGTCTCGCTCGTCTTTGTAGTCTTGCGACACCAAGTCCAAAATTTTCAGGGCCCGGTCCAAATATTCGTCAGACAACATGCCATCATATTTTCCTCGGAAATCACGGACGGCCTTCGTATTGGAATATTGAAAGTGCGGGTTGTACACTTCCCCCGCTTCTAGGGCAGAAAGAAACTTTTCCCGCTCGGCTTCTACGTTTATCGGTACGAGAGTGGACAAGCGTACCATGACAGGTCGACGGTGAAGAAAACAATGTCGATAAAAATTGCCCGTCGCGCTTCAAATAAAGATATTTTCTTTACAGCTGTTTGTCTTTCGTTCCGTTTGTTTGCCCCTCTTTGTTTATACCGTTCGTTGATAATTTAGTTAGTTTCGAATGGGCTCGTCTGGTCTTCTGCTTTCGCTAAATAAGAGAGGAGTTCTTCTTGCTCTTCTTCTTCTTCTTCTTTTCTTCTTCTTCTTCTTCTTCTTCTTCGTTGATATATGCTGTGTTTATATTATTATTGTTGTTGAGATTAGATGATGAGGAGTGTTCTTTATATTGTATTATTATATTAGAGATCATCCTTTCCGTTGCTATTTCCTTTCTAATATTAATTTTTTGCCTTCTTCTTTGTTTTTTTTTTTCTGTTGCATATTGTATAGCTGTAGTATTAAGTAAGTATGAAACTGACGGAAGATGTAGTCAAACAAAGAAGAAGAAAAAATATAAGTATTTGATTTAGTAGTCTAGTATAAATATTATAGGGAATTTTTAATAGAAGAAGAAGAAGAAGAAGAAGAAGAAGAAGAAGAAGAAGAAGAAAATTGACAAAAAAATAATGCCAGGATGATGAATGAACGATGCGCCTTGTTTGTTTGCTATAGTGGTATAATAATAGTATTAAATAATGATTTACCTTTTATTATCATTTTTACTCATGGGTCGCCCACGTCCTCTCCGCTCCCTTCAGCCCTAATCTCCGTTTGCCATTGGGGGAGGGAGGACATTTGTTCTGAATAATTCCATCTCTTCGTCGTTTAACAAGCAACTATTCATAGTATCTCTGATCGCGGGTTCATCCATATCGATGCCAATGAAGACGATTTCCTGTCTGCAATCGCCGTAATCTCCCTTCATGTCGCTCTGTATATGGCCCGGCAAATCGGCGCTCGGCCAATGTTCCTTCGGGACGCAAGCCCACCAAGGGCCCGTAGCTCGCATTTCAAAGCTGCCGCCAGCATGGCTCCAATAGAAACACAAGGTGGGGTTTGAGGAGTACCATACGAAGCCTTTAGAGCGGACCACCTTTTGTAGCGGGCTCGAGCTGTCCACAGCACTTTCCTCCACGCCTGTTATGTTCAACCCTTTGAGAGTCTTGCTCAATCGCCCATGCTCGAATGGGCGACGGGCACTGTAAACAAAGCTAGATATACCAAAACGGTCTTTGTGGCGCGCTTCTTTATGGTCGTGGTTACACGTTTCGTCGTGAACGTGGTGATCGTGCTCATGACTATGCCCGTGGCCATGCTTTGCGTGCTCATGACTATGCCCGTGGTCGTGCTTTTCGTGCTCATGACTATGTGCGTCGTCGTGCTTTTCGTGCCCATGACTATGTGCGTGGTCGTGCGTTTCGTGCCCATGACTATGTGCGTGGTCGTGCGTTTCATGCTCATGACTATGCCCGTGATCGTGTTGGTCGTGTGTATGATTATGCCCGTGGCTTTCGTTGTCCCCATTGCCATCGTGCGAGTGTGAGTGTGCGCCGTGATCGTGCTTTTCGTCAGCATGTTCGACCTTCTGCTTCTTCAGTGCATTAGCTTTTGCCTCTTCAATTTCTTCCTCGATTCCCTTGAACGCGGCGGTAAGCTGGTACTTTTCGTATTTTCTTAATACATCCGTCGTGGCTACTTGGCCGAAGGACGTGGGAACAAGTTTTGCTGTTCCGTTCAAAGTACCTACCAGTGCCTTGAGATATTGCAGTTTTTCATCGTCAATGAGATCGGTCTTGTTGATCACAATGACATCGGCGGTTTCCACCTGCTCCACTAACAACTTTACAACTGGCGTGTAAGCTGAATCGGCAGCCCCAGCTTCACGAAACGATCCCAAGTCCGGACGTTGCTGCATCACATCTTTCGATTTGTACTGCTTCATGAAATCTACACTATCCAGCACAGTGACCATATTATTCAAAGACACGCGGTCCATAACGTAGTGCCCTTCGTCTATCAAGTCTTGGAACGTGTCCCGCACACCTTTCGGCTCCGCGACCCCGCTCGACTCGATGACGATGAAATCGTACACGTCCCCGCGCATGTCCGCCAGCTGCAACAAATCATCAATCGTCTGAACAAGTTCTTCTGATACACTGCAGCAAACGCAGCCGTTCTGTAGTTCAACCGTGTCGGGGTTCAACGACTGCACCGTCGTCTTGTCCGCTTCCTCGGCACCAGCTCCCGTTGTGGCACTATGCTGATTTCGCACCAGTTTTGCGTCTATGTTGACCGAGGCTACATCGTTTACCACACATCCAATCTTTAAGCCCGCCTTGTTTTCCAAAATGTGCTTGAGCATTGTAGTCTTGCCTGCACCTAAAAATCCACTCAAAAGGGTCACTGGTGTAGGCGGGCGCTCCTCCTCACCAACGTCCAAGGTGACTTCCTGGTGTTCCAGCCCAGCTTCTCGCGCTCGCTTTGGAGAGTCCATTTTTTTGTGTGTGTGGTGTGTCGTGGTTGGTCGATCTCCTCGCTTACCGTGGTGCCCGTTAAGTTGGTTTTTTATGCAATGTGCTTAGAGATTGGACTTGGTTTTCCCTCCTTTGCGCTTTTGTCCTTTTCGTTTAATCTTTTGGAATTTGGAATTTGAATTAATTCTACTTCTTCTTCTTTTTTTTCAACAACCAACAACAACAACAACAACGACAAAAAAAACAAAAACAAAAAAAGGACGACTCCCTTCTTTACATTAAGGGTTGTTATATATTATAGAATAACATGTTTATATTATCTATATGATTATTTTATATATTAATTTATATAATACCTTAAGTATAGAACCAACATCAAAGTGATTTGGGCCATCAATTATTCTCATCATAATATTTTCTTTCTTCTTCTTCTTTTTTTCTTCTTCTTTCTTCTTCTTCTTCCTTCTTCTTCTTCCTTTTCTTCTTCTTCTTCTTCGATCATCTATCTTCATCTCTCATCATCACATCAGATCATATCACAGCAGCTCACAGAGCCAATTGAGCGTCCGGTGGTGAAATAATAAATAACATGAACAAACCATTGATAAACAACTATCATCAAATAAAAAAAGAGAGAAAGAAAGAGAAAAAACGAAATTAAAATATATTGAATGCTGTATCCCTGGTAATATACCCTGCGTATTGATCCCCACCCTACCAGCTGTATTATTTCCTTGGAGAAATTATCGTCGTAATACTGTAACATAACTCTCTAGTTAAAATGTAAGCGTTAGTGATCATTGCACGTTTCGTCCTGGCATGTTTCGTCTTTGCACGATTCACCATGTTCATGTTCATGGTCGTGATCGTGATCGTGTTCATGCGCAGCACTATTCGTGGCGTCCTCCCAGGACGCTGCAAACGGGTCAACGTACAAACTCCAGGCAGCTTGGCCTTCCGCGTACTCTTCTTCTGTGAGAACGCACGCTTCCAATGCCGATGTCACAGCTGCAATGTCCATTTCTTGCCCAATCATCACCATCTCTTGCTGTCTGTCCCCGTACGGCTCATGCCACAAAGGTTTTATTGCTTCCTCTAGCCCCTCGGGCCACTGGTCTTTCTCAACTGTGGCCCACCACAGAGGACCGGGAACAAGGGTGCAGCTTTGCCCAGCATGGGCAAAGACACCTTGTGCGTCGTGATGGGTTGCCAGCCAGACAAAGCCTTTTGCGCGGAGCAGCTTCGAGTACGGGGGCTTGTGCGTGGCCATCAATTCGAAAGCACTGTGCAGCCTTCCAGGGTGCATTGGCCGGAGAGAGCGAAATGTGAACGAATGGATACCATACTCAACCGTCTCTGGCACATGTTCTCCAACCCGTGCTTCCTTCAGCCACTCCTCGTGCTCTGCCGCTTCTTCCATCGAAAACCGTTTTGTGCCGAGCAGTTTTGCTGGGTCCACAACACCCTTAGTCGATTCTATAATCTCGGCGTTGGGGTTAAACTTTCGCAGCAAAGCTTTCACAGTGCCTTTCTCCTTCTCGTCGATGAGATCGCACTTATTCAGAACGATCACGTTTGCAAATTCAACTTGGTCGCAAAGTAAGTGGGCAATCGTCCGCTGGTCTTCTGGGGCGGCATGCCAGCCTCTGCTGCGCAGCGACTCCAGCGTTTGCAGCTCGCGCATGAACGATGCCCCGTCGACGACTGTGACAAGGGTGTCCAGTGCTGCAACATCGGATAAGGTCACACCAGTGTCGTCCTTGAACGTAAAGGTCTCCGCAACCGGCAGCGGCTCCGAAATACCGCTCGATTCGATGATCAAGTAGTCAAATCGCTGCTCCGCGGCAAGTTTTGCGACTTCCTGCAACAGGTCCTCCCGCAAGGTGCAGCATATGCACCCGTTGGACAGCTCGACCATGCTTTCCTCCCGTTGCTTCAAGGACCCACCGTTTTGCAGTAGGGCGGCGTCAATGTTAACTGCGCCCATGTCGTTGACAATAATCGCCACGCGCAACCCTTGCCGATTTTGTAGCACGTGCGTCAGCATTGTTGTCTTGCCTGCCCCTAAGAAGCCAGACAAGACCGTCACTGGCAGCAGTTTTTGCGCTTCTCCCGGCGCCCCTGCCTCGGAATTGTTAAGGGTCGACATCTCTTTGATCTTCCGCACCAACGCCATCATGTCGGTTGACGACGACGACTTCGTTTCCACTCTATGGTCGCTCTCTTCGTCGGGGTATGGCACCAATGCCATGCCACCCAACGTGGCAGTAAACTCCTGCCCAAACACCCCGCCCCATTTTACGGGGAGAACGTTTGCGCTGGCACCGGCTTGCAGCGCAAATGCTGCCGACCGCAGCGCTGCAATCGTGGCCTCGTCGTTGGTTTGTTTTAGCGCTTCGGCGGCGCGGGAAAAGGTGTACCAATCGTAACTGTCCTCTTCGTCTTCCATGTCGGCATCTTCAAGCGGGCCGTCGGGGGGAGGGTGAACCGCGTACAGAAAGTACAAAGTTACGACTGTTGCCCTGCCGCCTGGCATGTAAATTTTGACAGGGGGTAGATGGGGGAGTGTCAACACTTCGGTTTTGCCATCTATCGTGCAGAACTTGCTAACGCTCCGCACGGCACAGTCCTGCACCCCCTCGTCAGCGCTGGCGTTACGCTCCACCGATGGCACGCGCAACCCTTTCCACTGTTCTTTCAAGGACCGGCACAGTACACACCGATTCCCACGAAGGATCAGGCCACCAATCTCTTGGGCGCAGTCCTCAACGGCAATTTTCAATGGGGTGGTAGCCTCGTCTTCGACCTCCTCCGGGTCCTCGTGCAGCGTTTCGGTGACATTGCTGGTCACCTGCCGGTGAAATTTCGTGTCTGGGTCCATCTCAAAGCTTAATTCAGAGAAAAACACACTACGTCCCACGGTGTCGAACCTCTCCGCGTCGTAGGAAACGTTGTCGTCGCCCTTCGAAAGTTCGCCTTCCCCGACGCTCCTCCGCATGGCCAACGGGAGCAAAACGGCGCAGTTTTCCCTCGTGACGTGCTCCCATTTGACGGACTCTCCTTTTGGGAAATAATGGCGCAAAATTGGGTCTCGCCTCTGCTGTTCTTTTTCATTCGGGTACGCGATGCTCAACTCGATGTCTTTCAGCCTAGTGAGCGACTGGTTACCCATCTGCTTGTTAATGAAGATTGAGCGAATCGTTGGGTGGAGCATGATGATTCGCTTGACGTGCTGAAACCCGAGGGCCCGTGGGTCGCCGCCCCCCACAAGCTTCACGGCAAACTCGCAGCACGCTCCACGTGTCACCACGGCGCAACCCCTCAGTTGGAGCCTATCGAGAAAGCGGACCACGGGCTTTTCCATTCGCTTACCGAATTGTGGAAGCGTGGCCTCGTCTTGGAGTATGTCCTTGTCCTGCTCGTCGGAGTCTCTCAAAACGAGCAATGCGGTTAAATCAACGACAAGGACGGTCGAGAACTCGATCGGGTCGCTGTCTTCAAACAATATATTCTGCGCCAACCCCGACAGAATTCGCATAGGATTGCACTTCTCCGGATTCTCATGCTCAAGTATTATCAGCGCATCTTCCAAGTACCTCGATGGCTTGTAGGGGGCGTACCCCTTTGTCGCAGTCCACGCACGCACGCACGTCCACTCCTTCTGCTCTTCTTTCGATATCCGTGCCTTTCGTGACATGCTTGCTTGGCTGTCGTCTGTAGTATCCTGTCGTCGAAAAGAACTTTCGGGCAGCAACCTTTCTAGTTTTAGTTTTAGTTTTCGTACAGCGATGCAGTCACAAAGCAAATTCGCACGAGTCTAGCTGTCGTCCTACACAAATCTGAACGTAAGAAAATATCAATGGTTAACACAGAACAATTTACAAATATGCCATCATCCACATCATGTATGTAGTATCTTTTTTTTTTCCTCTTTCTTTCTTCTTCTCATATTATTATAGAGGAGAGTAGTAGAGGGAG
>JACKZZ010005269.1_pt1 | contig 14228 bp, 12 predicted proteins | sample 8027871 | NCBI WGS metagenome assembly JACKZZ01 (sample SAMN15724774, study PRJNA655200) | protist metagenome | isolation source: fluorescence activated cell sorting (FACS) single amplified genomes of... | place: USA: West Boothbay Harbor, Gulf of Maine | collected 2000-07-19
TAGTCTGGCTCGTTGTCTTATTAACTTTCATAGACTATATGTGAAAGGCGTTTGTGAAAGTGACAAAACCACCCGACGTTCGAGTCCGCACGCGAAATACAATGACTCATTGAACAATTAACACAAGTACAACATTTAGATTGATACAAGCAGGATCCAAAGGCAACAAGCATACCCAATTTCGCACGCCGGGTGCTTTGATGCCGTAGATGACGGCTCCGAGACCAAAAATCAGTCCTTTCTTGTCCAGTTTGAATATTGGCACCCCTTCGAAAGGCTTTTCAATGCGTTCTGCATCTGCAATCTTCGCAAGACCCCGTGCGTCATAGACAATGCGCGGAGCGTCTGACGGCATGTTTAACCTGAAAATAATGCGCAATGCATTGGGACCTCCGCGTAAATATCAATTCCCTGCGGCAATCAGACATTTCAAACAACTTACTGTAATGCTTCAATCAGACTCATTGTTTGTAAATGTCACCCAACAAGAACAACAACAAGAACAAACATCAAAGGAAGAAAAAATAATTCTCACCATACCGGATATCCGCGCAGACCTCGAAGATCCCCTTGCGCGTGATGATGATGTCCTCCCCCAGATTCGTCCCCTCGCATACCTCGCGGTTGCACACGATCCTTCGCGATTCCATAACAGACGCCAAGCGCCGCTTGAATTTCGTCGTGTATTCCGAAAACGGAATCGTGTAATTCACCGTTGCGAAACACTGTCAATTTTTTGAGGAAATATTTTTTTGACGAAATTAACGACTCGTTTTTTGTTGCTGTGGATGAAGATCGGTGGTCATTTTGGATTTCGACTCCGAAAACGACCTCCTATATTTTCACAAAACAAAACCATTGGACGACCTTCTCAACAAGCAAACGATTTTTTTTTTTTGGACAACCTCCCAAGCCATCAAACCGAAACGTAGCTACAGGAGGAACAAATTTATATATTAATATGCAAACGTAGGCGAAGAATAAGTAAGAAACAAATCTGCATCCAGACCATGGCTTCTGCTATTGCTCTTCTCGTGCTCACGATGCTGGTGAATTCATGCCGGCTGATCACTCCTAGTATTGCCTGTGTCTTACACCTCACGCTCGCTGCTCTCGGAGCGTCGTTCAGTAATGCCAGCTCTCCAAAACTCTGGCCAGGTCCGAGTGTCGCGACCGGCTTCGCACCCTCCTGCAGAATGATATCGACTTCGCCCGAAAAAAGCGAGTAAAAATGATGACCCACTGACCCCTTCTTGAAGATGTACTCACCAGGCGAAAATTTCGCCACGCCCATAATACTCACAGTTTCCATCAATTGGGTCAGAGACAACTTCTCGAAGAACTTGAAATCCAATGCCACTATCAAATCAGCGCAAGCCTGCTCGATGCGCTTTCCTGTGTTGTGAGAGAAGATTTTGGAATTGCATCGCTCCTCGGAATCCGATGTATGTTGAGCTTGAGACACATCGATGTCGTCTCGTGTGTCAGCCATCTCCGTCATTCCGAAACTTTGTCCCTTCTTCACAGACACAGACACACACACACACACCTGACCACTTCAGCTTCCGCTTCTCAACAAAAACGAGGACAACAAAAATATAGAGGGGAGATCGGTACATTCAAATTCAACAGACGAATATACTGTCTCGCTCGAAGCTGACGCAATCCCTTATGTTTCTGCGTTGGCTGTTGATCTTGACTTTTCGTAGCGTCGCCATTTGGCTCATGATTTGCATAACTCTTGCCATCGTTATGATTGGTCCTGTGCTGGTGATGCTGCCTATATTCGCTGTCGCTTTGTCTTTCCGACGTCCGTAGGCCCCCGGTGCCGGCGCTGTTTGTGGTCTTTGTTGGCCGCCTCCGGCTCCGCCGCCGCCGTATCCTCCTGCACCATGATATCCTCCGGCGGCTGAGTAACCGCCCATACTTCTCCTACTCCCAACGGAGCCTGCGTCTGAGGGCGTGCGCGAACCGTAACCTGCTTGCCCACGCCGATCCGTGTTCAGACCGTACGTTTGCGTGCCAGGACCTCCAGCCCCATACATACCGCCCCCAGCTCCATAAGTCCCGGTGGCACCGCCACCGAAATTACCATAACCAGACTGATTCATGTTGAAGTTGATCTCGAGGAGGCAACGGGTGCCGACTCACAACTCCTATGCTCCTCGGCCTTACAACATGATCCTTACAACATCCACGCTCTTCTTTTCCTTAATATATCGGCTAAGCTTATCAGATGGAAAAGGGATACTTAATAAATTGTGCCTGTTCTTCGAGCACAAACTCAATCCAAATTACTCAATGACCTCCCCTCGAAAATTATCATGTTCATGCCGTGGTCACTCTACACCACGATTGAACATGTTGTTCCTGGCTGAGTGATCATGAAATTTTCACGACCTTTCCTGGACGAACTATGGCCCTGCCTCAATTCTACCCCTCCACTCTCTTCAGGTGTCTCTCATGATGGCATACACGGCCACAATCTCCTCGTCAAAGATCACCGACACACCTGCGCCACAACAGTCAACACTCGCGACACTTCGCCCGCTATGCCAGTTTCCCTCATCACTGGTCCACGCAATTTGTTTCACTTTCAACGACTCTTAAGAGAACTCACGCAATCTAGCATCGACTATCTCACGAACACCAAACGTCACAGAGATGCTCTACGTGCTGTGTCCGCACTGCTGCGAAGAACCGAGATCTTGACACCTCCTCACTTCTTAGCATCATTGGAAGTAGATGCCCCTGCTGCTGCTGTTATAAAAAATGCATAACTTTCACGTTAATAAACGAAGTAGTAGTAGACTGCCGCAACCTCTGCGCGATGATGATGATAATCGCGAGGGCTGCGAGCTGAGATGATAATTCGCGGAAAATCCGCAACAAATTGCTCTCCGAACGACTTGCTGGGCCCGTGCTTCCGAGGTTCATCTCGATAACCTGCCACAATCAGGTGACTCCGTTGACGCTTCATTTTGTCAAGGAAATGGTTGCAACTGATTCTCTGCACAGAACACACAAATTCCTAAGCAAAGTTCGAGACCAATCATTGAGTGAATTCTTGTTAAAAGTAGAAGTTTTTGCATCTGGGTGAGCGCTGTGAAGGCTCCGGAGAAAAAGAATGCTTCTTCTTGTTGTCTTGTCACTTCTGCTTGTTCTTGTGCTGAGTCTGTGAATCGATTCATCACATGTTCCGACGAACGTCATCGCTGTCGCAATGCGGAGCCGAACGATCACAACATGCTCTTTAAACAATTAGAGACTCGGCATGCGCAAACGCATCATCTTGATCTTCGCAATCAACAGAGACAACGCTACATCGTCTTCCACCTCTTCGAGAAAAAAAAGAAAATATGAAAATAAAGTCTTGCCTTGAGAAGCCGTTGCATTGTTTGAATTATGAAATGATATTTTCTCTTGACAAAAACTCGGATATGAAACTCGTAAAATAATGAACAAGAACAGAGGGATGATTGTATGTCGAAAATGTCCGCACTCCGAAACCTGGTGATCCAACGGCTCCAAACGACTTCGACGCTATGGGGAGAACCACGTGATGTCCAACAACGAATGCTCACGACATTGTCCCCTGGTGCGCCACTTGTTCGAGTTCGTGCTGCTGAAATTTTAACAAAGATTGATTATATACAGATTAATCATATATGCAGGAGCATTCTGCACCGAAAAGTCGCCGTCCTGGAACCGAAACCCACAACTACAAGAACTCCGAAATACAAACTCGAGTTAAAATACTTGGTTGTGCTCCTTCAATGGACTCTCGGATTGGGTATGGTTCATCAAGACGCGACAGCTCGATGGATGCGCTGGAGGGTGGGGTTTGTCGACACCAGATAGCGGGGTATGTCTCACTCTCTCTCTCTTTAGCAACTACGAGGCTGTGGAATGCAGTCACGCACTGCAACTTACCAACCTCCGCAGTTGCTTCATCTGAGACAGATTTTTTTTTTTTTGCTCCAATCGTCGTGGTCGCGACGTGGGTGTTTGCGTACATGTTTCACGCCCAACAACTCATTCCGCGCTACGACATGATGCGTCAGATAAACAAAGCCTTGACAAAAAAAAGACTCACTTGCACCGTATTTATCTTCATGTATGGGGCGGGGAAGCGATAAATCCATTTCTTTTATTTTGCTGGAGTCTTAAGTCGGTTGATTCACACGAAATGAACAAATTAACTGCGTTAACATTGACGATATTACTCATAGTCGTTTTCATAAACGTAAAGAAAATCGGCAGACTGTTAGGCAAACCACGATAACATGTAGATGTAGTCATTACATTTAGATTATTAGAAAACAACGCGCACATGATCTGTGATCCGAAAAAATTACTCAGGCATCCATTGCACAAATTATTCCCGAAGGTCTTAACTCCTCTTCTTCACGTTCACTTGCACAAATATTCTCGAAGGAGCAACTTACGATCGCGCTCGAATAGCTTTTCCATTTTTGTAAATGGCACGATTCCGCTTACGTGATTTCCGCCAGGATACACGACGCACTCCAACAATTTGCCATTCTTTTGCAATCGCTCCATCATCGGGCGTGCGCTCTCGATGAAGAAACACCACTCACTTGTGACGAAAACGGTGGGTGGGAAGTGATGCTTTATCATTTCGTCACTCATGAGCTCGGGGAACACGCGAACGTTCCGCTGTTTGACAAATTCCCGCACCTTCACGGCGACGTCCTCCCTTACGCGTTCTTCGCCTGTCATGGGATCGTAGTCCGACTTGACACCATCCCATCCCATGATCATGCACGACACCAGCCATGGGAAACGCATGTTCTTGTAGCCCCAGAAGCCCGGAACTGTGCACTTCTGATGATAGTAGTTCACAGTGCCAAGACGTCCCTCCGTTTTCGCGATCTTGCGGATCTCCAGGGTTTCCTTGCGACTCAACATCCAAGGGGTGTGCGATTTCCGCTTCTCGTCGTCTTCCTCTTCTCTCTGTGCACTTTTTGAACAATGAGAGACCAAGACAGGCGGTGGTGCAGGTCGGACATCTTCCCCTCCGGCAAGATAATCGTCGTACTTGACTATATGGTAGAGCATCTGGGGCCACAACGGCATGATGAATTTCACAAGGTGGCCTTCTTTCTTGGAAGCCAAGAGAGCCGCGGTAGACATCACGACCATCCCACCTCCACTCTCGCCCATGAGACAGATCCGCGATGTGTCCACGAACTCACAGAAATCGAAATCAGCGTGTTCGTGAATCATCTTGCTCACTTTTTCCGGCTTCTCGTCTCCTGACGATTCATCTTGCTGCTTCTTCTCCGCTCTTGTCAGGTGGATCGTTGTCCTTGCTCGGTGTGGAAGAGTTGCGTGCGGCGGGTCGTTATCGTTGACATTGTCGGAATCATTGCTGTTGACCGCATCTGTGTTGGCTGACATTCCCATTCGCTGCTTGAATGCCTCAATCACGCTGTCGTGTCTGCCGCGTTTATGATGCTCATGCACATGCCCACCAAGAGTCTGATCGTGAACCTTGCCAGAGCCAGAGGCACGACTGGCAGCGGCCTGTTTGTGTACAGCAGCCTGTGCGTGGATATATTTCAACACGGCGTACATATCGCTGAAGGGTCCGTGCGGATAGTAGGTTTCCGGGGCGAGACGATACTCGATGTTGTACACGATACAATGTGAGGAGCACGCGATGTGCGCGCACGTCTCGTTCACGCACTGCGCACTTCCCGCGAAACCCCCGCCCCCGTGCGTGTAAAGCACGGCCGGGTATTTCAGGCAATTTTCGAAGCCGGCCTCGATCAGGTCACCATCGATGAGGTCTTGCGGGCACGACGCGTAGACAACCACATCACCTCCATTATCGCCATCAGGTCCGGGACCATAAAGACCGGACCGCGGAACGACAAACTTCTTGCGGTACACAATTCGCTCGCCGAAATTGAAGAGGGTGTCAGTGGTCGTGATCTTGGTCACATTTTTCAGCAAACCATAGGAATCGTCGATTTGCTTGCGGGCAAGCTCAACGTTTGCGTGCGGGTCGCGACGATCGACGCTGTCGCCGTCCCATTCCAATGACCGCTTCTCTCCGGCGCGGCATTTGGCGTCCCAACCACTTTCACAAAGATACACCCTTTTCGTGAACATTCGTTTGGATCCGCATTCGACATTGCCAAGAAACTCCATCTGATGAAACGGGGAGGGCTTCTCTAACATGGAACGATATTCACCGGGCTTGCCCTGAATGTCATTGTCACGACCGCGAGACTTCGTCAAGGTCTTGTACGTAGTCATCACCGTCACTCGATCGCCATTGCCACTCCCCTCACTCCCCGGAGAGTTGTCTGACGCTGTGGCGAAAGCTGAGCCTGAGGTTGTGGTGCTGGCGGAGGCGTCCGATCCTTTCCCCTCGACGGGCTCCCCGTTCACGTAAACGATTTCGTGTTTCTTGCTACGACTATCCGCTGTGGAATCACAACACTTCGACTGCGCAACGCCCATTTTGCCGTAATTGATTTGCGATTGAATTGATGATGAATCAGCTAAAAAACCCGCCTCTCTTTTCTGCTTTTTGCGGGTCAATTATTTACGCGCGGCTGCACTTGATGACGGACGTTGAGTTGATTTCTCTTACTATTCTTTGGCTTTCAACTCAATATGTATATGACTCACAACTACTTAAAATAATGTTTTACGTGTTACTTATTGCGTTAATCTCCTTCTTGTCTCAACCACGAATGGGAACAAATAAATGTCCGTGTGCCCGTTCGTACGTTCGCTGTTGTTTGTTTACGTTTACCATGGAATCCTCGATAATTGCAGCAATTTTCTTGGCAAATTCGTGGTGAATAAGAAGATAATTACTTGGAAGAAATCTCATGAGCCGGGAAAAACGAAATAAGAACGATCAACAACAATGCTCGGGATACGAAGGAACAACCAACTAACAGGAACGTCAACAAGAGGCCGACTCTGTGGAACCGAACCAGCGGAAACAAGAACTCTTCAACACTTTTTATAACAACAGGAAACTACAAATGGACAAAGACACAAACGCACACCAGGGAATGACTCTGCGCACGAATTGACGAACATTCATCAACTCGCTCGCTACAGTCCAGTGCTCTGGTGCGATCTGTCGTCAGCTGCGCGCAGCTGCACATCTCCGACTTCCTTCAAAAAAATGACTGCGCACTGCTGGTAACTGAACGCGCTGTGCTGTAAGACAAGTTCCAGAAATCACTCTCAGGAATGGGATGCCTCATGACTGTGATGCTCATCCGCAACGTCGCCAAAACGTTCTGACTTTTGTGTATAAAATTTCACATCCACAATCAGATTCCTCACGGCAACTCTCTTCGCAATGTCGTACTCAAACCCTTCACCTGTAAACACAATGCTGTACTCAAACCCTCGACCTGCGTAAACACAGTGCTCTCTCCCTCTTCTTTCTCTTTTCGCTTCCTCTTCTACACTACTAATGCTGATCCTCCGACTCGTCACTATCCGGTGTCTATTTCTTGAAGAGCATGGCTTGTTCTCCGATGGCCGGTGCCCAGTTTTCAACGCAAACGAAGATAGGTCCCAACTTTCGATGTTGCACTGTTGCGGTATACCTTCCACCAGTCCCTCCAGAAGCCGGCTTTATTTCCGCGGCGCGTTCTCCATGATTTCTTCCTTCTTTCCCATGATCTCCACAGGTCGCGAGCATTTCTCTTCCTGATAACATTCCTCGCGCTTGTTGCTCCTGTTGCGCATATGCATAAAAGCCGCTGCCAAGCAGGTTCTTTTTGTCGCTTCGTACCCCGGCGGTGCGCCCCTTAGCCTCAAGACCTGCACTTTTCATCAACTTGTTGCCAATTTCCTGCTCTTCCTCCCCGTCTTTGTCAACAAGGTTTCGGTTTTCCTTGTTTTCGTCATCAACATTAAGGTATCCCGAGTTTTTTCCGGAGCCAACCACCCGCGATTGCTTCTTTTTTCCGGAACCACAACCAGCAACCGGGATTCGGGCTCTACTCCTCGACGCACCAGGCGGCGGAGGGATCACTGTCCGCATGACGTTTCTCTCGTGAATCTGTGGAGGGTTCTTGTCATGCGCGTAGCGTGACATCACCGGCGCGGCATTCGTTGCGGGTACCGCAGTTGCCAACCGGTCCGTAACGTGATTGGACCGACTACTACCACGATAGTAGTCCGCGATCTGCACATCTGTCTTCGTGCAGAGTTTCGCGCTGTCAGTCTGACCGATCAAGATCTCCGCAAGTCGATCGTCATCCATCATGTCGTCCGGCGATGACTTAGACTTCATCTGACACTCAGGTCGGCAACTGTCACGCATGCCACCTCCCCGAAATGGCATCGATTTTTTCAGAATTTGCTGCGCCCTGCTCGCACCATATACATCTGCATGTGGGTTCACCTTGTAGCTCGACCCAGCCGCTGCGAACATATCGGTCAGGCGGTAAATATTGCTCTGTTTCACGTGGTCGGTTTCGTATTCGAGCTTCTTCTTCCGTACATCTCTTTGCTGTATTCGAGCGCTGTTGCTGGTTGTACTTTGGACGCGTGCATTCGGTTGGAAACCGAACCTGTCGCTTGTTCCGGCACTCGTTCCTGATGTTGACGGCGCGCTTCTGTTCTTCAACAGACCCGATGAGGTCACGAGAGGTTTACTTGGATTCTTGTTCAGGGCTTGCCGACTTCCTACTGCACACAGGTAGTCATTCGCACGTCCTGGAGGACACTCGTACGACACTGCGCCTTTATTCTGGCACGCGATTGCATCGTTCACACGCTGCTCCCACAATGGATCTGGTTCGAATCCCGTCTCCACCTCATCTCCCGCTGGCCCGCTTTCGCGCCCGGCCGTCTTCATTTCGTCTGCATTGAAGGCCTTCTCGAACTCGTTCTTTCGCTTCACGAATTCCTTGATACTCGCGCCAGCCGCTGCTGTCTGTGGGCGCTTAAGAACGACCCCGTCTCCACCAGGACCATTCATTCCTCTTTTCTTCGACACGAGAGATGACCGAGGCGGTCCTCCTGCCTTTCCTCCTCCTCCTCCTCCTCCTCCTCCTCCTCCATAGTTGTCCTCTTGCTGCCCAAAATGGGAGATGATTGAATCTTTGCTGGCTTGCTTGGACACCGAATAAGGTCCACCTGCTTTGAGATGATCAGCAACGGCGCCGCGTGATCCCTGTTCATTAGTTGCACCATCCGCCCGTTCTTCGTCGGCTAATTCGTCGCGGTGCCGCCGAAGCTCCGTGCCGCGCGGAATGCTAGCAAGCTCGGGAACGCCAAAGACCTTCCCTTCTGTTACACGAAATGTAAAACTCCGACCTGCAGTGTTCTTGAAATACCCGACCCAACAGTTTCCTGGTCGCGGCTCCAACACCTGCGACCACGACACGCCGGTGCTGCTCGGCATCTTGTGCAGGAGATGCTCTTGTGGTGACTGTAACGCGTGGACCAGATTTATCGGATATTCACTCACGTGTGGTTTATCTGCCTCTATTTCTCCACTCTGAGGCCGTTAATATTTTACTTGTTGGCGCCTACTCCTGCCAACCCACAAGAGCTGAACTATAGTTTTTGACATTGACGTCTTTTGACCTGAAGGTCCTGTGTGTTGTCGGGCAACGAAAAACGCATGCACATCTCCCTTTAATATGACAAAATGCCAACTCATCTCCCTGCACGATACCGATCTCATTTCCTTATATTCCGTGACCTCCTCTCCTCGCTACCTCAATCATCGTGAAGAATCTTTACGACACTGCGCCGTTGTGTGTCCGGATCTCTCCACTCGACTTTTTGCTTTATTGCAAACGAGAACGCCATACACGCACGACTTGCCCACACTGACTCCGTTTCTTTATCATCCTGTACCATTTTCATCACTTGGTGTAAACTCACAATCTTACGACGTCTCACGCAGACGCACCGCACCCATTGTGCACCTACCGTCGCGTATGATTACTTATACTCAGACAGAGACATCTCTACTTCTTAACACACTTCCCCATGAAAGAAAACATGCGCACACGATCCAACTGAACAACAACTGAATTGAAACTGAATCTCGCAGAAGCAGAACAAACCTAAACAAATATCAAATGTTTCTTCTAGACCGAGAACTAACGCCGCATTATCTCAAAACCACAACTGTCGCCGCCGAGACTACACACAGCCTCGAAGTTTTCCGCTGATATTTTGACTGCCGTATCTTTGGGATTTGCAAGGGCAGAGAAGACGCACGCGAACCTGGCATCGTTGAGAGGAAGCACTGCGATCGCGTTCACCGACTCCGGCGTCGCGAACTCCAATTTGCTACCCCGGCCCAACAAGCGATCGACTCTCCCATCAGACCCACGCCGGATAAGAATCTGAATGTCATCTTCTGAGGCATCTTTTTCGGAAAACCAATTTTTTTTCTGCTTGCTCAAAATTGCGACGCCATTCACACCAGGTGTCTCGGGATCCTCGAGATGGGTCCACGCTTTTGCGAACGCCCGCGCTAAGCCGACGCACCAGACGTTGTTGCTTTCTGGTGTGCCTGGTCTGGATGCGCCAGTAAGTCGTTCGGACCCCCATGCTTGATCATGTGCTTCTGCGTGTCCTTCTTGAAATAAATCGCTGGGAGACTCTCCCGCTGCTCTCTCTACTAGCTTCTGAATCGTTCCACTTCCATCTTCCCTTGCTCGACGAAGGATGCCTCCACGTGGCGGTGAAATCACTGCGATCAAAGAGGGAGTTCGGTCCTGCGAGCGACCCCCTCGAGATCTTGAAGCTGAGTTCGAGCCACGAGAAGAACGCCTGTGCGAGCCAGACCTCAGGCTGAAGAAAAGAACTGCGTCTTGTGGACGTGACGGTGCAAATTGAACCTGGAACGTCAGATCTGACGAGAATGTCACGTACAGACCTCTTCCAGGATTCACGACGTTGATTTCTGGGACACTCACACTCGGGGGACTCGTCGGTCGCTCTTCTTGTGCCTCGACGCGTGACAAAAAAGAAGGTGATCGATTCCTTTTTTCTATTCGGTCGATCGACCTGTAGTTGCCCGGTGTGTGTGCTGACTTTCTCTTCGAACGACGAGACCTAGTTGTACTGGCCCTGGATCGAGGGGACGTGGACGAGGGAGTTGGATTTATTTGCTTCTCAATATTCTCGTCCATTATTTGTCCGATGGACATGGAATATGTTGAGGTTGCAGAACTCAAATTCTCGCCGTCTCCTGTGGCTGCAGATTGTATGGATGGGTACGCGCCGTCTGTGGCTGCAGATAATTGGTCCCGTCCAAGGTCGCGTCCCAGGTCACTTGCCGCTTCAACATCACCACTGGAAGAACTGGACGGGTCTTTCGATTGCGCTTGATTTGAGGAGCTTTGTACATCAAAGACCGCGTTCGCGATGCACCAATCCACATCAATGCTCATGCCCCGCTTTCGCGTGGTGCAGACCTCTGCAGGCGTGGTTGCCGCCGCGCCACCTTCACCGACAACCGAAAGCAGATGGGCTTGTTCGACCGGTAGTTCTAGTTGCGACACGTTCTCGTCCACGGCAGAGACACGACTGGAGGATAGCGCCAAAGAATGTTCGTGTTGGCTCGAGTCGTTGACCTTTGCTGCTCCGACTTCTCGCGGGTGCGCCCCCTCAGAAAATTGAGAAGGAGTTTCGAGGAGCAGAGGGATTCGGCATTCGTCTTCACTCTCGGCTCCATCCGCCATTACCCGCTGTTCATCTTCGTTTTCAGAAGACGAAGAATAAATGCGAAACTGAAGCGGTGAACTCAAAGCTTGCTCCACAGGCGCCACGTCTGCGTCTCTCTTGGCGGGAGGACCTTTTCGGACATTCGCAGCCTGAAAAGGGAGGACATATTCCAGGGCGCGATCTTCGCGTTCTTTCGCTTGTGAGGCCACCTCTGTCCCACCTGTGGCACAAAGTTTCCGGCTGTCCTCCTCCAATTCTCCTGATGGATGTAGTTTCTCCTGATCAGGAACAGGGATGCGGGGCTCCTTCCTCGAAAAGCAAATGCTTGCCATTGCCGCGACTTTATCTTCAATTCCGTTATTCTCGTCGGTCTTGTCAACATGGGGCACGCTCTCGGGCACAGCTACGGAAACGTCAGTGCTGGGCATTTGCCTCCACACATCACCTTCTTCCGATGAAACGACGTCCTGGCTTCTACCATCTTTTTTTCGGCTTGACATTGGGCGCTTTGACCACGTGGTCGTCGTTGCAGTGGACAAGGATTTGGAATCACCGATGCTTGTGCTCTGAATGGAACGCATGTTGACAAACCCTTCTCCCGTAGCCGATGTCGAAGCCGCACTGCTTTGAAATCTGTCCGCGCACTTCTGATCGACCAGACTCGTGCTACTGCTACTTGTCGTCGGCTCTTCCGCCTTTCCATGACGCGTCGCCGGTCTGTGTACGCGCTTTCCCGAGTGCTCTGCGACTTTCTTGTTTCTAAGCTTCTCTTTCGAACGTGATTTCATATTTCCTTTCCCATTCGCATTTTCTTCGAGCTCATCTTGTGCATTGACTTTGTCGTTTGCTCTGCTAGTCTTGGTTGTGACCGAGACTTTCGCCGTCGCCGTCATATCGTCATGCTGCTTGAAAATGTCCTTGATCCCGCTCTTCTGCCGGGCGAGCGGCGTGCGCTCATTTGGGGTTGCCCCTTCTGGCCGAGAGACTGCTGACCGCCGATCCCGACGCTGACAACAATGACACAAACTCCATGCCATTTTTTCCCCTGCTTCTCTCTACCGAAAACTCTGTCTGGCGTTTGTATCTTACGCAGAGAAGAACTGTGACTGTTAAATGCTATCTACGTTTCTTATGCAGAAAAGAACTGTGAAACTGTTGATTGCAAAATCACCCCGGTAGACGCAAACTATGACTTACTATACTTCCTCACTGATGCTTGTCCACATCCAAATCCACCTACTCGCTTGAAAACAACGCCTGTGCTGCCCCACGACCTCGTCTCTGCATATCTAGACGCTGACACAATCCTATGTATTTGCATAGGGTCCATCTTTTGTCATTCTCAACCTCAAATCTTCTCTCCCTATCCTCATCTTTACCACAGAAGAACTCGTCACTGTTCAACTCCAATCGCATCACGCCAATCACCCCGCTCGCTATCCGATATTCTCTTCCTTGCCGCCTTTGTCCCGTTTCCTGAAGATGCACAACTACAACTACTGACTCTTACAACTAAAAAAAAACCGCCTGGATATCCGCGTAATATGGTTCTGTTTTTCGCTGTTGTTGCCGAACACACATGAATTATTTTCCCCGACATCTTCGATGGATCTTCTTCGCATAATTCGCACACATGATGGCTCGCTTTCGCTATCGCTTCCGTTGCTTGGCGGGTGTGTGTATCTGCACACTTGGGTTTTGGTCCTCCCGATCATCCCTCGCGGACGCCGAGCGTTTTGGACTCAACGCGGCGGACGATTTTTCAGCTGAATCATGCCGCACGCCACCGCCACCCAACAAGGCTGATGCGTACACGCAACCAGCCAACGAATCTTGTGACTCCATGCCCACGCCCACTTGCGACATCAATGCGTCGCGTGGATCCGAAACTTGACCCTCGCTCGGCACGACTATTTCTGAGAAGGTCCGAGATCTCTCAACTCTCGTGGTGTACTGCCGCTGTCCATCTCGATTCTTGTCCGCGATCTGACGCGCGACACCTCGTGCTTTGTTCTTCTTTGCATCTTCGTGGATGCCAAGATTGCCTTCATCACAACCAGCCACACTTCTAGTTCTACCGCCTCGAATATGAGGAGAAAGAGAGACGACGAAACCGTCGCAAAATAATATGTCCGCCTCTGTTGCATCCTCCCAGATGTGGAGACTGTTTGAAATTGCGCGCTGCCATTCCGCACCACTCGCACGGCGCTGGAGTTCGGCTATAACGTTGCCCAACAAGAGAGAATCACTCAACGCGCGGTGCGGTGCCGCAAGGCGTCCCAAGGGAGACCTGTCGATCCGCAAACGGTAACCGAGACAGCTCAACTTTCGACACTCGATTTCTGGAGACAAATCTTTGACCATGTCGATCGAATTCGCGAATACGAGCCGCTGGAATCGCCGCAACAAATCGTGTGCGCAAGGACTAGTAGACTTGTTGTTCCCAACTTCACTTGCCCCATCGGTGCAATGATCAACTCCAGGGCGAGTTGGAGCAGCAACATTCTGCTGCGGAATCGGAAGCG
>JACKZZ010002274.1_pt1 | contig 14227 bp, 14 predicted proteins | sample 8027871 | NCBI WGS metagenome assembly JACKZZ01 (sample SAMN15724774, study PRJNA655200) | protist metagenome | isolation source: fluorescence activated cell sorting (FACS) single amplified genomes of... | place: USA: West Boothbay Harbor, Gulf of Maine | collected 2000-07-19
ATATGAGTACGCCCCGCATCTGTCCTACAACAGCAACGAGTACTACCACTTCTACGACCACTACAACTACTACCAACTCCATAGTCAGCTATTTCACAGATATCTCATTTTCCCATGATTTATCCATCACTTCACTGGAAGATCCAACACATCTCCCGCCACTATTACCTTCTACTTGTACATGGAATGGGAAGTGGTATTTGGAGCAACTTGGTTATTCCTCTACTACTACTGCTACTCTTCCTACAATAGGTGGCAATGGTATTGGCGGGGGTGATGATAGTAGTGATGATATCTGTGGAAAAGATACAGTGGAGTGGGCGTATGCTCCTGATTTATGGTGTTTTCATGAAGGTATCCTACTTTCCTCGTCCCTTTCATTATCATCACCTACTCAAGCTACATATACTACTAGCCCTACCACACCTTTTTCCGCAAGTACATATGTGCGAGCGAGATTGTGGAAGAGACATTTCTGTGTACCAGCATCAGTAGATATCAGTCAATATGATTTTACTCGGCAACACACAACCAACACCGCTAGTAATGACGGTAAAAGAATGGGCAGACGAAGTTTTATTCCGAGACGAAATTATTACACTGGATCTGATGACACCTACACGTCACCCAGGCCTACTTCCAATACAGCTAGAGGAGGGTGTGACGATGTGTGTCCGCTACAGTCATGTGTACCAATGAAGGATGGGTGTATCACCATCCCTATGGATGCTGTCTTAACTGCAGTGGTAGTGTGTCCAACCGTTCTGAAGTGTTTAGCACTGGTTGATATAAAGACCAATTGTGATGTGCGGCGAGTCCCTATGAAGATTATTGTAGGTGCATGCCCTTCAAGTGCGTTATGTGCATTGATACAAGACCATGTGACGTCGCAGCACATATATAAGAGGAGAGAGGAATTGAGTGCGTATGAAGGAGTCGAAAAAGAGGAACATTTGTTACAAGTCGTGCATTATATTGTACATAGTTTATCAGTATTAGATAGCTATGCGGAGGAGTGTTCCAGTAGTTGTGTGAGGGATGATATTGCCAAGAAGAAAAAAAGATATTCTGGGTTATTGAAAGCGTTAAGAAGAAGTTACGCACCTCTTTTCAGTCAAGTCTTTTTTGATGCTCCGAAGAGTTATAACGGTTATATCGGTAGGAATAGTAGTAGTGATCGGTTGAGTGGTTGTCGTATTGATGATTCCGAGTGTGATACAGTAGAACACATCATATTACAAGTACGCCACTACTGCCAAAACCTCTCGATTTCACTTCGTAAATGTGTCGTAAGCCAACCTCAAATAGCTTACCCTTTTGATAATAGTGATCAGGATACGCGAGAGCATGTAAAGGGCATATTAAAAGAAATTATTAATTTCTATTTTACGACTATTGTCACTATAGTAGCCGCGGTAACCTCTACTCGAAACAGGGTGTTGAGGTTAAAAGGTCAACGCGAAAAATTGCAGTTACTTTATTTTGTAATGAAGGTTAGTGTTTGACAAGTTGAAAATCATATTGAATGTGCTAAAAGTAATGTATGAATATCCGTTGCATGCATATGTATGTGTATGTATGTATGGTGTATGTATGGTGTATGTATGGTGTATGTGTATGCAGGAGGATGATATAGTAGATCGCATTTTGAAGAGATATCTTCCTCTTATTGGATTAGAAGTATATCCCCCAGCCCTACTCACCAATGTGTGTATGTATGCATATGTATGTATGTTTGTATATATGTATATATGCATGAATATGTATGTATGTATATGTCATATGCTATATTTGCCTTGTTCATATAGGTGTTGGGATTCGATAAGCTGGTTGGACGGTTCACTAACGTGATGGAAGATGAACTGAAGCAATGGTGTGAACGGGTGATTCAACACCATTTAAAAGAAGGAGAAGCACTTGGTATTAGTGGCTCATCCTTATATCATTTACTTTGGCCTATTCGCCAGCAGAACAGTAGTGGTAGTAATAGTAGTATACACATGAAAAGAAGCCTATTTTTATCTTCTCTTCCTGAAGACCTTGTGTCAACCATTCGACTATTTATTGAGTTTGTCATGTCAGATGAGTACGGGGGAGTGGATGAGAGGGGGATGAGTTTTCAGTCTACCGATTCTTCCGCCTATAGATCCCCAGGAGGGTTACGAGGGCATGGGGGAAACAAACGGCCCACACGGAGACGAAATGGGGTGACTAGTAGTAGTAGTAGTAGTAGTAGTGGAAATAGTGGTAGTAGTCAACACAGTAAGCTCCGAGTGTCTCAATTTCAGTCATATGTACTGGGTGCAGTTGCTAGTACTTTAGTATGGACTAGAGATGTAATTTCATCTATTGTGCTTTCACATTGTACTACTACTACTACAGCTACTACTACTACCAAGTTATTCGAACGGGAAAAAATAGATCAAGTTTTACTCTCACAATTTGACAGTGCACTTGTGAATGACTGTGTACGAGTCGTGTGTATACATATTCCTTCTATGGAGGAAGATTTTGCTTCTATCATAAGTGATGCTGCATTGGCAGGGATAGATATGTCATGTGCGTACCATGCGTATGTTGAGTTGATGTTAAGTGCTATTGATAGAATTGAAAAAGGAATATTTGAGGTATAGTAATACTGGTAGTAGTAATAGTAATACGATATTTTGATGATATTATAATGATAGTGTGTGTATGTATGATAAATGTTTATGATAGTATGTATTATACTTATGTATGTTAATATGTGTGGTTATGTGGTGTATACATATCACAGGATGCAATGGATGTCCTATGTAGTACTGGTAGTAGTAATAGTAGTAATAGTAGTAATAGTAGTAATAGTAGTAATAGTAGTACTTGTAGTAGTAATAGTAGTACCATACTATCGTTGAAAGGACAATGGTTAAGTGCAGCTACGAATAAAACGAAGTCATCTAAATTCTCTTCAACTCGTCCTGAATATGCTACGGAAAGTCCTATAACAGTTTTATGTGAGATTGCAAGCACTGCTTTGAGTTGTTTACGTGACTGGTTAGAACCCATTGGTTTTCATATTCTATTCGGAAATGTAATTGGTGATGTATGTATGTTTTTATGCAGTATTTTGAGGGAGATTTCATGCGATAAATTACAGTACATAATGTCACCTACCACTGAAGAGGAAGCAGGAGTAGAAATAGGAGAAGTAGATAATCTATGGAATCAATCTGTTATCCATAGTAACCTACAAGCAGATTTGAGAAGAATTGAGGAGTTGTATGATAGTTTTGCGAATGAGGCCAATACACGGATATCAAAAGAATTTTGTAGTCAAATGAACCATACGGTATGTATACAGTATATATGTATGTGTATGTATGCATGTATTACTCACTGACTTGTAATTCATAGTATGATAATATATGTATGTGGTGATATGCTCTGGTATAGTCTATGAAGTTGTATACTGTTGATGCCTCTGAACACCTCCAGGCGTTACGTGACTTCATTCGCCTCCTAACTGCACAACTGCCGCAAGTCGATGCTACCGGTTGTACAAGTGGTATGTCTATATCTAGTTCTAATATAGATACATCTTTTGAATCGCAAGAGAACTTACTGGCAGTGTTTGTGTCTATTCTAGAAGCCCATCCTATGTGTCAGGTCGGTGTGTTATTGATGTGTATAGTGATGTTTATGTGTATAACCACTACTTACCATACTATTACTTACATATTGATGCCCATTAAGATCTATATAAGAATAAAAGTTTGTGTATATACATGAAAAAAATAAGTCCATAAACATGATTTATACATACTATCGTAAACTACACGGTATATATATCTAATACTTTATCTTTTCCACATATATCATCATTCCTTCTTATCTATTCTTGTTATTACTTCACAAGGCATCCGTGACGTCAGCTCTCAAATCAGTCATCTTACTTAGAATTCAACCCTCAAATGCAGACAGTTTCACTGTAAAATCATTATGTGGATTATGTGAAAATGACTTGAAAGATAAGTCAGGTCACAGTGGTGGTAGTAGATGTGTTTGTACAAGGGATGATCTATTTCGAAGGTGAATATGATGATATGAGATAAAGGGTATAAATGTTTGATTGTTTATGTGATCTACTCACATATTGTGCTGTTATTATAATCATATTAAGAACTAGACTTATGTGTGTAATATGCTGTTAGGGTCTTTCATATCACGCCGTCTAACTTCCACACCTTCGATGGTAGTATCAGCAGCAATAGTAGTACTGATGGTAGTAGTAGTGGTAGTAGCAGTGGTGGAGTTCTTCTCAGGCTAGAATCCAGTACGTTGAGAGGAATACGTAATTCGCAATGTCATGTGTATGATACGAAGCATCCTAACATGGCGCAGTATCGAGCAGAGGATACTTTGTATGCTTTAGCCAATGGGCAAACTTCTTTCTATCCTACAACTATTTCTACTACTACTACTACTACTTCGGGTAATTATTATGATGGTAAAGAGAATTCAAAAAAAGTACTGCATATGTCTATGCAGCCTATGTCTGCGATTGCCACTGCTATATGTGAACAGTACAAACAAAAAAAGGCAATTGCTGCTGCTACTACTGGTAGTGCTGGTAGTGGAATAGCTATGGGGGAGGAGAATATGAAAAATGTATCTTCATCAGTAATAGAAGAAAAAGGAGAATCACCTGTGTTGTCTGTGAAGGTAAATTTGTGTGTATATGTGTGTCTATATATGATACTCCATTAGTATTCAATTAATTGAGTGATTTTTGACTCATAGCGTATTATAATTTATGTATACATACATACCCAGATCATCGAAGCGAAACATTTACTAAACACCGAATGTATTGGCAAAAGTTCACCTTTCGTGACAGCACAACTCATAAGAGGCCACCTCCTAAAGGATACTACTAGTAGTAGTAGTACTATGAGTATAACCAGGAGTAGTTTAACCAGTAGTAGTAATAATAATATTAGTAGTAGTCCATCCCTATCAATGGCATTGAGTCAGTTTTCAGAGTCTCCTATACTACGAACACACCGTGTCCGTAGTGATCTGAATCCGTGTTGGAAGCATACATTACAGTTCTCCGGGGAAAGAGATACACTTGTAGGGGCGCAATTAGAACTTAAGGTGTACAATTGGTCTCGGTATTTTAAGCCTGTTTTAATGGGTTGTAAAGTGGTGAATATATCTGGAAACTCTTCTTCGAAAAGAGAAGATTTATGGTTAGAATTAGATCATCCTTCTACTACTACTTGTTCTACTTTTTGTTCTTCATCTTCTAGCAATGTAACTTGGAGTGATGAACAGTTTTCGACTCCAAAGAAGAAAACGAGTTCCACCTCAACAGGAAGTGGGATTGGCGGAGGACAGCATCATCGTGGTTTATTACATGTCGAGATATTGTTAATAAACGATTAAGTAATTGATTTCTGTAAATAAGAATAAATATCACCGGTTCAATTATAATATTTTTCGTTAGCCAATGTTCTTAGCTAGATGTATCTACAGCTACCAACAGATACAATTGCATTTTGAAGTGCATGCTGTTTGCTGTTTGTGCCGTTAACTCTACACCTTTCTGAGACTCGAAGTTGTCAAGGTTGAAGTTAGCCCGTAATAATGGCATCACGGGGGGAGATCTACAACTCGTAAGTGAGTCAAAGCGGGTGGTTTCGGACTATGCATACTTTAGTTTTCCGCATGTTGTTTTTGTTTTTTTAGAACTTGACCTTAGTTAGTGACCCTTGCGCTCAATGAAAGAAAGGTTTCGTGTAAATACTCAGAGAATATTGTCCATTGTGGCGTTTGGACAAAAATAATAATAAACCCGACCACGAGAAAGGACAACCAATACTTTAGTTTTATACTGCATGAGAAGGATCAGCACTTCGACTAGCTACAGGTAAATCCATGCAAAAACATTGGTATAATAACAAAAAATACACAAAACAGAACGTTGGGAGTTTGTCAGTGTGTCATACACCTAGGCGTGACTCGATATCATGTATCATCCTCAAGGACGTACTTGTACAATGTGAAGATTCTTCCTCCGCCGCCCACCGTTCAAACACAGCCTTAGTGACTGGCCATGAAGCTCGCAACATATGTAGAATGGCATCACCGAATTCTGGATCAGGATTTGTGATGTGGTCCAACACTGCATGCGCCATGGTGTACTTTCTTATGCTCATATTATATTTTTTACTATATGCATTCCCACTCGATGAGCCTTTTGAAGTGCCGTACGCGGGTTCATTGAAGTAGGGGTCATCAACAAATATCAAGAAATTAATTGATTGCACAACTTGATTAATGTTCGATATTTTAGGATTCCTACAAGCAACTCAAGTCAGTGTAAATACCACGCAAACATACACACATACAAATATACATGCATGAATACACTCACCAAGCCTCCCCTGACCAAGTGCCAAGGAGCGACAAACACACTTTTCCATTATTATAGAGATTGGGGTTGAACCTGACACGTCCTGATCCAGTAGTCAGGAAATGCACCTTTGGACTTTGAGCCGGATAATCAGACGGTAGCATCATATCAAACAGGAAGTACCCGCCTTCATATGGAGTGTCTGCCGGTCCTGTAATAAGGAATTTACAGTAGGAGTAGTTTTCTTCCAACACCATAAAGCGAATAGAGGGAGGTAGTGATGAACGAAGTGTGCTTAACTCGATGCGCATTCGTTTGATAGTAGCAGCGGACGTTATCTCAGCACCCATGAAAGCTCCAGTACTTGCGCCATCACTGGGATAAGAAGAGGAGGAAGGAGTACTAGTCATATATGTATGTGATCGAAATGTATCAACTGTGGTAACGGGTTCAAGAAAACAACCACAACTCTTCACATCACCACTATCCTGTGTCCTACTTGTTGTTCGTTCCATTGCTTTCCCAATAATTTCAATTGGAATAGTTATCTTCTCTAATCCACACTCAATAACTAATATAGTCTTGAACTCATGCAACTTTAACAGAATATCCTCTTCAACATTATTCGCTTGGCCAAATTGCTGCATCATACCGAAAAGGGAGAACAAAGCAGTAGCATAACTTTCGCTGTGTAGCACTTCCTCGATTGACATCTCTTTAATCATAAAGCAAACAAGTTCTACTAGTGGACTGTCCATTACATACTGAGCATCGTACATGTCTCCTATACGAATCATACAGGCGGTCAATTTATCGATATATGTGGTGTCCTTTCGGAGTGCAGAAGTATCTTGACCGGTACTGTACCCCGTTCCTGACGATGATTCCAGTATACGGGTTTTTCTATGCAGGCCAGTCACAATGCCATTGTCTTCCAAAGAGAAGATGAAAGTGGTAGGGTACTCAGTGAGATAAGCCAATTCTTGTATCTGTATAGTGATCGAGAGGATATCGATGAATATGGAGAGATATATAATGTATGTGTATGTACAAATAGATATAAGTATGCAGTGGAGAATTAGGTGAGAACAACATCTTCAAACAATTTGGGTATTTTACTGTACCTGGTAGCACAGGGAGTCCTCTGTTACTTGAAGTAAAGGCTTTATCATATCTTTGTATTGTGCAATTAGTTCCCGTAGTTTCATGAACACTTTGCCGAAATCCACAAATTGACCAAGAGAATTACGTAGAAGTAAATTTGGAAATATGTAAGAGCCAGGACCGCAGCTTTAATGAAAGAGGAGGAGGATGGCAATAGTTAAAGGATATATACATAAGAGGATATATACATTAGAGTATATACATTAGACTGTTTATTGTGCAATCTATGTGATTGATTGGTGTATTAAAAAAACGCAATAAAAGAAAAATGACTGACTATCTGACTAATTTAATAACCAACTGACAAACTTACTAAGTGGTGCACTTGAGGATAGGGGGAGATTCTTTAATTTCCGATGTTGTATTAAAGATGAGATCATAAGTAACTGTCATGGATGGACAGACATCGATGAAGATACGAAATGTCTTCAATACGTCATCATTTATCAGTGCATCCAGCGAGGATAGTACAGACAAATGTCCCGACGGCTGATCAGCAATCTGTCTGATTGCAGCCGCAATCGACATTTTGATTGAATTTCCGTCACTCCACATTCTCATCTCACTTTCTCCAGCATCCAAATATTTTCTCCTCAGCTGACTACAACTGCGAGGAATTTCATCGTTCTCACGTTGCCTCTTTGCAAGAGACTGATCTTCTTCATCCTCACTACAAGTTTCATACCGATACGACTGATCATCATCTTCTTCTTCTTCTTCTTGTTCTCCTACAAAATCACCACTCGCGTCGTCATTATTATCACTCATATATATCGCCTTCAGTAACTAATTTGATCCTTCTTGTGAATGTCCACATTAATAAGTAAATGATTATTAAACACAACAACAGCACACCCTCGTATGGGGACGTTGTGTACCAGAGAAAATTCGATCCTTTTCTTTTCGAACATTCTAGACCACACCACTCAACTGCAACAACAGCCAACCATCGAATATGTCTCTCATAATTTTGCAAGCAACAACAAATTTAACAAAATGGCAACCGTCGACGGAGCAAGTGTTGGAATTGATTTGGGAACCACGTACAGTTGCGTGGGTGTGTGGCAGAATGATCGCGTGGAGATCATTGCCAACGATCAGGGTAACAGAACCACCCCCTCTTATGTTGCATTTAACGAGACTGAGAGATTGATTGGTGATGCCGCCAAGAACCAGGTGGCCATGAATGCGTCTAACACCGTATTTGACGCCAAGCGTCTTATTGGCCGCAAGTATCAGGATTCTCACATCCAGAACGATCTTAAGCATTGGCCATTCACCGTTGTGGATGGACCTGCTAACAAGCCTCTCATCCAGGTCACCTTCAAGGGTGAAGTGAAGCAGTTCGCCGCCGAGGAGATTTCCTCTATGGTGTTGGTGAAGATGAAGGACATTGCTGAGGCCTACCTTGGACGTGAGGTCAAGAATGCTGTGATCACTGTGCCTGCATACTTCAACGACTCTCAGCGCCAGGCTACTAAGGATGCTGGTGTGATTTCCGGCCTCAATGTGATGCGTATCATCAACGAGCCCACTGCCGCTGCTATCGCATACGGTCTTGACAAGAAGGGAGCCGAGAAGAATGTTCTTATCTTCGATCTTGGTGGAGGAACCTTCGATGTGTCTCTGTTGACCATCGAGGAAGGTATCTTCGAGGTGAAGGCCACTGCTGGTGACACTCACCTGGGAGGAGAGGATTTTGATAATAGAATGGTAGAATACTTTCAGCAGGAGTTCAAGAAGAAGTTCCGCAAGGACATCTCTGACAACCAGCGTGCTCTTCGCCGTCTGCGCACAGCTTGTGAGCGCGCCAAGAGAACTCTTTCCAGCTCCACTCAGGCCCACATCGAGATTGACTCCTTGTATGAGGGTACCGACTTCAATAGTGTGATCACCCGTGCTAGATTCGAGGACATGAACATGGACTACTTCCGTAAGTGTATGGACCCTGTGGAGAAGGCATTGAGAGACTCTAAGTTGTCCAAGTCTCAGGTGCACGAGCTTGTTCTTGTGGGTGGATCCACTCGTATCCCCAAGATCCAGGAGATGCTTTCTGAGTTCTTCAACGGAAAGGAGTTGAACAAGAGCATCAACCCCGATGAGGCTGTTGCCTACGGAGCCACTGTGCAGGCTGCCATTCTTTCTGGTTCTGATCAGTCTGAGAAGTTGTCTGACCTCTTGTTGCTCGACGTGACTCCTCTGTCTCTCGGTATTGAGACTGCCGGTGGTGTGATGACTGCTTTGATCAAGCGTAACACCACTGTGCCCGCCAAGAAATCCCAGACCTTCTCTACCTATGCTGATAACCAGCCTGGTGTGTTGATCCAGGTCTTCGAAGGTGAGCGAGCCATGACTAAGGATAACACCACCCTTGGTAAGTTCCAGCTTGAGGGCATCCCCCCCATGCCTCGTGGTGTTCCCCAGGTTGAGGTAACTTTCGACATTGATGCCAATGGTATTCTCAATGTGTCTGCTGCCGAGAAGTCCACTGGTAAGGAGCAGAAGATCCAGATCAAGAACGATAAGGGTCGCATGACTGCTGAGGAGATCGAGCGCCTTGTTCAGGAAGCCGAGAAATACAAGGCTGAGGATGAGTCTAACAGAGCTCGCATTGAGGCCAAGAATGGTCTTGAGAACTACGCCTACCAGATGCGCAATACCATGAATGACGAGAAGATGGCTGATAAGCTCTCTGCTGACGACAAGTCTAAGGTCGAGGCTGCCATCTCCGAGACTACCACTTGGTTGGACAACAACCAGAACGCCGAGAAGGAGGAGTTCGAGGCCAAGCAGAAGGCTCTCGAAGCCATTGTGCTTCCTATCCTCCAGAGTATGGGTGGTGGCGAAGGGGGCATGCCAGGTGGTATGCCCGGAGGTATGCCTGGTGGATTCCCCGGAGCAGATGCCGGTGGAGCAGGACCAGGACCCTCTGCTGAGGCCGATGAGGGCCCCAAGATCGAGGAGATCGATTAAACTATTATTGACAATCTAGTACTATTAGAGTATTTATGTCTATAAGAAATAATAATATTATTTTTCATAAATTGCTTGAATAATTGTTGAAACTATACCCGTATCATAACATATACCCTACCTCACTTTAGTAACACAATAACAGATTTAGTTCTCAACTGAATAGACTTACCATGTATATCTATAACACTTGTAAAGTTTAATACGAACAATTGTTGATGACGTACACTATCGTGCTTTGTTGAATTAGACGTCCTCACACGTTTGCTTTGTTAAAACTAAAAGTACTTCGTACGCAGCAAATGGAAAAAAGTACCCACTAGCATCATTATGAATCTATGATTATAATCGTGAAATTTGAGGTAAATTATTTACAATACTACAATCTACTAGTACAATAGTACTAAATCAATAAATCGTGTCTGGCTAAGAACCATCCTTACTATGTTACTTTCTAACTATCTTACAAATACTTCCAAGTACTGCTACTAGTAATATGTTGAAATACAGCAACATCAAATAAACAAACAACATGTACAGCTTCCCTATTTTTTGCCCGACGCGCCTGCCCCCCCTGATTTCGGGCGACCTTTCTTGGCGGGCGCTGGAACCTGTACACAATTTTTACTAAAATAACTCTGGAGGACAATATTTTCTAAATCATATGCAGGTGAGATTAAGTTGTAGACAGCACTGTTTGTACTATGTAGAGACTCCTGCAAGTGTCTATGTGCCCGACGACCCGTACTGCCATGCTGAGAACTTCTACTATAAGCGATTTTGACCATTGCTTGATCGATACTATCTTCCACATTATAAGATCTCGTATAAGGGTTTAGAGAATCCTTTATTTCCTCTGCAAGTGGCGCACCATATTGCGCTTGATACCCAAAATCTCTACCACCAAGAAGAGTAATTGCTTTTGTCAAGTCACCATTGGCACTTACCAGTGCCTTTAGACACACTTCAGTACTATACTCACGATAAGCACGGCGCAACTCAATCGCATTTCTCCAAATTATCATTTTCTGGGAGTGAGTTCCTTTGTTATCAAGTACTTTTCCCCAATTTCCAGTGGACTTGTCGATCTTCTTATTGGTCACATTCTTGTATCTTTTTCTTGTAAATTGCAACATCCGCCATGTTCGGAACGCGGTCTATTTATAGAAGAAACTAATCATATATTTTATTGTACATCATAATAGTAAGAAAACCTGAATTCGATAAGCTGCAACATTGGCCTTTTCCCATCTTTTGATCTGCGCTTTGTCCCGCGCCTTCATTCCACGAGCAGCTTTTTGACAGTGAAGTGCAATCTTTGTAGCAAATTCATCAAGAGTAGATTTATCCATGCCTCGAAATATATCTCGAAAATAAGGTTCAAAGTAACGTTTGTGAATAATTACGGTATTTGAGATAGTATTTGACAAATAGTACATATTTGTCTGTCACAACTCACAAATCACGAAGTATCGAAGTATGGAAGATGCACGTGAAGAAAAGCGCAGAATCGACAGAGAAAGGCAAGTAGAGTGTCGTGCGAAGAAGCGGGCCAAAAAGGAAGCAGAAATGAAAGCTTTTCTCCGTGGAGTTTATGGTGCAAATTAATCTTGTTTTGTAATTTTGCAATTTTAACATTATATTATCAGCCTATTATTATAACCGCCATTTATAATGCGAGAATATTATTAAAATCAATTGCTCGACAAAGATCGAATTATGTCAATGTACAATCGTCTCGAATCATTGACAGAAATGTACCAGATTTTATTCGTTCCATTAAGATCCACTGATGACAAACGATTTCATCTGTCCGAATTGACGACATTCAGAGGGGATTATTGGAGGATGCGGCATATATTGTTGAACCCATTTCAAGGCGCGTCCGAGATCAAATGCCTTCACACATAATGTCGAATGCATCGATTTTGATGAGCCTTCCTAATGCAAAGCACCAGCAGAGGCATCGTGATTGGTCAAGTGGTGTTTTGGAGGGACTTGATGAATTTAATCTTCCTTTCTCAATATTTCTTCCTCTTAATGGTGTATGTGTATTGAATCTGTATGACGATCACATGCAACCGGCTCGATCCATGCAAGTGCCATTCGGTAGCTTTTGTCAGTTCAGAGGCGATATCACCCACGCCGGTGGACCAAACACGTCCAAATGTTATCAATTTAGAATACATTGTTATTTTACTACTGTTAACACTCCTTATCCAGAAGATGAAGTGTATGTTTTCCCCTAATAATTGATCTCGTCACCAAATAACTAGCTAGTAAGCCAGCTACTACCCGAGTAGTCTACCCATTCTATTAGCTACGATATGGACATTAATATCATTATGCCGTGCAGGTTTCTTAGTATAATTTTTTTCATGAAGGAGCACAATGCGTATCAAATATACCAGTGGGAGATGTTCACAACTAGTGTCTCCACTCCTCATTTTTGTAAGCAACAGCAGTTCCCTCTTCTCTACTGAGCTCGTCCGCCACATTTGGTTACAACCCTTTTTCTGAGCAAACTGCGGGAAATTTTTACATTCAAAGAATTGATAAATTGTTGCATTGTGATTATAACTGTAGGCAGGAACCCATGCATTATAAGTTTGCAGAATATGTACTCTACATCAACTATAATACAATTGTAAACTGTATAAACTTGATGATAAAATTGTTCAAGACTATAAAAAAACTTAAACTGATGAGGTGTAGCTTCTCTTCAAGAAAGTTATGCTAACCCCTACAGATCGCCATCACTGCACACTATATAACTCAAATACTATCCCTTAGGCTATTAAATCTTAACTATTATACTATTTCAATGATTCCTGAGTACCTGATTGATCCTCTTTATCCGTATGTATTTCTCTGAATATATCTTGTAATGTTATACATTCTCACTTTTTATATACACTTCAGTGCTGCGTAAATGTGTGATGTCACCACAATGATAAAATCTATCCTAGAATAGCAAAACCCATCAATGGATCACATATCACTAACCTCCCCACCTCACTATGCTTCACACTACTAATATTACTGGTAATGAGCTAGCTTAGATAGTATATATTATTAATATATACTAACAGTAATAAGCAGTATGGTAAATTACAGACAAGGAAAAATTTATAAAATTATTGGAAATGGTTAGGTTTATTACGGTTCTACTTGTGCGCAGTGCGCAAGAGAGCACGCATTAAACTACCAACACAATACCGTAGCAAGAAACATTTGTATAACATGACCAATGTTGTTGAAAGGTTGTTTAGCAGGGCTAAGATAGTTATGACCGATCTTCGTAAGAGCACCTAGATATCTAAAACTATTAATGTTTTTACGAAGTAATCGACACCTATGGAATGAGGTAGTGGTTCAGAAATTTATCTTAGTGGCTGAGGATTCTTAAGGCAATTAATTGGCAATAATTGCTAGTACCAATAATTGGACCCTTGATGAATCATTGCAATTAAAATTATTGGAAAGTTTTGCCAATTAATTGTTACGCAGCCCTGATAACAACTATGTCAGTCTGGCGGTTTTGAAAACCCTAAGTAATTGTAATGATGTATTGTTTACAGGTAATGGTTTTATTAATTGTGGGCCGTATCCCAATTCATATCATTAGCAAAAGGGGCAGCTGCATAGCCTGCTTGTTGAGCCTTGTTACGAAGATAACTATTACCATACCCT
>JACKZZ010014438.1_pt1 | contig 14225 bp, 5 predicted proteins | sample 8027871 | NCBI WGS metagenome assembly JACKZZ01 (sample SAMN15724774, study PRJNA655200) | protist metagenome | isolation source: fluorescence activated cell sorting (FACS) single amplified genomes of... | place: USA: West Boothbay Harbor, Gulf of Maine | collected 2000-07-19
TAGTAGAAGAAGCAGTAGAAAGAGTAGTAGAAGAAGATGAAGAAGAAGATGAAGAAGAAGATAAAGAAGAAGATAAAAAAATAATCTATTAAAAAAATAAACCTACTTGAAATTTGGAGATGCGTTTGCTTTCCTGGTTTTGTGTTGGGCAATCCTGTTTCCTCTTCCCATCCTTTCTTGTATATATATATACATAGTTAGCTACTTACATAACTAACTTGGACCATCCTGACTCCTGAATGCGCTCTCAACCGGCGTCACTTGCACATTGGATTCCTGTTGTTCAGAACTCCCACTATCTACATTACCAATTACATCGCTCCCTCCTCCCTCCTCATCCCTATTCATCCTGCACTCCTCAGTTATATTACTTCCTCTACCCGCCGCATATCTCCTTGTCCTGTCCGCAGCAGTAGTGGTATGTGCTCTCGAATTCGACTCTATTACCTGCTTCGCAACCTTCCTCTTCTTAATCCCTCCAGCAGGCTTGTGCTTCTCCTTACTAGACCGAGTATTCTTCCTGGATCCCTGCGTGCTAGTAACCTCACCACCTCTGTGTTCAACATCTGTGTCCGTCTGCTCATCACTCCTAGCATCTTCCCCACCATTGCCTCTCATTTCCGCACTTGGCTCTGCACTACCCTCTTCTGAAGCTTGACTCCTGATTGACTCACCGTGCGATTCTCCTCGCATCACACTCAAACTTGAATCTGAACTCCAACTCAACACTCCACCATTCGCAAGACTCGACATAATGTCCTCCTCCCCACTCACATACTCTTGAAGCTGCGGATACTGCTGACTTTCTATCTGGGTGGATGAAGAGCCACTCTCGTTCACCTCAACTCCTCCCTCATCCTCAACACTTCTTCTTTCATCGATAACATTCTCAGGGTATCTCCCCATTCTGAGCTCAGCCTCCGTAATGAAGACCATTCTCCTCAATACACCATCCACATTCATTGGCTCCTCTGAAACAACTCCATCTCGGGCATTGAAGAAGTCGTAGAGCGCACCCAGCCCCAGCGTGGGCCAGTGCTGCATAGTTTCTCCCTTTTCAGGATAGACATTCTCACTCCTTGCTTTCCTCAACACTTCCATAATTCTCATGGCCTTACCCTCACTTAGCTTCATCGAAATACATTGTCTGATACGTGCTCCAAAGAATGTTCTGTCCATGGAGAAGTTGGAGGAGCTGGCTCGTCAGCGCGGTGTAGAGGTGGCTGCAAGTTTTTGCCATAACCCTAACCGGAGCTTCTCATTTCTTGGGCGAGCTGAAATTTACATGCAAAGTTTTTTCACAGCATTCCCAGGGATCAGTCTATGTTTCCTGATCAGCTTGCCAATATCTAAACGCACATCAATCTCTTAACTGCTTGTGGGACTTGCGACCGCAAAACACGGCCTTGTCTTGCATATAATCACTGTGTCCTTACATCTAAGACACATTGCACGCTAATAGCCTACCCTGGATAACCGGAAAGACAAGATGGCTCTTCCTGTCAAGTTCAAGCATGTACTCAAGTTCATGGAAGGCAACAGTATGGTAGATCACGGGGAGTTGTTGTCCTACAGCGATAGTAGTGCCTACAAGATTTCTAGTGAAATGGTGATAAGTAGTCTGAGCAAGTTTTCAACAGAAAAGTATTCACTGCCCAAGAGCAGATCTGACTATTTCTTATTAGCCTGTCGTGCCAAGAACGACCCAGGCGGTAAAAACAAGAAGTTCCTGTCGTATTTGCGAGGCAACGAAGATAGATGTGCCATATCGCGATTGAACAGGCACGGCCTGATTGGATACCTCTCCGCCGCCACTGCGCCAGATCGCCAGGAAATGGGCGGCGAAGATGGCTATCGTTGCTATGTGATTTCTTCTTCGGGCAGTAGCGAGGCGTCTGCACATGCCCAGTTCATGCCGTCATCTCCGACGTTACCGCCACCAGCATACATCGCGACGTCACCGACGTTACCACCTCCAGCTTTTATGCCGTCATCACCGACGCTACCGCCGCCGGGGTCAAGCAACTCCATGCTGTATGCACCACCAGTACCCACTTTCCCCCAATCCATGCCGCCAGGCTCAGGCTCATCCGGCCACTTATATGAACCGTCGTCACCAACACTACCACCGCCTGCTGGACTTCTGCACAAGACGGCGGAGCCGCGCTCGCCGACTGTGTCACCACCGCAATACTTGACGTTTCTACAAGACCCATCATTCGCACACTTGACTTTTGGCAAGGGTGACCCATTTGCGGCAAATAGCACGCATCATTCCACCGCCCATACAACGTGTGATGGAAACGATGACAGTAAGGATGTTTCCAGTTCAAGCACTAGCTCGAGCACAGCATTACACCGCGGCGTGGAGCAAGATGCAGCCGCAGAGCACTACAACAAACTGAATCGCGACAAGTCCAGTCGACACCACTCACAAATCTTTCATATGCGAAATTTGAATAATCTAGTCAAGGAACGTGTAATTCGATTGGCGGCGCAAAGGGCTGGCATTTCGAATTCCAAATCTGGGTTAACTGTGCTAGATTTCGGGTGTGGTATGGGAGGCGATATCCAGAAATGGTTCAAAAATGGGGTGAAATTGGGAAGGTATGTAGGCGTCGACATCGCCAAGGAGTCCCTGGTGAAATTTTCTCGCGACAGAATATCCCGCATACCTGGCAAGACGTTGGTAACGCACCTAATATGTGCCGACATAGGCTCGCAGAGCTTAAGCGACCAAGGCACTGAGTTGGACGTGCATACCTGGGAAAAAGGAAGTTCTGGCATGCATGCTCCTGGAGTTTGGGCTTCTATGGCAGCGCCGTTGAGCAAAGCAGATGTATTCGATGTCGCGTCGTGTCAATTTGCGCTGCATTACATGTTCCAGACACAAGCCAAAGCAAATCATTTCTTCTCCGAGATGGTGCGACATGTCAAAGAGGGAGGACTCTTCGTGGCAACGACTATAGATGCTCGCGTGATTGCCGATTTGGTAGCACAAAAAGAGTCTGAGCCAATCGACAGCGCTAGTCTGTATGCTGAGCACATGAGTCAAAACATGGGTCCAAACAGGGAGTTAGTGATCCGAAATGAATTGAATGACGTGTTGCTACGTATCTCTTTCACTCAAGATAACTGGAATCGCTTAAAATGTACTCCTCAGGAATATGCTAAAGGAAAGGCCCATGTGGATGCAACCAACCGGAATATCAACAAACAGAAAAATAACATAAAAGATGCACTCAAAGCAGAAAAAGATGCGTATGAGCACACATTCGGCATACAATATAATTTCGCACTGCTAGATCAGAGCGACGCCACGGCAGTAGATGCACCCGAGTGGTTAGTTCCGGTGGGCAAGCCACTGGAAGCTCTGGCCGCTTATCATGGATTTCGTGTGAAATTAGTAGAAAACTTCCATCAGTTCCTAATGCAGGGCATTCAAACCAAAGCCAGCGGCGCCATGTCCGCGACATCTCAATTGAGAATGTCAGAGTTGAGTAAAGATTTGAAAGAACATGGAGTATATAATTATAAGAAAGCTATTACGCCGGCAGAGTGGGAGCTGAGTAGACTTTACTGTGTGCTAGTTTTTGAAAAGCAGAAGTAATAACAAGTGAGAACAGGAGACTGGGGAAGGGTACAGTTGGGGTAGATTGTAGAACTCACGCACGTGCATTTGTTTTAAGTTATGATATAGTAGTAGACATGTAAATTTTCAGCCTCTCCCCTCAGAGTTGCTCCGGTCCATTGCCGCCTAACATAGCCAGTCTGCGTGCTTTGATTTCGTCATCACTCAATGACAAACTACTTGAGTTAGCTAACACATTTCCACGTCCTGTGAATTGCTCTGCTGGTTTAGAAGGTGCCGCACTGGCAGCAGCTGCAGAACTGCTGCCGCCGAACCCACCTCGTGTGCCGCCGCTGCCGCCGGTGGAGCGGTTCATTTGAAGAGCGCCATCCGTTGTGCTCACTGGTGCATATCCTCCTCCCCCTCCACCGCCGCTGCCGTCTTGCCGAATGGTAAATATCCAACCAGCGGCATTTCTGCTGGTATTGTAGAGCATACCATCCGTGTCTTCTAGCGACTCCAAGTAGGGCTCGGAAAACTTGGCTTTCTCAAGAAAGCCTCTGGAATAAGCGTAGCCGGTGCCAATCGCCACTAGAAACGATAACTCAAAGCGGCCTATCAGACAGAAAATTCCAAATAAGGCCAGCGGGTAGTATTGCGATGGAATGTCCCATGGCAAGCACATGATCCTACGAGGATGTTCCGGGTTTTTCATGCAGTCTATGGTGATGAGACTGAAAATGACAGTCCAGAAGCCCGCACATTCCCACAGCATTGCTTCTGGCATTCCAAAGATGGACAGGAACAAACACAGAGCGGCGAAAGCGATATTGGTGATCAGCGTGAGGCTGAGCACGAGGCCCCCGAAGGCAGCAGAGCCAAGCTGCTGCTCTAACTGAGTGCCCATGGCAGGGAAAAAGAAGAACATCAGGATCAAAGTGATGAAGGAATTACTTACGAGCGGCGATAGTACAATTCGATAGACCTCAAAGTGCATTATACTAAAGGCCGGGATATTTGCGAAGTACAGCGTGAAGTCCAAACCAAATATACCTAATAGTGTGAGTATGCAGACGGTCAGGACGATCGTTCTCGTCGTGTATGCCGTCTTCTCTGCCCATCCTTTGTATGCCGCCAAGAGCTGGTTCTCTTGAGGCTGCTCAGGTTGCCCGCCGCTTGACATGATCGATCTACGACCTGACAAGGTATTAAAACGACGACTTATTCGCGGTAGCGGGTCGCAATTTTCTCCCCGTAAATCTTTGTGCGCCCGGGGGAGCTCTGACCCACATCGTCGTCGAGAGAGTTTTTCTTCCTATAGCTCTAACGCCATCCATAGACCATGTTGTCATCACTGAGCAATAGGCTCGGTCTAAAGGCTGTAGGTAAGTAGTGTTTGACTTGTGCTTGAGCTTCGATTTGATCTTTATCAGTTGTAACTGAGTATTTTATTAACTCTTTCTCTCTCTTCTCTCATTTCCAACATTAGCAGGTGCTGCCAAGGGGACATTTGCACGCTCATTATCTACAAAGGCAGTAGGCAATGGCAGCGTAGACGGTGGGTTCGAGAAGGACAGAATTCAGAAAGCTCCTGGAGACCCTTCAAGGAGGGAATTTACCTACTTCATGCTCGGTGGAGGTAGATTCATGTATGCCACAATTGCTAGACTTGCATTGATCAAGTTTGTTGCTACCATGGCACCTGCTGCAGATGTGCTTGCTTTGGCATCAGCAGAGTTTAACACTGGTGCCATTGCAGAGGGTACCACATTAACCGTAAAATGGCGCGGCAAGCCAGTTTTCATCAGGCATCGTACCGATGCTGAGGTTGCTGCGGAGGCAACCGTCGATGCCGGAAGCTTGAAGGACCCTCAAACTGACGCTGAACGCGCACCGGTCCCTAAATGGCTAGTTGTGTTGGGAGTGTGCACTCACTTGGGATGCGTCCCTATCACTGGAGCAGGCGAATACGGCGGTTGGTTTTGCCCATGTCACGGTAGTCACTATGATGCTTCTGGACGTATCAGAAAGGGACCTGCGCCATTGAATCTGGAGATCCCTCCTTATAGCTTGAACGGAAGTGTTTTGACTGTGGGTTAAATGACGCACACGTCTAGTTGCTCTAACGGGGACAGGGTTGGAAGGGAAGGTTTTGGGGTTAAGGAAGGAAAGGAGAGAAGGAATGGGATGGGTCATATAAAACTCGTCAAATTCTTTGGCTCTTAAGATACATAACTATTTGGATTAAACAACTCTGCATCTCATTACAGGCTAATATTCGTTGTTGCCGGAAGGAATCTCGCTGCTCAAAGAAGCTCCCACCAGTCCCACAGTCCTGGGTGCAAGTATTGCATAAAGGTGACCTTCTCAGCTCTTCCTGAATCAAGCATACACGCTTACCCGCACAATCTTCCGTTTTTCCAATAATGTTCGCAATTCGAAGATCATTGGCCAAAGGATTCGGCAGAGCAGGAGGCATGAACTTAACCAAGCGCTCTGCTTCTGATGCCCCTGGCGCTGGTGGTGCTGGAGTGACCACAAGTGTAAACGAGACAGCTGCTGAGATCCCAGGTCAGTATAGAAAAGTGGCCAAACCTCCTCCTATTCAAACTTTTACACAGAAGCGTAATAATGCTGCAGTCGCTGTTGCTTTGCTGACGTTTGTTGGTGGTGTGTACTACACGGCCATCAACAAAATGAGACCAGAACTAGATGAGCTAGACCGAGTTATCGCTGAAGAGAACCTCAAGCAGGGGCGTGTGTAGGCGAGGTTGAGAGAGAGAGAGTGTGTGTGTGATGGATGGAGAAGCTGGAGTGGTAGGAGTCTCCGAGTGCTTAGGAAGAAATGCTCTCTGCGCGCATTGGCATAGGTCTATGCTCCTCCTGCATCGCCGAAAGGAAGATGAAGAGAATGAGGAAGAAGGGGTAACGAGGGTAGGATAGGCTAATTTGTAGAACACTGTGGATAAACTAAATCACGAAACAACACTTGCAACGAAGTGTCTTCACAGCGCGACGGCGATGCTAGTATGTTCTTGCTCCTGCTTATAGTACAAAATACAACTCTACTACCATTCCTACGAATATGTTTCTCTTAATCCCCCTCCCTCCTTCATGACTCCCCTCTTACTCAAGAGTCTTAGCATTCATGGTCTTTCACCAATATTGGTCCAGTACCACTTCGTTCTGCCTGCCCATACGCCGCCGCTGGGAGGAAGCATTACTGACACTGGTATTATTACTGTAATTATTGTTACGGTCATTATTGCGTCGCTCGCCGAAACCTGGCTTGAATGTTTGCGGTGGAGCGTTTTCATCGACCTCGCTTCCCTGCTGCGACCCGTGGGAATAATGGCCGTGTACGGAGGACTGGAAACCGGAATGTATCGTTTTCGTTTTAGCAGGTAATGTGCGGAATCCGGTGCCAGAGCCAGAGCTAGTATTGGCACTAGTACTGATGCCGTTACCAGAATACCCACTGCTTGCGAAGTTTCCACGGACGGAAGATTGGTTCTGCTGTAGCGAAGGCTGATCCGACTGATACGATGTGTTTGCATGTGAACCACTTCTGCGGTTAAGCGTAGCGTCAGTCAACAATCTCTTAGCATTTTGTAAGCAACTGCTGTCTTTGTTAGAAGAAGTGTAACCATCTGCATCAAAATCGGCTCCCGCTCCTGGAGAGCTGCCAGTTACCATGCCCTCACGTCCAGACGTCGAACTAAGATGCTCTAAATCAAACACACTTTGACCCAATCTAGTAGCCTCTGACACCACTGCACCAGCGGCTGATCCAAGGTGGCGCAACATCAAAGCAATTAAGCTGCTTGCCCCCGGACACTTAGTGGCAGGTGTTACTGCGAATCTTTCACATAATACAAACAAGACGGTTTTGCCGTTGGTATCCTTACTGCCCGGGGATAATCCTGCATCCAATGCAGCGCCGAGCAAGTACTCATATGCTTGCGAATCCTCCAATGCAGGTGGGAAAGCGGAGCAAAGCAGATGCAACTGAGATTCACCTTTCGGTCCAGCCCAGGTCGGAGCCCAGCCGTTTCGTCCGCCAGCTGCTACCACTAGCGCCTGCGCAGCACGCACCCACACTCGTCGGCTCCCACTGTGATTTTTACTGCTAGTGCTAGTGTGTTCATTGTTGTGCATCTCCCCGCCCCATCCGCCGTTATCCAGCCCAGTTTGTGCCAGATATGCTGAACCCGCTTCCACTGCAGCTGCTGCTGCGCCGCGTTGCAGGATCATAGTGAGTGGTGCTACACCTCCAGCTCGCAGCATGGGATCAGCCCCCGCCTCTAGCAGGGAAGTGATGACATACACAGAGGCGGTGCGAACGCGACTACATTCGACATGTAACGCGGCGTGTCCTTCTTGATTGCACTTTTGTACATCGACACCTTTCTGTAATAATGCAGACACCACTGCAACTACGCTTTTGGAAGTACATACTTGGATTGCTTTGTGAAGGCACGTGTTGCCTGTCCCGTCCACTGCATTAATATCCGCTCCCAAGCTGCATAGCGCTTCAAGCATGCTCACCAGTAGAGTCTCGCTGCCATGAAAATGTAGCCCTGCCACCGCGCGGTGTAAAGGCAAGATGGAAGGCACTAAGTCCTTCCAGAAGGCTGATTTCAAATCTCCTCCGCGCGCGCGAACTGTGGTTCTAAGGCCTTGCACGTCACCATCTAAAATGGCTGCCACGAGCTCATCGGTAGCCTGTCCTGTCGTTGCCGAGTCAGAATTCGAACTTTTTTGAATGACTTCTAGTGTAGAAAACTCAGTATCGCGTGCAACATTACCGCCGCCTGTGGATGCTTGCTTGTTCAATTTTTCCACGTCGGCTTCTTCAATTTGCGCAAGTATTTCCGGACTGTAGCCTGTAACTGATGGCTCAATAGGCATTTTTCTTCGCATCACTGGAGTGGTAACATCGCTAGTGTTGTTGGCATTGGCAATCATAGGAGATATTGTGGGACTTGCGTGTTGCTCCGCATTATTGAATGTTTTCTGCTCACTGTACGGAGTGCGTCCTGCAGTGATCTCGGCTGCTCTACGTGTAGCTTCAGTTTCTCTCGATATGATAGCTTGCTTCATGTCGTCCAAACTGTAGTGGTCTTGCAGGAGACGTCGTCTGTCTGTCATGTCGGTTAAGCATTTCATCGTCACCGCAACTTGCCATTCGGCTTTCCGTAGAGCCTCTTGCAGAGGTTGTATCTCCAAAGCATGTATCTCTTTTAAAGTTTCCATCTCCGCGTGGTGTGTGTCAACAATATGTACGCTTTCCTTATCCAGATGGCGTCTCAGCGCTTGCTCCTGCTCCTGTAATGCAGCCTCCCGAGCCACATTTGCAGCAACTTCTCCATCTTTAATTTGATTTTGGAGCATCAAGAGCGCCTCTTTGTTGACTTGAATCTCGTCCTCATGATTGCGTGTCACGGAAGCCAAGTATGCCTCATGCTCCTCCGCCAGCTGGGTCATATTGGCCTCGTACATAGCTTGTTTTTTCCGCAACGTGTCTGCCATATCGTGCAACGTTGTTTCTTGCTGCTTCACCACATTGGCATGATTGAGCCGCTCGAGCTCCAACTCGCTGCGCAGTTTTTCAACCTGTTTCGTTTCTTGTGCCATGTCTGCACGAATGGCTTTCACAGCCTCGCGATGTGTCACATGCATTTCATTGCGCGCGAGTTCCGCGTCTGCTAACTGCCGTTTGTGCTGCTCTAATTGGGCTGTGACTTCATCGATTTCGTCGCGCAGTTGACGTGCTTCCGCATGCAATTCAGGTGCCAATGCAACAGCTGCGTCCTTGTCACAACGAAGTGTATTTATTGCAGCGGCCGTTTCAATTTTCAGCGCTTCTGCTGCTGTGCGTGCATCTGCTGCTCTCATCTCTGCAGCCTGTACCGCATGACTTAGGCGATTTCGTTCCTCTTCTGCAGCAGCTTGCACACGCTGTAAATCCTTCTTATGACGAGCTAATTCTTCGCTAATCCGTTCTTCTGCAGCAGATGCTTTTGCAGATGCCTGCTCTTCCAACGTCGCACGCTGCAAGGCGAATGTATCGCGTAAATCACGTACAGTCGTTGCATAATCCGCTCGTATGGAGTCCATTTCAGAGGAATGCGACTGCTCTGTGAGTCTCAAACGCTCTTTCAAGTCAGCAGCATCAGCTTCAGCGCGGGACAAATTGTCAGCATATTGCTGTTTTACTGTTGCAAGGCGAGTATTATATGAAGATTCTGTGCTGGCGAGCTGCTCGGTCGCTTCTCGATGAAGACACTCTACCTCCGCAAGTCGCTCTTCGCGCAATACGAGCTTCTCTTGCATTTTTTTCGAATCTTCTTCCAACGTTTTGACTAACTTGCCCATCAAGGCAGCATTAGCGGATACGCGCGATTCTGCCAGACTTTCCGCTTTTGCCTGAGAAGTGGCATATGTGGCACTCAGAGCTTCTGAACGTGCTGTATATTGACGTTCCAGTGCTTCCTGTTGCTTTCGGAAATTCTCCCTAAGTTCCTGGACTTCACTTGCGCAATCCGCACGCACCGCTTTGACATCGCCATCCAGCTGGCCTAAGAGCCCTTCATGCTCCGCGCGCAGAGTAGCAATGGTATCCGAAGTTTCTGAAACCAACGTTTCCTGCTCTCTTTTCATGTCTTGAACAGTGACACGTAAAGTTCCTGCCTCTGCTACAGCTGCCTCCAGGTCACTTTGCACCAAGTTTAGCTGCCGTGTGTGCTCTGCTCGTTCAGCATTCATTTCTTTGACTCTTTCATCGCGAGATGTTGCAGAAACTGCAGTGAGACGAGCTTCTAACTGTTGCTTGAGTACACGCTGTTCTGCCGTCGCTGCTTGTGCTCGTTCGATTTGCATGAGTTGCGCTTCCATTTCTGCCTGCAGCGTCGAGACGCGAGCCTCTAGTTTCACATTTACCGTCTGGAGGGAGTCCACTTGCTCATAAAAACGAGCAATTTCAGCCGCATGTGCAGATTCTTGTGCCGACTTCTCTTCCAATTCCTGGGAATGCCTACTTACTAGACTGGACTCTTCCTCGTCTAGTCTCTGCTGCAAGCCTCTAATCTCACCGCGCAATTGCTTTTCGAGTTGAGTATGACGTGTCATTATGTCTTGTAGACGCGACTCCTGTGCATTGCAACGCTCTTCGTGTGCACGCTCTAAAGATTGCGTAGAAACACGATGTGCCGCTAGCTGCTTCTGGAGCTGCGCTTCAGTCGACGATCTTGCTGCTGCAAGAGCAGATGAGTGTGTTGCAGCGGCTTCACGCATACGTTCCTGCAGCAGACTCTTCTCGGCCGCAGCTTCGTCTGCGGCAGTACTGCTTGCAGTGGCTCTTAAGTCTGCCTGTGTGCGCGCTGCTGCATAAGCTGCTTCTAATGAGCATACATGCGTCTCATGCTCTTCCTCCAGAGCAGCCTTTTGCACAGCCAGAGCCTGGGCAAGCTTCTCCTCAGCAGCCACATCACCCTGGGAAAATTTTTCCGTGTAAGCCTTCCTCATGTCTTCAACATCTGCTTGTATGCCGCACAGTTCCTTTTCATGAGCTGCACGTAGCGTTTCCATTGCTTTTGCCGCAACTTTTTCTGCAGTTTCGTGTGCTACTTGCGCTGCCTTGTGACGTTTTTCAATGTTTGCAACTGCTGCCTGATGCTCTTCATCTAATGAAGACTTCTGCATTTCCAATGCAGATTGCAAGTGTGCTGCCGTACGCTGTTCCAACTCTTTCAGTTGCTTTGTGTAAGACGCTTGCGCCTGTTGGATTGCAGTTTGTGATGCGAGTTGTGCTGCCTGAATTGCACTATCCTTTGAAGCGCTGTGATTATGGGAATCGACATCCATCTGGAGTTTTAGTGCATTTAAAGCCTTCTTTGCTTCCTCTGTTGCATGTGTAGCCGAAGTGCGCAAAACAGTTTCCGCTTCAGTTGCAATATGGGCTGCAGAGAGATCGCTTTGCAATTGAGCGCGCTGTTGCTCTAAAGTAGAAATATCAGAAAGCGCACTCGACAATTGAGTCTGCATTAATGATTGCTGCGTTTTGTAGTCAGCAAGAAGAGTTGTGTGCTGTTCGCGTTCCACTTCCCATGCTACCTCCCTGTCATGAAGTTCCTTCTTTTGCTGCTCTTGCCACTGCTTGTGAAGCTTGTCATTCTCAAGTTGATGCTGTAGTGCCAGATCCATCACATGCACATCTTTGGACTTAATAGCGCTTTGCAGTTTGCTTAGCTCCAATTCTAGCTCCTCAACCACGGCAGCAGAGCCAAATAGCTGAGTCTCCGTCAAAGTCAGCTTCTTCATGTATGCATCTGATGCGCTCGTTAAACTATTCAACTCTTGCATATGGGCTGCTTCCGCTGCTTCCACTGCCTCCTTATGTTTCTTATTCACTGATTGGATCTGTTTAGTCAGTTCTAATTCACGTGCCGAAAAAGCTTTCTGTTCTTGCTGCGCCGCGGTAACTTGGGCAACAAGCTCTGCCTCGTGAGCGGTAGATGCATTCAAGAGAGCAGTGATTGCCTGAACTTCATGTTGCAGCTCTGCCTCGTGAGCGGTAGATGCATTCAAGAGAGCAGTGGTTGCCTGAACTTCATGTTGAAGCTCTGCCTCGTGAGCGGTAGATGCATTCAAGAGAGCAGTGGTTGCCTGAACTTCATGTTGCAGCTCTGCCTCGTGAGCGGTAGATGCATTCAAGAGAGCAGTGATTGCCTGAACTTCATGTTGCAAGCTTTTCTCGGTAGCTTGCATGCTTTGCTGTGCAACTTGGGCAGCGTCTATTTTCTGCTGATCAAGTTCATGTGCGTGTGCTGCAGTCGCCGTCTCCAGAGCTGTCTGTGCAGTCTTCACAAGTTCCACTGCTTCTTCCTTTTGCTGCACCATTAACTGAAGTTGCTCGGCGTGAATGAATTGTTCTTTCTCTAATACTTGTTGTGTGGCTTGTTCTGCATGTGCTTGTAACTGCACCAGCTCTCGCGCATGTGCGGCTAAAGCATCATCTAAGGCCACTTGAGCAACTTGTGCTGCCTGATCTGCAAGCCTTGCCTGCTCCAAAAGTTTTTGTTGATGTGCTGCTGTGGTGGCATTAAGAGCATGTTGAGCATCCTGTGCTTGTTTCTTTGAAGTCTCAAGCTCGTGCGTGAGTGCTAACACTTGATGAGCATGCTCCTTTTTCGCGGCTTCCATGCTTTGCGCCAATTGAGCTACCCGAGACTGCTCCTGTGATAACACTTCTGCGTGAGTGACCTGCATGGCCTCCAGCGCCACTCGCGATTCTTTGGCCTTCTGTTGCGTAGACTGCAGTTCTGAACGTACTTCTTGCAATTCCAATGTCATCTTCTCGGATAAATGCACACTTGATTCCTCGCGTTGCAGCTCCAAATCACGCAAGGCTGCCCTTGCGGTCTCTAGTTGATTAAGCGAGTCAGCAAGTTGCTTTTCCAATACTTCTTTCTCGAGCAATGTAACATTGCGTGCTTGCTCCGCTTCCGCAATATGTGCCATCATGGCTTCTTTGCGTTGTTCCAAAAGATCTTCCATGCTCTTTGCCTGCTTCTCCTGCTCATGCTGGGCCAGGCGTAACTCCTCTTGTGTCTTTTCATGGTCCGCTCGGGTTTCCTCTGCCTCTGCTTGCAACTTCATGAAAGCAACACGGTGAGACTCGACGAGACTGACCATTTCTTCAGTATGTCTTTGTGCTCCAGCTTGAACTTGATCACGAATCATTGCCTCAGTTTCTTGCAAGTGAGCGCGTATTTCAACTTCGTTTCGGACATGTTCCTGCTTTAGAGCTGTAATATGAGCACTATGCTCCTGTTTTATACTTGCCAAGGTGTCTTTATGCTGCGAGTGCAGTGCGCTCATCTCCTCCACAAGTTTAGTATTCGTCTTTTTGATACTATTATGCTCGTCCAAAATCCTCTCCATTTCTGCATCTGCGCGAGTTAATTGTGCAACTGCTTGCGCGAGCTCATCTTCCTTCTTCTTCGACGCTTCACGATAATCAGATATTTGCTCAGCCAACTCATTACTTTGTGAATGTGCCAATCTGAGCTGCTCAGATAAGTTCACAACAGTTTGATCGCGCGCTTGCAAATCGTTGTGTACCAATTGAGAAGACTGACTGGCATGCTCGCGTAATGCCACCAGCTCTGCTTGTGCAGTATCTGCTCTGCGGCACTCTAACTCCAGCTGTGCTTGCGTGTCTTGAACTTTTCTGACCGCATTTTCAATCGTACTACTTGTCTTATTTTCCAACATTGACAAAGTTTTCGAAAAAGAGCGGCGGGTCTCAGCCTTTTCATTCTCATGAGCCGCACATCTTGCCTCGTAGCTTTTAATCTTTTCGTTCGCTTTTGTAGCAAATTCTGCACTGACTTCTTTTTGCCATGCTACCTCTTGCTGGGCGGCGTCTAGTTGTGAAGCTAATTCGTCATTACGAATACGCAGTTGGCTAGCTAGTAGCTGCCCCTGCTCTGCCATGGTTACTGCTTCTGCAACTTTGACATGACCTCTCTCTGTTTCGTACCTGGCTGCTGCTAACGCTGCTTTATCCGCCTTGGCTTCGTTGGCTAGAACAGTAAGTTTTTCAATTGTGCTTCGCTGTTTCACCATTTGGTCCACAAGCTCTTGCTTA
>JACKZZ010000915.1_pt1 | contig 14220 bp, 5 predicted proteins | sample 8027871 | NCBI WGS metagenome assembly JACKZZ01 (sample SAMN15724774, study PRJNA655200) | protist metagenome | isolation source: fluorescence activated cell sorting (FACS) single amplified genomes of... | place: USA: West Boothbay Harbor, Gulf of Maine | collected 2000-07-19
AGCAAATTACTCGTGTCAGGAACCAATGCAGCCACTCATATTTTATGAATTGAATTGTAACAACTAAAAATAATTCTTTTATTGGTTCAGGTTCGGGTTAGGGTGCTTAATTTGGGTTAGGAATAATGGAATCTGACGCTTCTGGAGGTGGAGGGAACATGTATACCCAGCTTGAGGCAATGATGACCGCTGTTAAGCGTGAAGCAGCAGGATTAGAAGGTTTGAAAAGTCGTCTTCGTGAAATGGAAGACATTAAGCAACGCAATGAAGATTTAAAAGGGAAATTACAGGCTTCTGAGAAAGCAAATTCAGATTTGCATCTTATGATTGAAAATGCAGAACGGGGCGCAACAATCCTTCGTGAAGATATGCAACAATTGAATGATTTATATGAAGAAGAGCGTACACAACATATTTCTGCTCAACAAAAATTTCTTACACAAGAACATGAATTCATGCATGTGAAAGGTGAACTGGGTTTTGCACAAAGAGAAGCTCAAAAGTTGGGTGATCTTCGAAAGACAAATCAGACTTTTTCTGGACAACTTGCATCATCACAAAAGCGACTCGAAGATGAAAGGCTAGAATGGGCTCGGGAGAAACAAAAACTTGAGGATAAGGTAAAAGACGCTGTAAAGCAAAAGGATGATACATCTAGCCATGTTTGGAACTTATCTGAAGAAGTGAAAGGTCTCCGTGGCGATTTAAAGCACTATGAGGGGAATATGGAGTCACTTCAACAAGCCTTGGCTAATTCAGAGTTACGTACCAAGCAAGCTAAAGAACAAACTGTTATGGTTTGGGAAGATGCATTGTCTCTTAGTTTACGCAAGGCAGATGCAGAAGGTATAGAGAAAACAAGTATCCGGAAATTGCAAATCGAAATTGCTGGTCTACAAAGTGTCATTGTTTCAAAAGATGCTCAATCACTTATGCTCAATTCAAAGTTGGCTGGTTTTCAAGAAACTCGTAATCAAGAAAAGGCAGAAGTACGCTCCAAGATAAATGAACTTCTTGATGCACTTACTGCTGCTAGAAATGTTAATGCGGATCTTGAAGTACAACTAACTGACGCTCGGGAACGGGCAGCAAGTTCTCATCAGAATAATACTGAAGTAGAAACTCAAGCCGAAAATCTTGAAAGTGCTCTTAAAACTGTAAATAATGAACTTGCAGCCCGAGAAGAAGAACTTCGTTTAACTCGTCTACAACGAGATGATGCACTTTCAAAGGTTCAAAACTCTTCTAATCATTTTGAAGCAATGCAAAATCAGGTCCGTGATGGCCAAACGAAATACTGGGAAGAGTTGCAGAAGATGAAGGAACTAGAGGGTGAATTAGTCAGTGAGATTGAAAAACTCACTCTTGATATAGAAGAAGGAAGAGGTTCACTTCGCTTAGTTGAGACAGAGAAGAACGAATTGCAAATTTTGATGGTAAAGGAACAAAAGATTGCTGCTGATACTACTGCTACTCTTCGAGAAGAGCTTGATACCCGTACTGAAGAGCTTTCATCTACCCGTCGCGATAGAGATGCATTACAAGCGAAGGTTGATACTTTAACAGAAAGTGTTAATAATTTCGAAAAGACTGTTAAGAAAAACGAGGCATTGTACGAGAAGGCACTACAGAGTGACAGGTCCAAGATCCAACATGAGATTCGAGTCAAGTTAGGTCGTATGAAGAACATGGAGGAGGAAAAACAGGAACTCCTTAAGGAATTGGAACAGCTTATGATGCAGGTGAGTAGTAGTCAGAAGGAGATTTCACGTCTGAAGGTGGAACTTGATGGAGCAAAACGAGCCTCTTCAGATGTAGAGTTGTTGTACACTGCTGCCCTTACAGACAAGGAGGAGCTTGCACAAGAGGTGAAGATTGCTAACCGCAAGGAGCAAGAGCTTCGCGACCATGCCACAAAGCTAGATTCACAGTTTCGAGAAAATATTGCACGTATGGAAGTTATGGTGAAAGAAAGCAAGAAAAGTGCTGTGGCTCAGGTGAATGAGATCTCGAATCGTGTCAAGGCCGCTATGGATGATGCAGATCAAATGCGAAGGGATAAAGATGCACTTACTGAATCAGAGAGACAGTCTCGACTCGACAAAGAAAAGGCACAAATGGAGCTACAACTTCTTAAAGATAGTCATGATAATATGCAGCTTCAAATGGCTAGAGAAGGAGCTGGTATTAAAAGAGAGTTATCTGAAGCACGTGCGAAGATCAAACTGATGCAAGAGAGCAAGAGCAAAACTGATACTGACAATATGCAAGTACGTCTAGATCAAACTCGTCTGGAAAACGAATGTGCGCGTTTAAAGGAGCTTGACAAAGATCTAGAGAAAAAACTGGCAGGTAGTAATGCCGAATGTTTAGATGTGCGGGCAGAGTTGGCGCGAGTTAATGAGATGTATCGTAGTGCGAAAACTAAAGTAGTCGACTTTGAACAGAAAGAAGCGGGAAGACTTGCTGATACTGAACGCATTAGAGATCAGATGGTTCAGATGGAAAATCAACAGAAAGTAGAATTGCGTAGATTGCGTTTGCTTGTTCAGAACTCTGAAGCAGAAAATTCGGAGATGAAAGATGCTATCAATCGTACCATGAAAGAGTCACTTGATGCCAAGGCCAATCTAGCAAAGGTTCAAAACAGTTCCAACACCACTATTAATGGTCTATTAGAAGAGTTGCGTTCTACTGAAGAGAATTTAGCTCGTGAACGTCGTAAAAGTGAAGATAGTATTAATCAATATCACTCACGTATTGTAGATCTGCAGTCTCAGTTGGAGCGCACTCGTGGTGATATGGAAGAGGATGTTATGAAAGTGAAACAACACATGGGTGAAAAGGAGCACCGAGTTATACAGTTGGAAAGTGAAAATCAGCGCCTCCGCAATGCAGTATCTGAGAAGGATGAAAGAGTCACTGATCTTGAACGTATGAAACAAGGTGATCGCGGTAAACTTATGGAATTTGGCGAACAGCTCAGTCGGGCTGAGAGTGCTTTAGATAGTGTCAAGACAGAGCTTGAGTTGGAACAGAGTCATCGACAACGAGTTGAAGCCCGCCTTCGTTCGCTACAAGAAGAGGCTGGAAGTAGAGTGAATGCACGGTCTGATGCTAGTGGCCCTATGTCTTCACCGCCCCGACAGGCCGCATTCGAGTCTTACTCATCACAACAGGACGTTTCTTCAATTCATGGTGGGAATGTATCATCACCTCCTCAATCGCCTCTTGTTCCTTCAGAAGACTCGCCTAGTAGTGGTGGTCGAGTTAACATGAGCTTTAATGGTGGTGGTAGCGGCGAAGGCAATAGACTCTCTAGTAGCCGAAACAACAGCTTTCGACAACAGGCACCGCATAAATCATATGACGATGACATCCTTGCTGGAGTTTCTTCCCCACCCCGTGCTGATGGGTCTGCTTATTTAGCCCAGTTTGAGAGTGAAAATGAGTACGACCCGAATGCTGGTAGTTATTACGAAAGAATGGCAGTAGCAACAAATAGTTCTGTTTCTGACGAAGGTCGTGCTTCAGAGCGGGAGAATGTTGTCAATCGCGTCACAGCTGCTCTCAGTAAGCGAATGGGAATAGGTGGTCGCCCAGCACCATTAACTTCAAGTATGGAGGGTCTAGATCAGGAAATGCAGCAACTATCTGGCTTGAAGCAGAGATCCGGTTCAGGATCTGGTCTTGTGCATGGGATGCGTGATGCCGTGCGTACGAGTGCCACTGATGAGGAGGCTATGGCGGCATTGATGGCTGACAGTGAATATGTTGAAAGCGACTACGATGGTGAGGATCAGAATAGTGATTCGATTCAAAAGTCTATTTTGCAGACGCAAAACTTTTTAAAGCAAAGAAAGGCTGCTAGATCTGATGATGGAGTGGCGAGAGGTGGGTCAGGTCGTCGCGCTGTTGCTGCTGGCAGAGCATCTTTGAACATTAATGGTTCTCCTGGTACCACTCAAGATATAGCCCGTGATCTACCAGAACATGGCGGAGCGACGTATTTGTATGATCCTACTGACGAAGAACTAGGTGGACGTCTTGGACGTCTTGGTCCTACACGAGATGCACCCGATACTGGGATTGACCGTCTACAACGACCATTGAATGGATTGTCAATGTCATCTGGATTAGGTGATCTACGTTCCTCTGTGGAATCCGATCGTTCCTCTAGCGAAAGAGAAGCGCTTCTCTTTGGGGCTCCATCGTTACAACCCGCTAGTCCACCAAATCCATATGGAGCAGTAGATCAACCTACTCCAGAACGAAAGGTACAGACCAAAGGCACCAAGCTTGGTGGTAAGGGGAAAATCAAGAAATTGGTTGTCTCTATGACTGATACTGATGCGACTTATAGTGGGCCTGGTGATGCCGATGGAGGCAATGTACAACTGCCACGAATTCCTTCGGGCTCTAATGTTCTTCCCGGCGGTCCTCCTAGAAAGGGTTCAGGTGGTAAGAGATAATGTACGGTAATAAATGAAATGGTTAAGTTAACATTATTGAGAAGAACAAGTTTTTACTTTTAAATGAACATATTGAATTTTACGGATTAATTTTGAAAAAGTACTTCGTATTCAAAATCAAATAAGGACATGTAAAACAACAACTCTAATTTCAATACTCGGTAAAGAAATCTAATCGTTTCTTTGTTTTTGTATCTGTATCTGACGAAATAAGGCTAAAACGACTATAAATAGTAGCAAAAGCAAGACAAATATTGCTGCTAAGATTTCTTCTAAATTGTTTTCCGATTCCTCTAAAGTTGTTGGTCTAGAGCGAGTGCGAGAAGACGTCCCTCCTTTAAGCGTCGATTCTATGTTCCCCGCAACAGTAATAGGACTTGCTGCACTTTTAATAAATGATAGCATTTTAGAAGGTATAGCTTTCAAATTATTCAAAATATTAGACGTTTCGATTGGATTTTGAATACTGCCTTGCTTTTTTAAACTGCGGTACTCATTAAGGTATAAAGTGGGATTGCGCTGGCCTTGTGGTAGCTCGAATGGTGAGGGTCGAGGATACATTGCTTGAAAGAAAGACTTAAGTGCTTCGACTAAAACAGTAGACGGATTCTGCATATTATCATTTATGCATATAAACTTGCTTTTACGGCATCGAATTGAATCAAGCTGGTTTATAGACTCTGTGATGTTATCTCCTATCATTTCAAATGCAACGATATCTCCCTTTGCGTCACTTTTCACAATAAGGAAAGGGACATATTGCTTTTTAAGATGCTTAATAATACCATCCTGAGCTGGCTTGCATACAGCAACATCCTCATTGCTGGGAAGTATGCGGAAATGAGCTTCAGAATCGAGCACATATCCTCTGGGGGGGGGTCTTGCAGAGGATCCGACAGCGATAGTGTTATTCAGAGAAAATGCACTACAATTATTGCGAATAAAATTCCCTCCCTTTGTACAAGGGGGCGTTTCAGAAACTAGACATGCTAAAGTATGAAACTCGTTATCGTCGATATATCCATCATGGTCAGTATCAATCTCTGTGGAAATAAAATTATCAATCATGGCATTCGTCACAATCGAAGCATTGTCAGCAGTACTTGGATTCTGTAGTAGATGGTCATAAGAACCAATCCCAGCTCTCATCTGACCATCATTGAAATCTGGGACAGCATTAGCTCTATTCATTACATAATGGTAGTAAGCAAACGCATATTGCATATCAGAGCTAGAACGGAAACGATTCTCACTTGTTTTGATCCATTCGCCCTCCCATCTCCTCTGCATCTCATTCATGAACTCGACATTTATCATATGGGGTACATGGGCAGGCACCTTTCGTGCCTCTGTACCGAAGGCTTTGGTGTATAGTCGATTCACATGAATAAGTGAATCAGAGTAAGTGTCCAAAAGTCTACGATTTGAATTTGGATTTGTTGACATTCGATTACTAATTCTAGTGGTATAACTACCATCGCTTGTTGAAGTCAGACGAGCAAGTTGTCGATCAAACATAGTATTAACAGTTGCTTCAATTAAATTCCGTCTTCTACTCCTACTTTTGTGCCTGTCATTCATACTTTTTGTAGACTTAGAGCCAAAGCCGATTGAGCTAGATCCAGAAACAGAACGAGAGTTGAACAACATATCCTCATAGAAAGAATTTGAATTTGAACTAGAATCTATCACGATTGCAGGGATTGCAAGTCGTCGTTGTTCGCTAACACTTGAGGGTGCAAGGTCACCAGCAGTATCATCAATTGAACTAGAAGCAGAAAAAGAAGACAAAGCAACAGAAGTAGCATTTCCGCTGCTATTGGAAGTGAGATCAGTAGCAGTAGCATTAGCATTATCAGTAGCATTATTATTATAACCATTATCAGAAGGCAGTACAGGTACCGGTCGTTCACCACCCCATCGGAAAGCAGTCGTAAGACAGCTGTGTACAACCCCACCAATACCGATGTCGCCATTATCAGGTTTGTCTTCTACTTTCTGTAATAACTCAATGCGAGATCGGAGCCAAGTCGAATTTCCAGAAGGCCATGCGATTGGAGAAGGTGCTAAAAGGGCAATTTGAGCAGATTGAAGAACCCCAATGCGACGCCCGACGGCAGTAGTCTGAAGTTCCTTGCTATTTGCAGAAGAATTCGAATGAACAATGAGCCATTTGTGATCAAAAACATCTTTCAATGTCAAGTCATAACTATCACACAGTCCTAATCCATATCTCCACGAGATTCCATTTCGCTCTGAATATAGTGCAAGACTTGAACATAGTGACACGATCTGAACAGCGCTTTCCTCTTCTCCTGACTCACTACGACGCCATGACACCGAGTGACGTAATGAAAAAGAATTGATAGTTTTTTTCGTTATTTCTATAAGATTTGGTGACGAACTTGCACTTTTACCTAGACTTGCTAAAATAACAACACCTTGAGGCCACATGGAACGTTTAACAGCATCCAATATTGCATTTGGGCCTCCAAAGGGAACATCTAAAAGAGACATATCAACTAACAACGGATGTGGCTCACGTACTTCAACTCCACCACGCTTGCATGATCCTATATACCCTTTCACGGTACTCATTCCTACAGGAACAGGTAATACTGGCGCAACACTAGGAATGATACGCATACGAAAAAAGGCAGTAGCATTATGTCCTGATACAATATCGTACCCGCTTACCTTGAAGAAAATATTATGAGGGAGTGCAGGCGGTTCTGGAGCATCGTTTTGGCCACTAAAGAAAATAACTACCAAAAGAGAATGCATTTTTAATAGAAATGAACTATGAACTGTAGAAGAATCTGAATGAATTGCTTCAGTGAATTTAAATCTAGCTGTACCATTATGTAATGCGCCGATTCCCCCTTCGCTCGCCAATTCACTAAGGTTAAAATGAACAGCTTTTGTTCCAGCCATAACAACAAGAACAAGCTCACTTTCTTCTTCATTGAATTGATCACCACTTGCATCAATCTCCTTCTCACCTTTTTCTTCTCTAAGTTGCTCATCAACATTATTATTATTCTTTTGTTTATAACTACCGCGTGTTTTATCTTGACTGTAATTACACCCTGCAGACATGCCCTCACCTGAATTAGAACTGGAACTACAACGCACACTTCTACTTTGCTCATCACTTTGATTATTTGCTTTGTAAAAGTTGTTAACAGCCACAACTGCTCCAGGGAAATTTTGAAAGAGCAGATCAATTCCACAATCTCCAGCATCAAAAGCACATTCAGCGTTTTGGCAGCGCATATCGCAGGACCGATCCCCTAGCCAGGAGTCAGGGCAACCTTTGGAACAATGGACTAAGTTAGTACGCTTCTGTTGCGTTTTGCTATTTGTCCCGTTGATACAATCTGGGTAGTCAAAATTGCAACTACTAACATTACATGCTTTGTCACAATAACCATCACCAATCCAAGAATCCACGCAACCGGGAGCACATTTTGGAACATCCCAGGCCATGATTAGCTTTTGCTGACCTTCTATTGAAATAAAATCTTCTGGTTTTGTAGGTGCTCCGAGGAAAACGTCGTCATTAAAGTATATAAAATGCTTAGATAAGCCCGGGATGAGATGAATATGAGACTCAATCGAAGGTGAACTGAAGACAGGTAAATGTGATGTATTTGGGAATATTTCATTGTGTGAAACTACTTGTATTCTATCATTCTCAAGATCCATCCACCAAGGAATCTGATTTGCTGTAACTACATAAATTTTCCTTACCCATGGAGCATACTTGTATATTGATCTCAATGAGTATCGTAATTCATCACTGTCGCGATACCTATTGGGTGAAACTCTGTCATCTGCGTCTCCTGTAGTGATATTATTCATACTATTACTATTGTTAGATATATTCATGTGTTTATTAGTATTATGAGTAGAAGATGAGGAAGGTGTTGAGTGGAAGTCGTTATTATATCTACTCCATGTGTCTTTCTCAGCAGACCATATTTGATCACTTCCATTTACCCATGTATAAACTATATCAATAGGACCATATGCTAAAGACAGTGCTTCATATTTACCACCGATATTGTCTTGAAACACGTGCATAGTGCTTTCATAGTAAATAGAATCATGTGGCGTGGAAATTACACTAGAGTAGAAGAAATTGAGGGAATTGAAAAGCAATGCAAATAATGATACTATTATCAGTGCTACACCAGCTTTTGACCCTGCATGTGTCACTACATGCTTCTGAACTGTCTTCCAGATGCCCATCAAGATGACTTTACACCTCTCTGGGGCACTGTATGCAAACAAGCTGAAGAGGTGCTCATCACTAGTCACCTCAAAACGGAAATGCCAAACAAACTAAGGTTTTCTCTCATATTCAAGATTCGACGGACAGATATCCGCATACCTGACGGGTTTTACTGAGAACGAGATAATTGAATTCAAATAATTCCTTTACTTTACTAAGACATACAAACCCTAACAAAAAAAAAAGTAACTCTACTTCTAATTTTCCTTTTCAATCTGGGGGGGGGGTGAAAAAATACTACTGTACAGTACTGTAATGAAAAAATAATAACTTTTTGTCCCTTCAAAAAGGAAAACGTATGTATGATGAAGTACACTCACGCTACGCTCATTGAATGAACGGGGTAGGCATTTACATCAAATCAAAAATATCGATGAGATATCGGCATTCCATAGAAATGCTCTTCGTCACCAGCTGGTTCTACAATATCTAGATAAGAATCTAGAGGGTTTTGTGTAATCACCATGGGAGTTTCACTTGAATACTCACAATCTTCAATCGCAGCAAATATATCAACTATAGCGCAACTCCTTTTTCTTCTCTTTATAGGCTTCTCACCACCAGTATCAAAGCCAAAACCGAATCGATATCGATGGAAGCCAGTATCACCTAAACTACCACTACCATCACTTTTTCTACCACCATCACCACCATCACTGATATCATCACTATAATCGGCATGGTTCGATAAGTCTTCAACTTTTTCACCGATTTTCACGCATGATGTGCGATCTATGGTAATAAAATGATTATCATGATAAGCAGTGGCAGAAATAGAAGTAGGACTTCCGCTAGATGCACTACTATTAATGCTACTCACATTCGCATGACCAGATATATCACATGGGAAATGAGTAGAAATACCAAGTATATCACCACTGAATTCAGGGTGAGAAAGGCTAGGAGAGTCGGTAAGAGAGCAATCATCACCATATTCCGATTGTGATCTGCTTGAGTCACTATTCAAGAGAATAAAATGTATATTACCATCATCCATGGCAACATGAGGCTTCTCTTGCTCCAGATGCTGATGTTGATGCTGTTGTAATAAAAATATGTCTTCTCCCTTGTTTTTATTTTTAGAATTGGACCTGCAACGATTGCGACGTTTACTATTATTGGCACTACCATCATTATAACCATCTTTATTTCGTTTTGGTGTTTCAATAATACCACTGACAGAAGGAGAAGGAGCAGAAGAATTCAAGTTACTACTAATAACATTGATATTAGTATGATAAGGATGATCATGAACACTACCATCGCCATTATTACCACCACGAGCAATAAAATCATCTTCAAGACCTTTTTGACCTTGTTTCAAAAAGTATTTCTGAGCATGAGTTCTAATCTGCACAATACTCCGAGTAGTAATCATATCAGCAATATTCTTCCAAAGTTTACCATGCAACCTTAAACCCTCTACAAATAGATGATGTTCTTTGGGGGTCCATCTGCCAGTCCGTTCCGATGCCGGTCCATTACTACAAAATGCGCCATCGTCATCTGAATCGCACATGGTATATATCAATAACTCACACAGATAGATATAAAAGGACTATTAACAAGTTGAAGTTTTTTTAAATCCAACCCTGAACTAGTATGGGGCCAATACAGAGCATCGATAACCATTTGGTAACATGGGTTGATGGGGGGACAAAAAGTCGGGTTCCAGGGGTTAGGTAACACCGCAACACACCGCAACACACCGCAACACACCGCAACACCTCCTTCTGCGGAAAGGTGGTCACTTCACCTCTCTTAGGTATTAACCATTAAATATTGTATACCTTAGTACTTAGAATTGGTTGTCCAAAGCGACTCCTATACAAAGTTTCAATAATAAGTATGGATTTAGGCTGTCATTTGATCATATTGGACTGGGATGATACGCTTGTGGCTTCAAGTTGGATAAATGAATTCATTACAAGCGACGAGGGAAATCGAATGCCTACACCTTGTCAACAGAAAAGGCTTAAATCTCAAGAAAATGCTAGCATCTCTTTTTTGAAGACTTTACTACAAGAAGGGTGCACACTAGTGGTCGTCACTAATGCGAATCAGAAGTGGTTGACTTATACAGGTTCACTATATCCTTATCTATGGGAGTTTGTCATCTCTCATAATATCGCTATTGTTAGTGCAAGAGATGCTTATGGGAGTTTGTTTGAGCATAGTTGGCAATGGAAATGTAGAACCTTTGAAGATGTGATAAAAGGGGTCACCACATCGCCTTCATATTTCGATTCAAATTCGTCGCCATCTGTTGGAGCTAAAAGAGGAGATAGTAGTGATAGTGTCTCTGTTTCAATGTATGCTACCACCGCCGCCACTACTTCGACTACTTCTACTACTACTACTACTACTACTACTACTACTCGAGGTGATGAAGCTGAGGAAGAAGAAGACGATGAAGAGAAACATGATTGTAGTTTTCATCAAGGTGATGTTGAAGATCGTGATAGTTTGAAACAAAAAACCCAACCACAAGTTAGAACTGACAATGCTAAGAGTTCTCCTTTGGATGCCCGTTCGTTGCGTGCTTTGGTTTCATTTGGGGACGGATTAGACGAAAGAAAGGCCGTGATGGAAACGATCGTTTCAAATAATGGAACTTTATCGGATCATTATTTTCGTGCACCTGATCGATTATCTGTCAAATTCTTACCTAGACCATCTGTACTACAAGTTGAAGAACAACTAGTTGCTGCTACTTCGAATATAAAGCTATTCCCTACCTTTTGTGATAATGATGCTGATGGTGAAAGTCGTCTCCATATGGAATCGGAAGACAATGACCTATGTGCTACTGTTGGACATGCAGGCCGCATCGATTTTCTTTCTTTGCACGAGGCATTCTATGACCACTCGGATGTACTTGACATTCTTAAAGATGTGAAAGCAGGGATTGAAACTGCCTATTCGTTCTCTACAATTACTAATCTCTGCCCCGATTGGGCTAGTAACATAGATCGAACATTGATTTTCGATGACGAGTTAGCCCATCAGGAACATGATGAAGAGGAGGATGAGATTAGTTCTACTAGCAGTAAAAATGAAGATGTTGATAGTGAATTATTGCATGTGGTGCATGGTGGTAACATTCCATTGACTGCCCGTTTCTATCCAGAGCTTTATTCTCATTCTCCTGCTAATAATCATTCCATTCCAATCACTCACTCACATATTGGCCAAGGTACAAATTTTATCGGATGGGATGACGATGACGATTCCAATGATCGACTTACAGATGGTAATGGTTGTCGGAAGCGACACTTTGGGCACATCCGAATTGCTGGTGTTACTGATTCTGTTGATAGTACTGACGCTACAACAACTATCACCAATTCTACTTTCGCTACTGACCAATCAAGCTACAAAGACGGCATCGTATGTGATGGCGAAGGACTTACTGGATTAGTTTTCCAGTCCACAAAGCGTCTGCGAACATCTACATTATCTAATCAAAGTCTAGGCCAGCTGACCAGCGATGATTCAACCTTGAGTTTCGCCCTCGATGACAATTCCTGTGGTGCTGGTGCTGGTGCTGGTGCTGGTGCTGGTGATAATGACACAAGATTTGGTGCTGATACATGTACAGGTACTGGTACAAGTCGTCGTCCTGGTGTTCGTGTTCCGGGTATGCTTGATGTTTCCTGTTACTATAATGAGGAAGGTAATGGTGAAGATGACTGTTACGACGATGATGATGACGATGATGGTCCTGGCCTCTATATCACGGAAAATACATCTTCTGATCTCATTGCTCATTCTAAATCATGCAGCAGCAGTAGTAATGATAATAATATATCCCCGATAGTCTATCTCCCCAGTGACCTTACACTGCCTACTCCTGGCTCACTCCATAGCAAGTATACTGGTGGTGCAGGCCTTGCAATAGCTCCTTGATTTTTGTGCGTATGTCTTTCTATTTTCTCTTGTTTCTCGCATTTTTACAAATATATTTATATTTACATGCACAAAAGCACATGCTACAGTTGGCATATTTTCCTATTCAAATATCGATAATTACTTTCTTTCGAATTTTACTTTTTATGTAAATGTACCATAATAATAACTACCACTTTAGTACTATGAATTACCTAATTTTATTTATTCAAGTTTCTAATAAAGGAGGAAGATCCAACAGACTCTTCGCACAACTGGTACCGGCGATATATCCTGAAGTCCACGCACTCTGGAAATTATATCCTCCAGTGATGCCATCTACATCCAATATCTCACCACACAAGTATAAATGGTCATTCTTCTTCGATTTCATGCGAGAGAAGTCTACTTCCTTGCTGCATACACCCCCAGCAGTGACAAACTCGTCACGATACTGTCCACGGCCATTAACTCGCATGCGACTTGCACCCACTTGGGAAGCCAAAACGCGCAAATGGTCATTCTTTATTGTAGCCCAGCGCGAGGTCGGGTCAATACCACACTCTGCCAACATGTGGCCCCATAGGCGTGAAGGGATATTCCCTCTATCTGCGTTGTTTTCCATCTTCTCCTTCTCTTTCTCCACTTCATTATCATCATCATCATCATTGAGACGAGGGAACTTAGAAATAGTGCGTTGCCCATAAGTACTCTTGACAGCCATAAAATGATTCAAAATGTCGCTTTCTGACAATTCCGGCAGCCAATTGATTTCTATCTCGAATTCGTATTTCATTACGGCTAAGATACGTGCAGCAAAAGCAGACATCCTTAGAACAGCGGGCCCGCTCAGTCCCTGGTGTGTCACAAGAAGAGGACCTTCCTGTGTAAAACGCTCCAAATCATTTGGCGGAACTAAATCTTTGTTTTCTTTTCTGAATGCTTTAGTCATGATTAGTTTTATAGTGACATTAGGAACAGATATACCACTCAGTGATGTGATAGGATTTGGATTGTTATTGTGACTACTGTCTATTTTGAAGCTGAAAAGACTAGGATTGGGATCAATAATAGTATGACCGAACCCTGTTCGTATTATGTCGTATCCATTACGGGATGACCCTGTTGCCATAATCACTTTGTCCACATCCATGGTGAATATCGTCCCTCGTTCGTGTCCTGTGCCTGTTATTTGATTATCATCAGCAGTAGCAGTGGCACTAGTATAATGGATACGAAGCACTGAGTTATGATTAGCATCAGTAGCAATTTCTTCAATACGCCTGACATTAACTCTAGTTCTTACTTCAACACCAGCATACCTTGCCGCATCTTGCATCGCATGCACTATCGACTCACTCCTATCACTGACGGGGAATACGCGGCCATCTGCCTCTGTTTTTAATGCCACACGAGATGAGAACCATTGATAGGTTTCATTAGGGCCAAAGATCGTGGTGTATGGTCCTAGCAGCATCTTTTCCCCTCGAGGATAGCCTTTAGATATCATCTTGGGTCCTTTTGTAGGGTCATGCATCACGTTACACCTCCCTCCCCCGGAGA
>JACKZZ010011027.1_pt1 | contig 14219 bp, 8 predicted proteins | sample 8027871 | NCBI WGS metagenome assembly JACKZZ01 (sample SAMN15724774, study PRJNA655200) | protist metagenome | isolation source: fluorescence activated cell sorting (FACS) single amplified genomes of... | place: USA: West Boothbay Harbor, Gulf of Maine | collected 2000-07-19
GATCTGCAATATTATTATTATTATTATTATAATAATTTTTATAAAAATATGGCCTATTATTATTATTATTAATTACGGGCAATTTAAATTACTACTGCATAAACAGAACATTTTTTGTCGAATGGAATGTTCAATACCTTTTTCTGATGGTGTAGAACACGTATGAGAAACTGCAAGAGACATATTCGTATAAGTAAATTATTATTCTAGTAAAATTTATTGATAAACGTATTTCAAACAATATTTAAAAAGTGGTTTACCCGATTAATATAATGGCATCCTTTAATAATGTATACCGTAAAGCAAAAGATGGTAGTTGGAAAACTAAAACAGACCAGAAAAAAGATAAGTTAAAAGATATATTCAATGATATTGCTGTTTTATCAAATCTGAAACAGGAAAATGGAGAGGTTAAAATTACCCCGCACACTTTGATCCTTGCCATGGAAAATCAAGAAAAACCAAAATTACATGAGTATTTTGGTAAAAAATCAACTGACGAACTATTGCGAGCCTTTAGTAAATTAGACAAAGGAGGAAATGGTGCCATTACACTAAAACAGTTTATTCAAGGTGCTGAACATGCATTTTCACATTCAACTGTATCAAATGCCAGTAGCGTCGTTGGTGGATCTAGGTCTAGTAATCGTGTATATGATATACACGAAGCAGAAGTCTTAAAACCAGCCCCTGCTAAAACGCATGGTAGTTCCGGTGTTGTTACAATACCACAACCTCCGCCAATGACCCGCAAAATGTTATACCAAAGTGTATTCAACAGTTGTGATGAAGATAAAAAAGGATATGTATCTGTTAAAAATTTGATAGATGCTATGAACAATAAACGTAGTGATTTAACGAAAATATTTGGACCACAACGTTCTGAGAAAGCGTTAGAAAAGTTTTCAATGTTAGATACTACTGGGGATGGACGTATAACATTTGAAGAATTTTTTACTGGCTGTGAAATTGCATTTACAAATCATGTATCAAAGTATGAAAAACAGGAGGATGATTACAGCAGTGCACCAGCTATTTTAGTAAAAGGTAAAGTCCCAGTTGCACCAGCAATGAATCGTCATTTATTGTATACATCTGTATTCAAAAGTATTGATATAAAAGGTAAAGGCAAAATATCGCAGAAGGATTTAACACGTGCAATGTCGAACCGTCGCGGCTCCATTGCCATGATATTTGGACATCAAAATACAACACATGCTATGAATATATTTGCAAAATTAGATGAGAAGGATACTGGTGCTGTTGATTATAACACATTTGCAAAGAATTGTGAAGATGCATTTTTAGTCGACGATGAAGTGGATAGTGAGAAGTTTGTGCCGTATCCTGCAGCTGCGCCAATTGGAGATGTCCATAATATACCTACACCACCTCCAATGACGAGAGAATTATTGTATCGTTCAGTATACGATGAAATTGATACTAAAAAGAAAGGAACTATTTCACAATTGGATTTAGTTAAAGCAGTAAGAAAAGGTAGAAGAAGCAGTATTGCTAAAATCTTTGGCGATAATGCAATTCAAGATGCTGTTCAAGCCTTTCAAGATATGGATGTTGATAAAAAAGGGGAAGTTACATGGAGCGAATTTTTTGCTAAAGCAGAGGAAGCATTTGTACATAGACCAAATGATCGCGTAAATGCACCAAGGCGTAGTAGTTTAAAAATGAGGCGTGCCTCTAAATTGGTTTCTGGCCCAAAAGCGCCACCACTACCAAAAAGTTAAATGAAGAAAAATACGAGTATAATATATCTGTAACATGTATTGTACCGAGCGCAGAAAACATTTACAATTTTTTGAGATGTACCCACACCGCATAAAATGAAAAAATGGAGAAAATGTGTGAGAGTTTTATTTTAGACTATATAATATTATATAAAAAAAATAAAAAAATTTAACTTTATATAATTATATACCAGGTACTGATATGATATATTTAAAAACTTCTTAACTTTAACTCATCATCAATATTTTTTAAAAAAATGAATATAATATCATATTAAAATATATATTTAAATTTTTTATAAAAAAGAGTGTAAATTATTATTATATTGTTTATTATTATTGAAAGAAATTGATTCACACAAATCCTTTTACATGAACTGCATATATACGCAAATGGCAAGTGTACAATATTATCACATCCGTTTTTTTTTAGGGCGTATATACACAATTAAATTAAAAGTATTTCAATGCTCGACTTTTTGTTTCTGTTTTTTTATTGTTTTACCAAGCGTTTGCATCCATAATTGATTAACAGCATTACAAGTATCATTTTCCTGGCTATCAAGGGGGCTACAGCAATTTTCTTCAACTTTACTCAATGGACGGCGGCCAAATTCTTTTGTCAGTGTTGCAAAACGATTTGTTAATGGTGCAAGTGATAACCGTTCCTCTTGATTGTCACTTCCAAAACCAAAATCAATATTGTCCGTCGTTTGTTTCATTTTTTTGCTACTTTTTTTCTCAATATCCTGTACTACCATTTCATCATTTTCAGCACTTTCGCCATTCGCTGTACTTGTATTATCATTTAATACAACACTATCACTGCTCAAAACTTGAACTTTTTTTGTATCTACAAGTATATCAGGATGGACTTCGTTTAATACGAAAGGCAATGCATCGTCGTAGGAATACAATGTCTCGCGTATACGCTTATGTCGTTTCCACGTTGATAAAAATTCAACTGGCAACAATGATTGACGTTGTAAATTCAAAAAATGTTCACTCCAATATATTTCTTGTTGTTGTCGATATAATTCTAACTCAGCTGCGCGAATATGGTCTCTTTTTTGTTGTGCCTCGCGGGCAATTTGTGTCAACGCAACCCTGGCAATATGTCGTACATGTTGATCTTGCTCCAGTGCATTTTCGTTTACCGCTTCCAACTTTTCAGAAAGAAGTTTTAAATGATTTTGTATAGCTTGTTTCCTTGAATCTAAAATTTTATCTGGAACATTCGCAACATCAACTGCCTGCTGCCATGCACTGCCTATGCCAATTAATTTATGCGAACCCATTTCTCCACTAGAATGTGATCCAACCATTTTACAATGAACGCATACTGGTATTTCACATGCTTGGCAATAAAATTCAACATCAATATGCGGATGCAAAGGACACTTGGAATTAAATATTTGCAACGTATCTCCCATTCTTCGTTGCATAATTGACAAGCGCCGTTTTTTCTTTTTAAAATCTTTTAATGGTACCCGTTTATGCCTTGCAACAACTTTATTTGCACTATGCATTTCTATATCACAAGTTTCACATAATTTTGCATCATCTGCACTACAATATAATACCGCTTGTTTTTCCTCACACATTTCACAGATTTGTATTTTGTTATCAGTAATGTCAGAACCTTCGTAATTGAAACGAATTAAATATTTTGGAAAAACTTTTTCTGAATCTTTAATATAATATGACCAGGTATATTTACCACCATCACTATAAACTTCATCTGACATTTCATCTTCCTCTGTTTTTGGTATCGTATGATATACACTATCGTATTTTGATTCATCAACTGCTTGATATGAATCAATGCAGTTGTTTTTCCCATCATTTCCAACTGTTATTGTTGTCTCTTCGTTGTTTTTAATTGGCATGTCGTTCTCGACGTTTCCAATCGGTGGCACCAATGTTGGTATAACACCAGTGCGTCCAATGGCAACAGATACACAGACTAAAGTGCACGGGCCGTTAGGTCGATCAGTTTTTCCACTTGGTAAAGCCCCATGTACAAATGTCATACCAGAACCATCTTTTGGAAATTGTATACCATATTTTTGTATACTTTCTAGTGTATTTTGTTTTCCCCATGTATCTTCATCAATAAAACAATCCAGAATCAATTTATCCTGAGATGCACGATCAAATTTTACGCCGACATGTGGATTTTTAATATCCCAGACAGACAAATCAGCAACAGAGTCTGAGCGCCTAGTTGCTAAATGTAGCTTGTACAATATATTATCATATTCCGTCGTATGTTTTTGTATTTCCGTACAATTTACCGCTGTGGTATTGGTAGTAGTAGAATCCATAGTTGACAAAATACTAAAAGTTTTGTTACTACTGCGCTGTTCAGTTTGTAAATGTTTGTATAAGTGTGTATGTATGTATCAATATACGTTTCGATCTGTATATTTTACAATCGGTGAAACAGGTTCTTGTATGTGTCCTGAGAGTATTGAACCATTTTGTTGTTGTTGTTGCCTAACTTGTGTGTAATGTGCATTTTTTTGTATTAATTAATAATTATAATAATAATACATAGTAGTAGTAATATAATAATAATATGTGATGGTAGGTGGTGGTAGTGCTATATAATTTCAATAATAGCTGATTATAATTATTTAAATAAATTGTTTTTCATTATCATTAATAGTAATGATAAGCAATTATTATCTTCTATAACGTCTTTTTGATGACCTCGTGCGCCTCCCTCAAACTAGTTGCTCCTTATTCATAGGTGGAAATAAGTACAATATTATGTAGTGTTTGTTGAGTTAAAAAGAAACCAGAGTTGTTGGAAAAACCCCTTTGAAACAATTGCTAGAGTTTATACTATGTGATTGCTAGGGGAATTAGTGCAGCTATTTTGGTCGTCTGGTGGTATTATTTTTTTAGTATACTATTACTTATTATTATTAATTAGTCGTTGTGCTGTTGCTGTTGTTGTTGTTTGTACAGAGTAATATAGAAGAATAACGGTAGTAGCGGCTCCAGCTAACAGGTAAACCAAAAAATAGAACGTCATACGTGCAAGACATAAATTATACCGGAAAGATTTTTTTTTAAATGCAATATATATATTGTATAATTAATTCGTTTAATTTATAGATAATGGCGGACGAAGACTGGACGCCAGCAGATGAAGAAAGGGATAAAATAGATAGATTAGACGAGGCAAAGGCAGATGCTAAAAATTTGAAGAAAGAGTTATATTTAGCAAAAAATGCTGCAAAAACATTATTAAAAACAACCATACCAAATACATCACGATCTTATGATTCAGATGAATCAAGTTTCGAAACTGTGAACACAAAGTATACACATTACGATTTTAAGAAAGCAGATGAATTCAACCGTGATAATTATAAGAAATATAAACGTTTAGATAAAGCAGATCCACAAGGAGCTTTGTATAGAAAACTATTAGCAAAAGCTGGTATATCAAGAGCCCATGTTGAAAATATGCCACGAGAAGGAAAGTTAGGCCAATTTAAATTGGGGAAGCTTAGCACTAGATTATACGACCAGATTGATAAAGAAAGACGGTATGATCAATATTATCATTGGTTACCACCAAAAGATGAAGAAGAAAAAATTGCTGAAGAAGTTAAAGAAATATTATCTCCGTCACGCTTAAATATGCTAAGTCCGAAAGAACAGGCCTTAACTGTAATTAGAAAAACACCAACACGGCCAGTTGATGTAACTTTGCCAAAACGGCGTTTGGAATATGCCAAAGCAGAAAATCCTCCGCCTGGATTGGCACCAGAGCAAAAAAAACATTTAGATAGCCGAGGCAACCATGTTTTCTATAATTATTCTGGTGCTTTCAAAAAAGGTAAGATGCATGGTATTGGTACTTATTGCTTTTCTGATGGTACTGTTCATACTGGACGTTGGGTCAATAACCGTAGAAACGGTAAGGGTATATCCAAATATAAACATGGGCATGTGTATGAGGGTATGTGGAAAGATGATAAATTCCATGGAAAGGGCACTATTACAATGGGTAGTGGTATGAAATATTCTGGTGATTGGGTCGATGGAAAACGATGTGGTGATGGTGTTATAAGGTATCCAGGCGGACAAGTTTACGATGGTAAGTGGAACAACAATAAAAAAAATGGTTGGGGGACAATGACAAATAGCAGTGGTTTTAAATTTGTAGGTACATTTAAGGATGATTTAGTGGAAGGGCCTGGTGGGTTTTATCAACCAGATGGTAAAAGAACGACTAAATCATGGTGGGAACGCACTACATTTAGTAATTTAATCAACGTTGTTAAAAATGAAAAACGGAATAAACGAAAGAAAGAAATCGAAGCATTTAGAGAGAAAAATAAACAATTGGATGCTGATTTATTAGATGCTTATGTACAAGATGTCCGAGAATACAATGAGCAATTGGCGCGTGAAAAATATGAAATGGAGCTATTAGAACAACGTAGACAACGTGAGGAACGAAGAGAAAAAATGCGTCAAGCTAAATTAGATGCAAGTGCGGCTATGCAAAAGGAAAATGAGGAGGGAAAATAATTATTACGCGCAAGTACACTACGTGTGTGGTGTGCATTAGAATAAATACGCGTATTAAACAAGGTCGTACCGAATAATACATGAGATAATACACAACACACACTTCTCTTATAATTTATATATATACTAAATTCTTACTCATTTATATGCCTTATAGAATTATATAAAAATATATTATTTTTTAAAATCATCAATCTTTCTAGAATATCCGCATCGTACATTTTCTTATTTACCGCCAAATTCCTTCTTTCTTACACTGTGCGTGTTTTCTTTTTATTTTAAACATTAATACCACTCCCAATGCTTGTTACGCTTTTTACGCCTTCACTTTTACCAACATACATTTTTTTATATTCCTCAAATGCTTGATCTCTTAAAACTTCTGATGTTTGAGAAATGTCATTGTTATTATTAAAATTTGTATCTTTGACTCTAACAATCGTTTTAGTATATATGTCAAGCCCTCCATTATTTTTGTTTCGTCGAGGGCGTGCACTTTGGGGGCGCTTTTTGATCTTTGCACTTGCACTAGCTTTTACCATGGCCGTTTCCTTATTCTGCCCGGTTTTGTTATACAAATATTTTTCAAAACTTCTAGGAGATATCCGAGGCCTTGGCATAAATGCATTTTTCTGCCTACTTTTATCATCATTACCCTTTCCCCCAATAGTATCGTTTGATTTGTCAATAATCATCATATTATTTTCTATTAATTTATTCATATAAACAATTCTAGGAGCATTTTGAGGTACAATTTTTAAATCTGGCGATTCCTCTGATGGTTTATTCATTGCATGTTGATAATACAGCGAGGCATGAAGTTTTGAAACTTGTGGTTTTTTTGGATTAATTTTTGAATGAGGATTGTGTCTCGAGGATGCTGATTGGCTAGCTTTCATCTTTACCTCCTCTTCATTTGATCGATATTTTGAATTGCGTTGCGAAGATACTGCTCGATAAATTTGATATGAATTAGCATTTGCAGACACTCTTAAATTTGTCGCTCTGTTCTTCGTTAAATCTGGCTTTACTTCGATCTCGGAGATGCGTTGGAACGTATCTTTCATTCTATTTTGAGTTATTGGAACGGAATATACGATATGCCTATATCTGGGCGAGTACATTTGTCTTAGCACTGGATTAGTTACCTGCTTTCCTTTAAACCTTGTCATAATATTACGCCTGCTGGCAGTAGACGCACTCTTAGGACGGCGTTGGTTTTTTCTGTCCATGATTTTGAGTTTCTGCTTCGTTTGATTTGAAGTTGCCGTCCGTGGTCTTTGTTTTTTGCGTCTTTCCCCTCCATTATTACTACTTCCACCACCATACACAAGTCTATTGTCGTATTGTTTTCTTCGCGAATCGAAATGTACGTTTTCTAATTCACGCATTGTAGTCGTTTTATTACCAACGACTTTTAATGAGTTTGCCTGTTTATTTTTCTTGAATTCAATACTTTTTGCTGATTCTAGCTGTCGTTGCTTTTGTTGCTGATTGTATACACCTTTAATTCGGTTAATTTCATCTATTCTCTTTCGCATTTCCATTAATGTTACCTGTGCACTTTGCAATGGTGCTTTCGTTGTACTAGGATTTACGATGGAATCCTTTTTAATATTCCACGTTTTGATTGTTTCCACACCGATTGATTGGCTTAATTTATCATGCTGGATAGCTGACGCATACTGTGGTATGGAAGCAGTGGCATGATTTTGTGGTGGCGAAGATGTATTTATTTTACCACCACCAGCACGCGATGGTGATACTCGAGGTGAATTTGATGTGATGCCGCGATGGATCATTGAATAAGTATCTCTAAACATTTCATGTCTTTTTATTTCTTTTTTTTGACGATTTGATTCTTTTATAGCATCAAACTCTAGTTGTAGCAATTGTGCGTTGATTTCAACTGTAGTTGTTGGTGAAGTTGAATTATCGGTATAATGCATCGATGATGGTGTAGGTGATCGTGGTCGTTCTAATCGTGTATCATTGTCATCGTCTTTACGTGGCTCATCCTTACTATAGTTGTTGTTGCTGCGATCATTATAGTCTGTTTGGGGTGAAGATGGTCTCATCATTGCTTTGTAATATTTTAGCCGCTCATATTCTTGCTGTCGCTTTTTTTTTTCTTCCTCCACAATTCTTTCTGCTAAAATTTTTCTTCTAGTAGGATTGCCATTATTGCCATTTCGTTTTTTCTTTGCTCGTAGCCGTGTTTGTTGTTTTGCTGGCGATGGTGGCCTAATTGAAATTTCATGTTTTTTTATTATGCGTTTCTTACGTCTATTTAATGATCTTGCCGTTCTTGGTCTTTGTTGATTTCTTCTGTTTTTACTACTGGTACCATATGAGCCTATAGTATTTTGTTCGTACTGCAAACGTTCGCGTCGCTGTGCATTACGACCATTTAAAGTAGAAGCCGATTGTGGTCTAGTTTTTCGTCGTTCAATTAATTTTACTTTTGGTTGTTTCATTTTATGAGAGTTAAAATTATGAGGATTTGCTTTTCTTGGAATGAGTGAAGATGCATCATCCCTACCTACAGCAGACGATGATTCCATAGTTATTGGTACAAACTCGTTCAAAGAACCATATAATTGTACATTTAATTGTTCGTTATCTTTTTCCGCCATAATTTCACTTTTGCCGATTCTTACACCAAAAATGTGCGTTCACTACTACAATTCTTTGTAAATAATAATAGCTAGTAATCGTTAATAGAGACAATACTCCAGACACCAAGAAGGTATTATATATAATAGTAATGAATGGGTAGGGCTAGCACTAGAGTGATGTCAATAGGTTGCGGGATATTGTGTATGAAAGGAACTAGATCAATACATGAACGATGTGTGTATACACATGGTATGAGAAAACGTTCAGGTAATAACTGATGATGATGAATTATTATTATATCAATTATTATTATTGATATTTTTTTCTGGTTTATTTATTACTACTACAAAAAAAGTAGTTTTAACGATTAACTCCATACTCAATGCGAATATTATTTTATACCTTAAATATACTATGGAAGGTATTTGATTTCATAACATCCTATATCTTTTATTAAGGTGTATATAATATTTTGTACATATTATCTAGTATATTTCGTATACAAAACATTGGTTTTCATCTATTACTGTCTTTTCGTAGGGATAGATAATTTTACTGTATAATAATAATATATAATAATAATAATAATTAATTAATAAATAATAATAAATGTAATTAATATAGAATAATAATAGACGTGTATGTGTTTTTGCGATTTGCGATTTGCAATTTTATTATTATTTTTATTTTTTAAGTTAACACTGTTTATCATTGATAGCAGAATATTGAATATTATTAACAGGGTGTATTATTATATTTTTTATGAAATATCCTCTCTAACCCTAATCCTATCCCAACCACTGCTTATTTCCCTCTCATTGGTTGACAAAGGAAATAATAAATAATATAAATAATAATAAATAAGGATTTTTTAATTTATTATTGAATTATTATTAATTAGAATGATGTGCTAGCTTTTAAAAAAAAAAATGATGGGCCAAAAGGTGCCGCATATGTTCTCGATCACTGTCCTACCTGAACTTTATTTTACATATATTATATGTGTGTGCGTGTATGCATTACTGCAATTTCATGATAGATAAAAATATAGAATACGTTTGATAATACCATGAGTGCGACGAATTATGCGGGAAAGAAAAGTTCTGTTGTTGTTAACGATGGAAGTATTTATCCAAAGGTAACTTTAACTTTTGCGCAATCGATTGATGGATCTATTGCTGGTATTATTGGAAAAAGGCTACGTTTAAGTGATGCTGAATCAATGAAATATACGCATGAATTACGCGCAATACATAGGGGTATATTAATAGGTGTAAATACTTTAATTGCAGATAATCCATCCTTAACAGTGCGGTTATGCTCTGGAAAAAGCCCACAACCTGTTATATTGGATTCTAAGTTGCGAATACCAATATCATGTAAATTATTAACGAACGAAAAGTGTGTGAAACCAATAATATTATATTGTTGTGATGTAAATAAGAATAATGGTACAAAATTAAAACATTTAACTGAGCTAGGTTGCATATGTATTAAATGCAAAAGTAATGATGGGCATGTTGATTTAAATGATGGTTTGAAGTTTCTGAGAAAAAAACCGTATCAAATAGATACACTTATGGTTGAAGGTGGTGGCCAAGTTATTACTAATTTTATACGGTTACATTGTGATAAAAATAATGCTTTTCTCATTGATCAAATTATAATTACGATCGCACCAACATTTATCGGTGGTGTTAAAGCTGTTAAATCATTGTTGCCATATGTTGATAATAATGTAAGTGGGGAATATTGTTTTCCACGATTGATAAATATGAAAACAGAAATGAAGGGAAGTGATATTATTATTAAAGGCAATTTAGATTTTTCTTTATAAACTTTTAGCATTTTTAAAAAATATTGTGCGTGTGTGGTGCTCATAACGATACACACAGTGTACGTTAATTAAGGTAGGTGGACAAATAAAACATAAAATAATTTATTTAAAATTTGAACAAAATATTACGTACGTTATTTGTATTTTGTTTAAAAATACGAAAATGTTACCGTAAAGAGATTTAGTGTCAAGCTGGACATAACTTACAGGGTACACTGACCCGCTCTAAAATTTCATTACCATCACACTACCAATTCATCACAAGTGACCATCTTTCCAAATGTTTTGGAACCGAAAAATGTTAATAAATTAGCATTTTTATTGTATATGTTGGCATTGAAAACTTTATTATCTGTACACGCATATAATATTTCACAAAATAATTTATAATGTGCAGTATCTTCTTCTATACGAACATGTTTTTCATTTTCGTCGTTGTTTGCTACAGATGTAACACGACAAATTAAGTGTACCGGTGAATTTTGTAGAAATTTTAATGTATGAAAACCTAACCAACCGATTTTTTTTCTTCGCTCTTTAGTATTGCATTCACTGTAATCTTTTTGTAACAGATTTTGTTTTACATTCAACATTTTGTTTATATTATCTTTATCTATTAAATTCCATCCAAAATTACATGTTGGAATATTGTATGTTTTGATTTTATCAATTCCACTAGAACCAGAACAAGATCCTATTTTCAATACTAAATCTTGTAAACTATCTGTGCAAACATTAATGCCAAAAATACGTTCATTTATTTCACGTTCCAATATATTCTTTGCAGTATACCTTGTTTTTTTAATAGATAAAAAAAATCTTCCCATGTTATCGATTGGCGTCAACCATGAACAAGTCATCAGATTGATTTTATTTTCTGATGATATACTTGATAAAATACAAACCGGGTTTGGGTATAAAAGTCTCGATGTTAAATGCCTTTCAACCATATGGAGCTTGTTTAAGGGCGGTGTTCCATTGTTACTCCTATCATTCATGTTTTCAACCACTAAAAAACAGCGAGGAAATCAACCAGGGGTACAAAAAAAAAGTAAAAGAAACTCTTGGACCATACATACATGTAATACACTGCCACTACCACCTAACCCAACAACAAAAAATTAAAATAATTAATAATAATAATAATATAATAAATAATAATTATTATTATAATAATAATAATAATAATAATTAGTGTATAATAATAATAATAATAATAATAATAATAAATACTACTACAGGAATACCCGCCGTATAATTAATTATAATAATAATAATTATAATAATAAAAAAATATAAAAAAAATAGTTTTTTTTTCCAACAAAAGTTGAAAGTTGGGCTATTTGTGCGAGTTTTCTTTCCTATCATAGAAAGTACGTATTTTAATACACTAAAGTAATAATATAGTAATACGTTATATTATTCCATACAGTATAAGTAATAATAATAATTATAAGCTTTGAGTAATGAAATAAACCTTAAATATATATAGCAGGTAAATAGCATTACATCATTTAGTCCGTAATACACTTCGAGGTACATTAAATTTTTCTTGTAATCTACCAAGTATGAGCCTTTCTATGTCGATAATTTTAAGATACCTTCGTAGTGCTATGTCGGCCTAAATGACGTAATGTTATTCACCTGCTATATTTTAAGGTTTTCTCATTACTCAAAACTTCTGCCATTGCGAACTCGGAACCTGAGTATTCGTATTGTTATCAGTGTTATTATTATTATGAGCTACTTCTATCATTCGTATAGTTATTAGTGTTATTATTGTTACTATTATTCGATTCGTTATCAGTGTTATTATTACTATTATTATTACTGTTGATAGCACTATTTTAGTCTTTAGTATACTTTGAGTACGAAGTACCTTACAACCACAAAATGAGAGCCCCTTTTTTACAACATATTATAAATTCTATTTTTATATAGTGTGTAAACATCTACTATTTTATTTCCGGAAATACTGTTTTCAAAATTTAACTTTGTTTTAAATAAATAAAGATAGCTTTTTTTACTGTCTAAGTACATAAAAATTGTCATAAAATATCCATTAGGTTATTGGGGGGAATTTTGTGCAAGTTTCTAGTTTTATTTTATCACTATTAGTAGTAAAAACATAAAACTACTGTAACTGCAACGCGATCATGTGCAGCAGTGTTATTATTATTACCTGTATTAATTATTGAGAAGAAAGGAAAAAAAAAAGAAGAAAAGTAATAATTTCAAATAATAATAATAAATAATAAAAAAAAAAATAATCACCAATAATAATAATAATTGCTCTGCATCGAGTAAGAAGAAGGATGGGAACTTCCATCCACTCACCCGTATTGTTTTACGATAGATCTAACTTTGTGCTACATATAAACACACAAGCATACGTACAGAAACGCACGTATATATATATATCCAGTAACAATAGCAGTAAAAATGGATGGTTTGGGATCGATCAAGTCAAAAGATAATGCAGTGTTAGGTTGTACGACGTCTCAAGATGTAAACGTGGAACTTACGAATCTTGAAGCGGAAAAGGAGAAGACGAAGAAAAAAAAGAAGGAGCTGAGAAACCGAGATCGGGCGAATACAGCCATATCTTTTCCCGATATAAAATTGTCTTATCGCTACCACGTTGGATGGGATGGGACTTTTGTTTTATTTTTGCTGCTTTTATTATCCGGGCTATCAGGATACTTGGTATATGAATATTCGGTACATTTTACTAACTTGTTCCGTGAATGGGTTTGGGTATACATCGTTTTAACTATTGCATATTTCATATCAACAATATTTCTCCTTGTCAAATGGAAAAGTGTTGCTTCTGATTACACAAGACGAGCTTTGGCCCTACATAATCCCCATTCTAACAACTCGATAATATGGCGTATATACAGAGAAACCTTCATTAACGGCAAATATTATTTATTAAAATTATATTTAATCGAACTGTTCGAAAGTTTTAACCAACTAAATAATGTAATTAATGTTTACTTATGTTCATTGCCTGTTGGGGCTACCAGTGTGTTCTGCTTGCTTCTAGGAATCGACAGCTGGGTACGAGCATACCAAATTTTACAGAGAAATACACCGGAACGTCGTGATCGACAAATCATGATTGATATAGTTATGGATTTGTTATGTATGATTGTTCCACTATGCATTATTTGGTTTGGCTATAAAGTACCAATTTCACCAGGTGAAATCATTTTAATTACATTGTTTCCCGCACTCTGTTTATTCTCAAAATTACGATCGATATTTAGAGAAATTATTCGATTGAAAAGTTTCGATGTGGTAGGACGTCTCCAATCATCAAAAGCGTCACAAGTACGTCGAAATCGAAAAAGTATTTATTCAGTATTGGAAACAACAAAAGTTGCACGAGAGCAACACAATGCAGTGCCAACATTTGTTCGTAAAGGGTTTGCTGGGTATAATATTTTATATGGAATATT
>JACKZZ010000916.1_pt1 | contig 14218 bp, 6 predicted proteins | sample 8027871 | NCBI WGS metagenome assembly JACKZZ01 (sample SAMN15724774, study PRJNA655200) | protist metagenome | isolation source: fluorescence activated cell sorting (FACS) single amplified genomes of... | place: USA: West Boothbay Harbor, Gulf of Maine | collected 2000-07-19
TTATAGAACTCCTCTTTCTCCGTGATTCCGCCAATCCGACACATCCGATCGGTTGAGGTCGATTAAAAATTGGGGGGTTGTGCGCATAAGTGACCGGAAGGGACCTGAAATGCGCATAAGTGACTGTAAGTGACCGAACCCGGTGAAGGCTGCCTGGCATATGTTTGACACTTAATTGTGGTTCACGTACGTATAGGTACTGCACACTTATGGATCGCCACCATCCTGCTATTTAATTAAGAAAACTACAAGAATGATTTCAGAACAAATGGAGAATTTTATTTAGATGATGTCATTAATCCTTGTGTTAAAAAAGGATTAAAAACAAAAGTTTTTGAAGTAGATCATTATATATGTTGGGGAACACCTAGTTGAAGTAATATTTTGAATATTTTTTTGATTTTTCTCACCCGCTGGAAGCCCTATAGGAGTTTGAAAGTGTGATGTACTTAATTAGTAGTGTCTAGTAATAATTTCCCCCAATTACCTGACCTGTAAATAAATGAATGAATGAATGAATGTATGAATGTTGAATTCACTAACTAATAGCAATAACAACTATTCTCAGTATTATCCTCAGGACCAACATCAAACGAGGAATATGACCACCATGCTAATGAGCCTTTCTCCTCGTCAACCTTCATAAGATGATATTTAATTCCCTTCATGTCAGTACATGCATAATGACCAGGACTGTTCTGTGCATTCTCGCATGCACAGAAAAAACAGCAATAGTAGACTATACCGCAGCACGCATAATTGGGCGAATAGCAACACAGGTTCCTAGCAGGACAACAACTTGAATTTGTAGGGCATTGAGCATTATAAACCGCACAGCAGGGAAGTTTTCTCTTATCAGATGGTATTCTCTCTAGATTCACTTTTGCTTCACGAAGGGTGATGGGCTTTTTTTCACGAACCACGGTTTGAAATTCTACGCCGTCTCTTGAAGCCATAGTGGTAAAACTGAGCGTAAAATTTATATCGCTGGGGATCGATAGCTTCTCAAGTTCAAGGACCTGTGGTGCTGTGGTGTGACGTGTGACCTGTCCGGAGGGACGAAGACCGAAACCAGGAAAATAGAAAAATGGAGATCCGAAATCCAGGAAAAAAATCGGACTCTATACAACACTATATAATACCCATGCCCTTTGATATTGATTTCGGTGGGGTGTGGCGTAGTGAGGTTAGGCAGCGCAAGGCCTACAAAAGTGCTGTGGAGCAGCGAGTCAAAGCTACTTGGATAGAATGTATTTCCCAGATTTTTACCATTATCACAACAATCTGCTCAATCAAATTTGTGTTGAAGGCCAACGATAAATTAAGTGCGGCATCAGATGACTACAACCTAATCATTGCAAACTGGGAGAAAGTTCCTATTGTTGATGTGGAAGCGGTCTCCTTTGCCTCTGGTGGTGGTGCTTGTTCAGATGGTTATAAACCAATGGCTACTGTGAAGTGGCCTGGTGATAGATCTGCCGGTTGTGGCTGCCCTTCCAATTCTAAATATGTTTCAAAGAGCTCACGCAGTTGCAATTCGTCTGAAGTTTCCGATGGTTGCCGAACAGATAAGGATATGGCGATGGAAACGGTGCCTTATGGCAACTGGAGAGGTATGTCATTGTGCACAAAAACATCAGGAGAGCCTACGGTTATTGATTTTACAGCATATGGAAGTGGTACTGGTGACGGTACTGAGAATGCGAAGATCCGCCCCATCCCTGATAAAAATGGAAATTGTAAGACCGATTATAAGAAATGCGGTAATGGCAGTTCTTTCGATAATGATTATGCTGTCTGTGTACCTGATGATGGCACTCCCTGTCCGATCACTTTACTCGGATCTCCTGATGGCGATGACTGGACTGCTTCTGAGAACAGTGGGGCTAGTTGGAATACAATATTGAATTTACCTGGAACAGCAATTCTCGATATTACACAAGCTATTGATGAGAATTCTACATTTTACTTTGATCGTGAGATGACCAAGGTGGCTAGAACTACTTATACTGGATTGCCAATTGTTGACATCAGAATGGCTTTCTCCAACAACAACAGGGGACCTTGTCATGGCGATCCAGGTGGCCAAAGTTCATATAAAAGTGACATCAAATTCTCGTCAAATATGCATGCTGACTTTCATCGTCCTAGTGGTTGTGCCAGAACTGATAGCCGATGGTTCCTTATTGACACCTTGGATGAGTCTCGAGTCATGGCAGATGTATTATTTGGTGCTAATGCTGCTGTAAATAGTGACTGCGCAAATAAAGATATTCTTGAAGCATCAGCCTACGACTATTTTACTGCATCCGGTAAACCGAAATGTCTTAATCCTGGTGATATGTATGACCAATGCCATCAAACCTATGATGGTGGAAGCTCCCTATCTTCTTCTTGTTCTGGTGACGATGAGCTTTGTAAAAATGCAAAGTATCAATCAAATTGCGGTAGGCAATATAAATACTATAGTGATATGAAAAATGATGGTTATAAAATTGGTCTTTATGCCCAATCACAGATTTACTGGAAATCAGATTGTTCTATTCCATATTCTGAAGTTTTTGAAGCACAAAAACCTATTAATGATATTTTGGATCAACAGAAAATTGTAGTTACATCAACTATTGTTGCATCTTGTTTTGTTATTCTATTTGCTGTTTTGAGTCTTTTACGCTGCATGGAGTTAATTAATGGCAAGCCAGAGTCAGACGGGGTTTGTGTTTGTCTTACGGATATTATTGTTCATTTTTTTGCTTGTTTCGTCACTAATTGGTTTTATGAAGGGAATATAGATTGTCCCCTCCTTTTCTGTTGCCCCCCTTGCTCAGAAACTTTTTATTGTGGCCCTTCTCTGTTTCCTATTTCAAGAGGAGCAAGAGGAATGTTTAATCCTTACCCAACACCACAGCTTGTTCATTTACAACAGGGCGCTACTATCGCTTTTAGGTATTCGTTTATTTTCTTTATTGTTAAGGCGATTCCCTTGAGTACAGCCATCAATATTTTGGCACCTCTTATTCCCTTCTTCAAATCATTCGATGATGATGAGTGCTCTGATCCTATTACGAATGAAACTTTTGAAGATTTAGCCGTTTCTCTCCCAGAAGCATATTATGACAATATTACTGCTCTTGCTTTGGATGTATCTCAGGTTTTTCTTTTCCCAATTATCGCTGCTCTATACAGCTTTATGAACAGAGATGTGCGGGGGGATGAGGTTACCAGGAAAGTACATAAAAGCATAGAGTCGGCGAGGGAGAATAGAGGGGTAGCGCCTGCCTGCTGCTGCTGCGGCAACTGAAAATAATTATCTGCCTGCACCATCTCCGCCAGTATACTACAGTTTTTTTTTTATTTTACGATAAAACTACTACAAAGTGTACTTCAATAATAAGGGTTGCTAGCCTAGGATATATACATCGAAATACATAAATCCTTTCTCGCTAACTAAATCCTTTTCTACATTTTTTTACATTTTTTTTTCCTGTTATCAATCTCCTCTTCTTTTTATGGAGCCATAAATTAGATAAAGAGAGGTAGAGAAACTATATATAGCATATTATTTACATGTGTTTGGCCTTGGCAGCGAGGTAAGCAGTCATTCTCTTGATAGCAGCAGGAGTGATCTGAGGATAAGCCTCGAGCGTATTATGAACAAGGTTAGTCATAGGTAGGGCGACTTCCTTGGGCTGTGTGAGTAGAGGAAGACTGACTTTGGAGGGGTATTGGGCGCTGTGGAAGAGTGTATTCGTGGCAGTAACGTTAACTCCAGGATAGGCTGGGTCGGCTAGCAAAATGCCGCTTTGTTGGTTCACGGAAAAGCGAGGGAAGTTGCTGCTTTGAACAGCAACACGTAACTGATGACCTGGCGCCATGACATATGATATATTCCATAGCTCTACAGTGATCTTGTAAACGGTTCCAGACTCGAGATACATAGGCTCAAGGTTGTTCTCACGCCAGCGCATGCGGACAGCATTATCAGCGAGAAGACGAACTGTGCCAGCCTCATCATTGTATACATCAGAAATACGAACCATGAAATCAGTATCAATTGCATCGGATGACACATAGAGCTCAGCAGTCATAGACCCAGTCATTACAAGTTCTTCTGTATACACAACAGTGTCAAAAGTCAATACATCAGACCTGGAATCTATGGGTGATTGATCTAGGGGCCCGCAAGGGATGCTCCCACCAATACTATCGGGTAGGTTGTTGCCACCTAGAGTAGGGATAGGATTTGAAGGGTCAACTTTATAGGCAGAGCTTGCTTCAGAATCGACTTGAGCGCCAAGAGTACCATCACCATTGAGGAAGAAATCAGTTGGTTTGGTTTCAGGGAAGGCATCAAGGGTAGTCCAGTAGTTAGCAGCTGCTAGGCCTGCTTCGTCAGTAGAGGACATAACATAAAAGGTAACTTGCTTAATGGCACGCTTGACAGGGCGGATACCAAAAACTTCCAACATCTGAGCGAGAACAACAGCTGAACGACCTTCAACAGTGTGCTGAGGGAAATACTCACCAGCCTCAAGGCAATGGCCGCATGGGTCAATAAAGAGTAGGGATTGACCACGGACGGCAGGGTTAGACTTAGTATTATACCCTTCCCAAGCCTTGATAGTTCCTTCTTTGAATAAATCATACCAACCGGCATAAAAGGCAGAAGGGAAGTTAATAAGACCAAATTGCTCATCAGAAACCTCAACTTGAGCCCAATAATCGGTGTGCATCTCGTTTTCGTGGACCAACTGGATGTTCTCATCGAGTGTCCAGGGGTCATTAGGGATGCCAAGATCAGTGAGCCAGTCTTCAGTAGTCTTCTGCTTGTATGCTCCATTAGGGAGTAGGATTGAGTATACATTAGAAGGACACCAGATGAGATATTGGCCCTTAAGCCAAGGAGGGTTAGATTTAGGGGTCTGAAGGGAAGCAAGTCCATCAGCAGATGCACCGACAGTGAAGACTCTACCATCAGACCAAGGCTGGGACACGATCCAATCACCTAGGTCACGAGAATCATTCTCCTCAGTCGTCCACATGGAGTAATTACCGTATGATTTCTCAGTTCCGCGTATGTCTTGACCGATACCTACATAATCGAATGGTAAACCAAGGAGGGTAATCCACTCCATATCACCATAACCATATGGTGAGCGATCGATCAAAGTAGGGTACTTCTTATCAGAACCTTTGAAGTATTCTCTAGGGAATCCAATCACGGTGTGAAGGTCAACACCATCACGGGTTGTGAGCATTTCTTGAACGAGATATTTCTCCAAGAAATTATCGATTTTATCACCAGCCATCACAGCAGGCAGCAATGCCAACAATGTCACGAGTGAGATCATAGTTAAAAATTATACACGCTTGCTTGATGGGAATCACAAGCAATTATGTATATTAAGCCTTCGTGAAACGGGGGTCCCTTCCAAGTCCCCCCAAAAACTGCGGGTTTTCCCAAAAACCCTGTTTTTTTTTTTAGCGCATCATAAGAGCAATGAAGAAGACTAAAATTTTGTATACAAATATACGTAAATACTGCGGTTCCAACAAGCTTATTTTTATATACTAACTATTTCTAGAAGATGAGTGAAATGGAGTCAAAACCTGGAAAATACCCGATTTTCGGTAACATTAATTTCTAGGGCCCTTGTGATAATTTCTCTTTAAAAGTTACTAATTGTAGTATAAGAATTAACAGTTTGGGATAAAATCTAAATTCTACCTTCATGAAAGCACACAACAAATTAAAAACAACTTTGGATCTTTGAGGCGTCCTACACTATAGGCTTCACATCGTTCTAGTCCACCATAGAAGAAGATATAGAAGAAGATATCTAAAGTGAATGATCTAACGCTGATGGGTTTACCAAGGGATTTGCTGCGCGAGATAGTGCCATTTTTAGGCACAGAGTGGGCTCTACCTTTCGCTTCGACTTCGAAGGAGCTGCCCGTTAGCTGATAAAAATTACGTTAATTAATATAACTTCACGTTCAAGAATGTAAAAACTACTTCACATCTATCCATAACAAAAATAAATACTGTGCATCTCTGCATATAAATCATCGATTAATCCTCAGTATCTTGTATATAATCGGTCCCTATAGAATGAACTGCTACATTAACTCCTCCTACTATTTGTACAGAAATAAGAGCACCTGCTGCTACCGCTGCTGATGTTGCGGTCTGTAATGCAACATTAGCATCACCTGCACCAGCGCCAGCAGCGATACCATTGTCTTTACCCGTTCCATTTCCACAGCTACTACTACTACCAGTACCACTACTAGTACCACCAGCCTTACTATCCTGATCCACTAGGAACATAAGAAATCGACGTAGTGAACTCAAGGGCAAAGGAGGTACATCTGCAGGTAGAGATTCATCAACAGCAGGGCCAGAGTCAGGGGTAGGGTCAGGGGTAGGGGTTGGAACAGGGGTAGGGAAATAGGCCCTCGGTGCACCAAAGGACCGCTTTGACCCCTTTGGACGCCATAGACTCACTTTTGGCCGCGGCGGAGGCGGTTGTCGAACAACTAGTGGGTTAGCCTTCGTCACAAAGGTGACCTTTTCCAGATTCACGGGCGTGGCTTTTAAAGCTGGATCAACAACATCAGCAAGCCAGAGGTTTCGTGTGATAGGTTGAGCCGAAGGATCAATAATATCAGTACCAGTACCAGTATAGGGAGGGTTGGCACCAAAGATGATACTCTTTCTTGGCGGAGGAATTTGGGTTTGAGTCGGAGGCGGCTGCGGCTGAATTGATTTGCGTTGGATCACAATTCCTTGTGCTGAAAGCCACGGGACCCACATTTTCATCCCCCCAAACGTCGCCTCAGCTCTGTCAGCTGCATCTACTTCTGCCTCCAACTCCGCTAACTCTCTCCCTCCACCCTTACTTGTCGGCCTAGGCGGACTTCTTGGTCGAATTCCCATACTAAAGCCATGAATTGAACCTAGTTTATCATCCAATGGGTTATAGCGCTTACTACTACTACTACTAGACCCATCATCGTCACCTAGTAGCCAACTATATGCACTCGATTTATTCATTGATGTACTACTAGTATGTGTCACATCATACAACGAATCATTAAGGGATTCTAAACAGGAGCCAGTGCCAATATTACTACGAACTGAAGGGTGATAGCTATTACCAGCACCAGCTCCAGCTGTAGTAGTGATAGAATCATCCATACTTAGCTCGAAATTAGTTACTGATCCTTTATGCGTACCAGTGCCAGTACCCGATACATCAGGATCAGACATGGAATCATCATCATCCTCCTCCAACTCTTTCGACCGACGAGCCAATGCAGCCTTTTCCATCTTATCCTTGTTCTTTTGACTTGCTGCGAGCGCTGCTTTCCAATCGCTCTTTTCCCGTTTTCGCATGAAATATATACCAGATTCATCTTCATCTTGGTCGTCAAGTAGTTCATCTTCATCATTTATAGCCCTTAGATCCTTCAAACCCGCTTCTTTCCAACCACCAACATTATCCATACCCACCCTTAATTCATTCATCATGGCATGCCGTCTCTCTCGATTCTCTTTCCGTTCTTCTTTCGCCTCAATATCATCATCAGTAAGTCGTCGAAATAGCTCTTGCATCTCTATTTCAGTCAAACGGTTACCTCGTGCATCGATATATTTAGCCATACTAGTAAGGGCCCTCTTACCATTCTTACCACTACTACTATCCTTACCATCACCTCCACTACCCTTGACCTTATCCTTTGGAAGAGATTTAAGCCAATCTTTCATACTTTTAGCTCCAGACTCGTGATTCGCCTGTCTTTTCGCCTTTTCCTTCGACCAACGTTTAAAAGCAGCACTTCTTACTTTGATTCCCACAACAGGCGGGCAGTATGCAAGTAAAATCTCTAAGATTTCATGGGATTCTTGCGCTTGATTAGCTATTTCACGCTCCTTAGCTTCGTATTTATCTCGTACAACTTTCTGCTCATTCTCATACATTTCTTCATAACTTAATTCAGCTTTAGGCGCTTCAGCAGCTTTTGCTTTCGCATCGGTCATATTTTGTGCTTCCTGTTTTTTACGTTGTTTTAAAGCATTCGTAATCGCTTCCACAGATTTATTTTCACCTTCCACAATATCTCCTATGGCAACTTTAGAATCTTTTATTTTATCAATAGCGCTTTTATCCAATGTAAACAATTGAGGAACAGTGAGCTTCTCAACGAAATCATAAATGCGTTTACTATCGCGAATTCTATCTTCGCGTTGCCTTTTCGACATTTTCGTTATATATTCCGAATGCAATTTATGTCTCATTTCACGCTGTCGATTCTTATCTCTTTGTTTGGAAATAACACTACGCTCTATCTCTGAAATTTTATCGTACATCTTGTCAATTTCCTTACTCGTTGCACCTGCAGGGATAGGAAAGGACTTAAGAAAGGCCATGGGAAAGCGCTCGCCAGAATCATAATCAATGTTTTTGCCTTTAAACGGAGTAAAAGAATCACGAAATTCAGAAGCATTCCCCACAGCAACATCTTCCGCAAACGCTGTTAAATACGAAACAACTAATGACTGTGGTGAGGGCCCATGCGAGTGCCCAGTCGCATGCTCCAGAGATTGCTTTGCTGCGAAAGGGTTAGTAGGATAGCCCATTTTGAGTGGTTTACCTTGCATTATTGCCAGATGGGTCGTCATCACGGTATGGAAATCATCTAAAATCAAATCATCTTGCTGTGGAGCCTCAGCTTCGGCTTCTTTAAAAGGACTCCCAGAAGCAGCAGTGGCAGTGGGCGAATTAACAAGAGTACCAGTTCCAGTACCAGTACCAGTACCCTTTGCTGGTGAACCACTAGGCGATTTTCTACCAAAGGACGCAGCAACATTCATAGACTTACGGATTTTTTTTCTCGCAAGCCGCGCAGCTTCAACTTCCGCTGCTTCTGCTTCCTCAGCAGCCCTCACAATAGCATCAGCATCTGCTTTTATTTTAGCAGCACGTTCAAGACGTACATCTTCGCGTAACTTCTGTAAAGATGGTCTCTCTACCGCTTTTTCTGCAATTCGTGCCGCCTCTTCCTCTTCCATAGCCTTTGCAACCCGAATAGCCTCTCTCTTCACCTCCTCCTCATCTTTCCGCTCCTGCAGTATCGCCAGTTCTTCTCGAACAGTAAGTTTCCGTCTAGATGGCTCATCACGGATAGCCTCTTTAGGCTTAGGCATAGAATCAGCAGTATTTGTAGCTGAATCGACGGGTGAAAGTGGATCTAATTGCACTACATCTCCTTCCTCCCCTTCTTCCTTTTCCGCAGCCACATTCTTCTCCTTATCCGCCTCCTTCTCGCCTTCACTATCTACATCACTACCTATTGACGCCGCTGCTATAGTAGCAGCCAATGAAACGACTCCAATAGGTTCGACCTTCAATTTCACTTCAGTACCAGTACAAGTACCAGTATCATGGCCAGAGCGAAGACCAGAGTGAGCATGGGGGGTCACTTCATCATCATCACTGTCATTTTCCTCTCCAGCCATCTGCTGTTGATCTACACGGCGCTGCAACTGCATCTCACTCCGTAACCGAGCAATCTTTACTGAATCCAATTCCTTAAAGGTGGAAAAAGGCGCAACAATACCTGCAGTTGCAACAGGAGATGCTACAAAGGCACTTTCATGCCCTTCCCAGACGTTACTCACGCCTAACCTTTCCATTAGCTGCAGTCTGTCCTTCTCAGGTGAAGGAATACCGAGATGTGTAATAGCGCTGCTAGACCCTACTTCATTACCATTACCAGTATCATCTTCATCTCTTTGTCGCCTCCTTTCATGAACTGGAGACCAATCCACTCTAACATGCTCTTCAAGCAAATTAGTTAGGCGCTCTTCTTTTGAAACAGGTGGAAGGTTTTGCTTTTCAACATATAATTCTAATTTATTCTTCACCGTGCTGCTCATCTTTGCCAAAGCATCACGCCGCCAAACAGCTACTCTTTGCACAGAATTTAAGCGAGCGATTTGAAATAGACGATAATTACGAGATTCTTCTCCTCTGGAGGTCAAAATACACTCTTGGAAATGCAAAACAACTGACACCATTATCTCATCTACAGGTAAATTTGCTTGAATTGCAGCCCTCACTTCAGCAGAAATACGAACAAGTGCATCGTCGACCTCATCCCGAGCTAGAGTCTTGATTGTGAACTTATCTCTACATGCCAATGGACATAGAAATGGTCTAAGTTCCGTCGGCAGATCTCCATTATCTAAATAAACATATCGTAATGGTCGATTTAATTCGTAAGTGACTTCGAATATTCCCCTTGTTCCCTTACGCATAGGCGAGTTAATAATGCCATTCGGCACCTGTATCCCCCCACCCGCGAATATACGCGGATCCATCAGCTCATGTACAGCTAATATGAAGTCCCCTTCCGTTAATATGGGTCGAATATGATAGGTACCATCACGTAACATAGCCTTTAGGATCGCTACTCTATTGCCTAAGGAGCCCGTTTTGCTGAATGGTCTTCCATCGAGTAGACTTGAGAGGATTTCTTCTACATCTGACTGTGATATAGCAGCTGTACGATAGGCGAATGCATGGGAGCTATAGGACCACCTACTCTCGATACGTGAGAGGTCGAGAGTTTGTACTTCTTCATCCTCTAAACCGTCCATTTGAATGGCTAGTTCTTCACCGTATAGTACCTCTTTTTCACCCTTCTTATAATCCCCGAGTTCAGATCCTGTTTCTTCAAAAGAAGATGTGCCAACAGCAGCAGCACCAGGAGGAGGTTTGATTTTATTCGATTCATCTGTTACTATTGTTTCTACGATTGCAATTGGCGACCCTGGAGCAATCTGGAAAAGCCTTTCAATTGCAGGACCAACAGGATCATTCACCATACTTTGCACTTTTCGATGTAATTCAAGGCTTCTAGGTGACCATAATGAATAACTACGATAAGGAGAAGAACGAGGCATAGTCTTAACGTCACTACCATTTTGAGATTGTGGGGGAGAAGGAGGTGTTTCCCACCTTTCATCTTCTGATTGCTTGATATCTGTAAATGTAGCACTTCTATTGAGTGTTTGCGTACTTGAGTTCTGCTTATTACTCCCTAGACTAAGCAATTGAGAAGCAGAGAGCGCTCTCGGTGCCCTGATTTGAGCAAGCATTTCAGCCTTGCTGGGCTCTTTATCTTTAGGTGGACGGCTTGGACGGCTTGGACGCATTATGAACAATTTATACCACCCATTTAAAAACAAAAATGAGATAAAAATCAGAAAACCGAAGGCGAGGCTCAATAAAAATAATACGAAGAATGTTTTATAGTGGCAACCGATAACCACGGTTGTACGGTCCACAATTTAGCCGCTCGAATTTGATATTGGACGAGTGAAGAGTTGGCCTTATAATGGATACCTCAAATACTTCATCGTCATCGACTTCTGCGATGGGTCACTATGCAGTATTACTCAGTACTGTGGGTGAACTGCGTGGTGAGCTTGAGAAGACGGTGTCAAAGATGCAATCAATGGAGGAACAAAATAAAGCAATGCAAGGCAACTATAAGACGTTAAAGGATGAATTGATAGAGACTCGCAAGAAGTACAATGAATCACAGGAAAATTACATGACTACTGTGGCAGCAAAGTTTGAGCAGGAGCGACAGCATGAAGGTTTATTGGAGAGAGTTATGTCCCAATTGACTGATAAAACGAAAGAGTTTGAAACCCTTCGAGAGAAATTCGTTCCACAAGATATTGATTACATCCGTATTAAAGTGCAGGAAGAGCTTGAGATTCCTCATAAACAGAGGATCCTATCGATGGAGGAAGAGGTGGAAAAACATAAAGAAATGTTTTATAAAGTGCAGCGAGACCTCGAACGTTGTAAAGCGGATTTTGAGACTCATTCAGTGTTACAACAGCGGAATACATCTGCCCTTGTAACAGAGCATGAAGCTAGTATGAATGAATTGCAAGTGTATGTAGCACAGTTAAAAGACCGCAATTTCGATGCAGAGAAAGATGATAAGATTCGATCGCAACGCGTAAAACTCGGAGAATTGGAGCAAATCGTTACATCCCTTAGAGCGGAGATTGCCTCAGTTCGCACTGAACGCGATGAAGTGTTATATGCTGCAGAACAAGCTAGATTGCGATGTGAGGATGATATGAATTCTATGCGTACGAAAATGGTAGTGAACGAAGCTGATAAAATCGCTGCTGAGAAACGTGTTTCATTATTACTTTCTGAGATCGATGGTAAGGATAGTCAGATCCGTAGCACTAAAGCCCTTCTAGTGGATGCGACGAAGCATACTGATTCATTACGGCTTGAATTAGCTGATTTACAGTCCACAGTAGATCGTATTCGTGAAGATGGTCAGGTTGGACTTGATAACCAGAGAAGCCTTTTTGATAGTGAGAGAGAGGAACAGTCTGCTATGATTGAAACGCTACATGGAAAGATTCACTCACGTGAAGAGCAGATCAGACGCACTCAGCGTGAGTTGGCAGAGGCTCAAATGCGCATTGAAGCGGTAGAAGTAGATACCAGACGTTTATACTCCGGTCAGCTTAATGAGTCTAGAACTAGAAGTGATAACTTGCAATTAACAGTGGCCGACTTACGCGACAGATTAACTGCACAAGTGGCCCAGCTTCAGCGAGGTGTGGATAGTAAAGCTTCAGAGCTTGAGATTTCAAAGTCGGATGGTGCTCGCATGCGAAGGGAGAAGGGAATGCTTCACGAGAAATTACAAGCGATGGAAACTCGCCTTGTATCAGAGAAGAGTAAAGCTTCATTACTGAAAAGAGATTTATCAACCCGATTACAAGTTTCCGAAGAGCGTGAAACAAGACTACGTGATGATTTACGCACTACTCAAACTGCATTAGATGAATCAAATGCGCATGATGAAGCTCAAGTGAAGGAGATTCGTAAATTACAAGGTAGACTGGCTAAGATGGAATCTGAGGCAGACGAACGGGTAAGAAAGGAGAAAGATTCTGCAAAAGAAACGAATGAAAATATCGAGCGTATTTGCTTACTGAAGTTAGAGGAGGGTAAGCGTCAGAGCAAGGAATTGATTGCGAAAGAGAGGAGAAAAGCGGAGCAATATAGAGAAAAGGCTTTAGAGTCTCATGCAAGAAACAAAGCTTTACTTTCAAGATTCGCTCCTGATTTTGATGCAACCACATCCATGCGGTGAATGAATGAACGAATGAATGACTGACTGCATGGATGGATGGATGGATGGATGGATACGTGTGTGAGTGAGTTGCGGGGAGTTGAGGGAAAAGGGTTTTGAAACTGTCACACCATTTTACAATTTTGGGAAGAAGAAGAACAACTAAAATAAATTAAATAATAGAATTTCTCTTTTTAAAAGTTACAAATAAACTCATTTTAGATTCGAGAAAATCACATAAAAAATAACACAATACTTTATTTACTTGATAGCTTTAGCATCGTTTGATTGAAACTAACTAACCAATCAATCAATCACTGCACAAGAGTAGCTACAAAATGCTGGGCACCGAACTTATTTCTCTTCATAGTTTCACCCGTATATTCAAGTGAAAACTCAGGAACAGAATTGGTGGAGTTAATAAGAGTTCCTGTAAATATACCTATCGTTTCTGTACTCTTCTCTAGTTTGCCAATGTCTTCATTGAGATATTCACTGATTCGCACAGAATATGTTCCCTTTTGATTCGTTTTTTCGGTCATAATTCCATATAAATTACAAACAAATTTCCAGCCTGTAGGATATGATGGGTCTTCATAATACTCGGAACCCCTGAAAAAAGGACCTTGCTGCTCAGTCCAAATAAGCTTGGTATTTTGTTGATAATTGATAATTGACCCACCAAAGTCTTCAGATTCATCCACCATGAATTCATACCAATCTGCCATCCCCTGAAATGTACCAACCACCTGAGGAAACTCCGAAGAAGTTGCTGCTACTACTAACAGAAGAAGAAATAAAAAGTGTAACAAAGCCATCGCGCTACAATCGATTGAAAACTGCCCAAAAAAGAAGAAGCCAAAAATATGAGTAATGCTTTATTGATGGTGATTTGCTTTTTGTTGCCACCGCGGGGCGATTTGACGTCTATACTTTGCTCTAACGCTTGAATTTATTATCGAGGTTATTTTCAAAAATGGGAAGCATATTGACTTGTTGTGAGGACAAAGATTACCAGCCTGTTGGTGGT
>JACKZZ010002077.1_pt1 | contig 14211 bp, 2 predicted proteins | sample 8027871 | NCBI WGS metagenome assembly JACKZZ01 (sample SAMN15724774, study PRJNA655200) | protist metagenome | isolation source: fluorescence activated cell sorting (FACS) single amplified genomes of... | place: USA: West Boothbay Harbor, Gulf of Maine | collected 2000-07-19
GAGGCCAATATCAAGAAATCAGCCGACGAATTCATGCGGAAGAAATCGGAGGTGGACGCGGCTGTGAGGGTGTCACAGCAGGAAGCAACTCGGAAGTCTCAGCAGGAAGCGGCAACTAGGAAGTCTCAGCAGGAAGCAGCAGCTAACGCTGCGAAGACTCCCGCATCGCCGAAAGACTCTCACCTTCCATCAAGTGGAAATGCATTTGTTGTTCCGAAGGCGGCTAGTCCCCGAGCATCTGTGCACTCGAATGCGGCTGCTGCCAAGGCTCCCACCGCCGCCGCGTCCACACCAGTTCCTGGGAAACCCGAGATCAAGGAGCATAAGGTATTGGCGAGCGGGATTCATCTTGTTAATGGCGTTGAGTTTGTTAACACTCCACAAGGGCTCGTACCAAAAGAAATCTTCGACCATGCCTGGAAACAACACGAAGAAAAGAAGAAAAAGAAGGAAGAAAAAAAGAAAAAGAAAGCGAAAAAAGAGGGGAAAGATGGCGAGGAGAAACGGGATAGCAAGGGAGAGAGAGATAGTAAGGGGGAAGAAAAGCGGGATAGTAAGGGCGATAAGGAAAAGCGGAATAGTAAGAGCGAACAAAAGTCCAGTAGCGAGGAGGATAAGAAGGCGCCACCGGCTGTGGCTACTAGCCCAGGTCACGTCAGTCCGATCTCACCGCCTCGCAAGGTTCCTATCGAGAAACCCAACACCCCTCCCCGGGCTATGTCTCCTCTCAGAATACCGGCGGCACCGGTGGTTGCCGCTTCCAGTTCAAGCGCCGCTCCGGCTGCGAGTTCCAGCGCTGCTCCTGCTGCGGGAAAGTCTCCAATTAGTCCCTCGAAGAAACGACCCGCCGCAAAGAAAGGGGCAATGAATCTCGCGGGCGGTTTCTCCAGTTCCTCGGATGAGAAATCTGGGGCGGAAAAATCCGGGGGAACCGAGAAAACGGAGCAATCCGCGTCGAAATCGTTTGGAGCGGGTGTGGCGGTGGCGGCTGGGGGTGTTAATGGTACTGGACGCGGCTCCCCAGCACGTAGTCCGACCAAAGATGCAGATAAAACCTTGAATTCTATAGGGACGATTCCGAGTATGGGGAGCGAACCTGGTCCTCGGGCGCCATCCCCACCTCGTGGTCGCGAGGAGCCGAGTGCCAAGCGGCGGAAGGTCTCAGATCCACCTGGTCCCGGCAAGGATGCTGCTGTGAGAAGTTCTACTGGGTCTCAGAGTCCTCTGCGAAAGGTGCCGAAGGAACCGCCGGTCAAGCCACAGAGCCCGCAGCAGAGTCGGAACCAGAGCCCGGTCCGGTCTCAGAAGTCTGAGTCTCCAAAACAACAACCGCACTCTCCGAAACAGCAGTCTCAGAAGGGAGGATCACCCAAGGGCAAAGGGCCAGGTTCTCCTGTGCAAAAGGGCTCCCAAAAGGGGTCTCAAAAGGGGAGTCCTCCCCGGGGGTTGCAGCCGTCGCCGTTACAGCTCCCCCTTGCGGCCGCAGGAGGAGGCGACTGGGACGAAGAAGGATCTTGGGACGATGAAGAAGAAGGGTCTGGAGATTGGGGCGAAGGAGGGGATTGGAACGAGGGAAACCAGGGGCACGGAGGACTTTTGGAGGTGCCTGACGCCGCGATGGGAGGTGGAGGTCTTCTGGACGTTCCCGACACGGCGATGGGAGGAAACGACGGATTTCTCGATATACCAGATGGCGCGTTTGGGTTCTAACTATGCTGCGTCTGGGTTCTAAACCTGCTTGTATTTGATGGGGCCGAGCTGGACTTGGGGGCTGTTAAGATAGGGATGGAAATTTATTGAGAGAGCTAGGGCTGGATTAAGTAACTTAACTTGTACGTGCAAATTTAATATAGGGCCACCAGGGCCGTTCCACTGATCGATCATTCAAATTGTGTCTAGACTAGTGCCGGTAGGAGGACTTATTGGTCGCCCCTTTCAGCGAGTTTCCCCGGTTGATAGCGTTCCAGACCCTTGCGTTGGTACACCGCTCACCTTTCTCTTTGTAGCGTGTATTCGGGGTTCTGTAGCTAGTTTTACCGCGAAATCCGGTTGAATGGTGGCGTCAGGGGGATAAGAGAGGGAGGAATCGGGCCTAGTAACGGTGAGAGTGTAACTGTATTGTGAAGAATCGGATCCCGGTTGTACGGAGCGTTAGATCCTGATCTTGACTCGGACTTGTACAGATTAGTCGATGTACAGTCGTAAGTTTATAAAGTGAACCAGAACGCGTCGATTCGCCGATGGGTCCCGGTCGGATCCTCGGGGCGACGCAGATCAAATGATCCTCGAATACTAAATATTGGTCCAGATTCTAGGCCTGTACAGGCTGAGAAAGTCTTGTCAAAACCCTCAGGAGGGCGCTCCTTCGCCGAAAGAGCAGTGGAAAGTGTTCAAAGAGGTCTTCAGAGAGGTAGATACGGCCGCGAAGGGTCTTAAGACGGTGTTGAGATAGCGTTTTCCGACGTAACGGCTGTCAACATGAGAGAGTCGATGTTAAGCGCTCGCGTCGAAGAAGTTGAAAGCAAGCGCCAAAGCCGTCCTGTAACCAGCGTCAGCTCAGAAATCGCCAAACGCTTAAACCGCCGCTGCGCCTATTACGCCCGTTGCGCTTCATCACGTCCTCCCTATCCCTATATTTTCCTGCCAATTGCGTCCGTTTCGTAGTGGGAAGGCGTCCCAATAGCTGTCTGTGTACTAAAGGCGTCCTCCCTGGGATACCGGGGTGGGATCGCATTTGAGAATAAAGCTCTCTATACATATAGATACTGCGCGTCCGTAAAGCGCCATATTATTGTCCGATAACGAAGATTCCAGTACTAAGTACTACTTTTATGCTTAATATCACGACGGTGTACCAGAGGAAGCGGTCACTGTCTACTAACGAACTGAGCGCGGAATCATCTTGATTACCCGCTCGAAACAACAACAACCTTCTTTCTAACATTGTCCACTATTTAGAACAAGATCCTCGGATCACACACACTTAACGTATTTCTCACTAGAAGTACCACTGTAAGATAGGGTCGATCACAAAATATTTAGCACTCACAGCACTGTTATCCGAAAAACGTAGTTGAATTAACGAATTAACGATACCGCTGTGTCAACTCTCGTATTAGAGGGCTGCGCGGCGAAAAGTTTTGTACTTGTACTGTATATTTATTTAGTACCCAATCTGGGCTAGTAGCCCGACAAGATGAGGGCTGTTTGCCAGTTGTTGGTGGTGTGCCCCGCCGTGCTGAGTACGGCGCATGTCCTAAAACCCGCTCTCCACGCCAGAAATGAAGATATTAGGAAGTTCAACGACCTCATTTCCCTGCTGGAGAATGAATCTAAGCAGCTCCGTGAACATGAAACCGCGGGGGATCAACAGTCGTCGAGATTGAGTGAGTTGACGGAGAACCTGAAAACGGAGGTTTCCACCGCAAATGATGCCGTAGCGGAAATGTTGCAGGGGGCGCCGGCGGTTGCTACGGCGCTGCGTACGGAAGGACCTTCAGCCGCACTTCGTGTTATCAAGGAGGGAAGTCATATGCACGGGAGCAAGGCGGAATCGGAATCCATCGAATCCACGCTCGGAAGTTTGGACAATATCATTGAGGGGAGTGACCTTCCCCCGTCGACTTCTATTGGGATGTTCCAGGAATCAACGAAGCTGTCTACGGGGCGTTTAGACGGGAGTACGGGGCTGAAAGCGGTTCAAGATAGCTCGACCTCTGCCCTCAAAATCAACAACCACGGCCTCGCCGTTTCGGGGGAGCAGCAGACCTCTCAGACTCAGGCGGAGAGAACGAACCGGACCCGCAGCCAGGTTGAGGTGGGGTCGGAGACGATGGTTACCCGCGCGAAATCTGAGAGGGTGAGGGATCCAGCGGCTTTGGATGATTTGCTGAAGTTCTTCCACAGCGGCGGCAACTCGAATGGCTTCACCAATGCTGCCCACGTCGGAGCGGGTTCGCCCACCCACAACGGGGAGAAACCGGGGAGTTCGAGCGTGGAGCGGGTCCTTGGGAGGGCGGAATCGGTTGTGAGGAAGACGAGCGACGTTTTGACTAACAGCCACAACGAGGATCTTTCGGCGGACAACACCAAGATCTCCCTCCAACAACAGAAGTCTCAATACGAAGCCCCTCGTTATCCCACGGAAGCCAGCCTCGGGAATGCTCACAACTCTAACGGTAACGGGAACGCCAACGTTGCTGTTAACACCGTCATTGCTAACGGGGCGAATCCCTCTAATAAAGTTGGGAAGTTGTCATGGGGAGAAAGGGTTTGGGACCGGTTGGAAAAACAGGAACAAGAACGCTCTAAAGCCAACCTCGCCCTTGAGGAAGAGCATATGAAGCGTTCTACGACCGAGTGGGGCCTAAAAAACGGAATGAAGGTCTCCCAAACGCTCTCTGCGTCCGCTGTGGCTCCGAGTTCCACTCAGATGAGTATGATGAGCAAACACGAGATGCACCGTAACACGGCCCAGACGGCCACCGAAGGAGAAATGAACGTCTCCGATACCTCCAAGCGCCTGGCGGAAGCTATCAGCAGTCTGGATATCCCCAGTGCTGGCAGAGTTCCGGTTAGGGTGCCGCAGTCTAGTGCGAGTGTGGCTACCGGTACGGGGAGCGCCTCTCTCGGAAGTGTCCTTTCCGCAGCTCGGGGAAGCGTGAAATCGGAGGAATCCGCCGCGGAACGCCTCCAGTCTCAAATCCAGAGGGCAGTAGAGAAGGCAGTGCTTGACAGGGAATTGGGAGGTTCCTCGGGGTCCTCTTCTTCCTCCAACCTAAGCGGAGTGGCTCTTGGCTCTATTCCGTCGCCTAAGAGCCAAGTGTTGAATGTCCAAACTGGGGCGCAGAATAGTGGGTTGTCAGCGGGATTGGGCAATCTCAAATTAGACACCGATCTGTTAGAAAAACTCGCCTCCAAGGTCCCAGAAGCCCTCGCCGAGCAGGAAACCCGCGATCAACTCCTCAGAGCCGAAGCTAGCTTGGCTGACCAGAGTCTTCAGGTCGGACCCGGACCAGCCTCTCAGCAACAGTCCGTTTCGCAGGCCGCTGCTGGTTACTTGTCTTCGGCTTTGAATTCCGTTGTGGGGAGCGGGAATCACGGGGGAATTGCGAGTCAGGAGGATTTCGACCGGAAATTAGCCGAGGAGAAGTCCAAGCTTGAAGCCAAATTAGAGGCCGAATATAGGGCGAAGACGGAGCGGTATGAGGCTGAGTTGGATGCGAAGTTGGAGAGTAAATTGGAGTCTAAGTTGGATGCTAAGCTGGAGAAAAAAGTTAGGGAGCATGTCGATAAAAAACTAGATCAAGTAGCCAGCGGCGTTGCTGAGGGCATCGAGAGCGCCGCGGGAAGTTTGCCGGGAAGTCTGGCGGGCGGGAATTCCGGGGCGAAGGAGGATCAGACCTGGTCTAATTTGGATAAAGCTGAGGAAGAGGCTAGATTAGCTCTTAGAGATCAACACGAGTCTCATGAGTTCGAAAGAGACTCGGCTGAAAAAGGAGAACTGCTTAACTTCAGGCGGGAAAGGCAAGCTAGGTCCTCTTTAGAAAAAGAAATCGCCCGGGAGAGGGAAATTCTGGATCGTGAGGGAAAGAGCTCTGATCATGACGCTAGAGAGGGGGATTTGGCGGAGGAGGACGCGGAGGGCCAACTTAGGGCGGCCAAATCCAAGCTGAGGAAGTGGAAATCTAAAGAGGGAAAAGCTAAGAGGAAATCCCACCGCCAGGAGGACTCGGAGGAGGAGCATGAGCACGAATCCGAGGAGGAGTCCGAACATGAGTCTTCTCACAAGAGGCACAGCAACCGGGAAGAGGAGGAAGTTGTTGGTGAGAAAACGACTGTTAAGAGGGGTAAAAAAGACAAGTTCCATGACGCCGAAGTCGATCTTCTGAAAAAAATGACAGAAGACGAAGAAGCGACTCGCAGATTGATTGAAAAACTCGAGTCCAACAGCAAAAAAGCGAAAGGAGAAAGTATGAGCCTAGGGGAGAAATCCGCCTCGTACAAGTCCTCTTCGGATAAGGTCTCTAGTGAGAAGTCTTCTAGCGACAAATCCTCCAGCGAGTCGGACGCCGAACTATCTCAGATTCTCAAGAAGGAGGGAAGTGAGAGTGAGGAATCCAAGTCTAGCAGCCCTGAAGTTGGTGAGTCTAGTATGATGACGCATGAGTTGCAGGATCTTCAACATCAGTTGAGTAGTGTAGCATCTCTCGGTGGTGGAGACGATAATGAAGACCTCAAAGCTTCCCTGACCAAAATGCTCGAAAGCGACGACGACAAGGCCGGTTCCACGATTGCTCTCGGGTCTTCTACTGGATCTTCTACTGGGTCTAAGGGTGAGTCCGTCCCTGTTTCCGCCCTGCAGGTTAGTGCTCACGAAGTAAAGGGAGGAAAGAAGGCTTCGGTGGAGGGGGATTTTGAGACTGAGAGAAGGGGTATTGAGACCTCTAACACCGAAGACCTCCTTGTGGAGAAATTGGAGACTATGGGCGACGAACAGCGCCCCGAGAACGATCCGTCGGTTTCTCCGGTGGTTATTGAACCGACAACGGCCTCCAGTGCGGTGGAGTCTCATCAGAACCAAAAGACCAAGTCTACTACCCCGACAAAGAAGGCTACTTCTCATATCACCGCGGCTGAAATTACCAGTAAGAAGTCCTCTAGTAAGAAGTCGGGTTCCACGGTTAAGAAGGCCTCTAAGAAGACCCCCACGCCGTCCCCGGTGGATATGAGTGATATCACCAGTATAACTGGGCCATCTAGTACAGATGAACAAATCGAAAAACTCGTAAGTGGGGACATTGAAGAACATGAAGAAAGACTTCTTACGGAAGCTTTCGTAGATAAGGGCTCCAGGGAGGCTCAGGCTGCGGCATTAGCTGCTAGTAGGGAGGATGAGTTAGTCCTTCGGGCGGCACAACGTTTACACAATGAACGCACTGAATTAGTGCGAAAAGAGACAGGTGTTGACCCTTCCAGCGTTGAGTCTTTTAAGGGAAAGAAAGTTGATGTAGTGACCGGGGAACGGGTACATGTAGTACCGGTTGGAGCTGGTGACGTCAGTGAGGCCGAGCGTAAGTATGGTGTGAAGGGCCCAGAATCCGAGGAAGAGGCCGTAGAAACCGCTAAGAGGGAGATGAGGGAGATCGGGCTGGATACCGGTGCTGCTACGGGGGATTTACCCGCAAGTTCTGGGTTGGAGAAATTTGAGAAGGATAGGCTGGCTAGTAAGGCGGAAAAAGGACTAGGAGAGTCTGGGAGCAGTATCAGCGGTTTCGGGGGCGCAAGTGAGGAGGTGAAGACCGTGAGGAAGGCCGAGAAAGTCGCGAAAACCGCACTGAGGAAAGAGAATCAGGACCTGGATGAGACCAAGGAATCCTCGAAGAAGAAGTCTACAGCCACGGTAGAAGCTAAGCTGGAAGCTACTACGGAAATTAAGGGGGAGAAGCCGTCTGCTAGCAGCCCGGTTCATATTGATATCAAACCTGATGCTCATAAGGCCGCGGAGTCGAAATCGGAGCCGAAATCGACGTTGTCGGCTCAGACCAAAGCCCGACTGAAGGACAATGTCGATATGGTCTCCCAAATGAGCAATCACTTGAAGCGGGCTATGGATGCTATTGGAGCTCTTGCCCCGGAGTTCGCGAAAAAGAAGGCACAAACCGCTGTCAGCGCTAGCAATACTAAGATTCAGGCGACTACTCAGACCGGCGCGAGTGCAGCCGCTCCGGGACAGGGTAACGCTGTGAATGGCGTCCTCTCCGCCACAGAAACGGTTGTGAAGAAGGATAATGAGAAGGTTTCTTCCACTGGGAAGACTACGGCGATTGATCACGCCCGATCCGCCCTGGAATCGGCCGAATTAAGTGAGGGCGGTGAGAGTCAGACGGGTCAGACGGAGGAGTCTGCTGCGTCGGTCTTAGCGCGGGCTAGGAGGCATGAGGAGAAGTTGCTGGGGGCTGCTGCTGCTTCTGAACCTTCGGTGGCGAAATTGACCTCTCAGCAGGCTGAAGCGATTGCTGAGAATTCTGAAGAAGCTGACATAGTAAGCTCTGTGGAAGAGGCTAAGCGCCGGGAGGTGAAGAGGATGATGCGTGAAGAGAGAACAGAGGCTTCTAAGCAGGTCCAAGACTCGAAGGACGAGGCGTTCTTGGAAACCAAGGGGAAGAAGCACGCGAAGGAGGGTTCCCAGGGTGAGGCTACCGCTGAGGAAAAGAATGTTCAAATCACCGACGTGAGCGAATCGGATGTGGCTGCTAAGGAGACCGCTACGGAGACCCAGACCGCCTCGAAGTCCGGGAACCCGAATGTCGCTAACGCTGTAGCTGTTCCGACAACTTCGGTTGCTCCTAAGAAGGCGGAATCCGGGGCATCTGTGGTGGAGAAGCATTTCGAAGGCCAAGCTGAGGCCGATAAAATCGTCTCAGAAGCCGGTAAGGGATATTTGGTTTCCACGGTTCAGAACGGACCGGCTACGACCGAGAAGAGGGGGCTTGGGGACGATAACAAGACCGAGAAACACTCTAAGTCGAAAATGGGATGGGGATGCATTTAAAGAGATGGGAGTGGATGGATTTAGGATGGATGGAATTTCGCGATTTCAGACAGGATTTACAGCAGGAAACTAGGCGTAGGGGGACGATTTTGGGACAGAACAGATTCATTTTTGAAAGACAGATCACGGTAATAAGGCCGCGGGGACATTTGGGATTTCATCATAATCAGGTCGTATAATCTTCGCGTGGCACCGTGATTTCTCCTGTATCCAGGGCCCCCGACCCTAATGGGTTCATAACAACGTTCGTGACAACATGGAGAGCGATACTCGTCCTTGAGCGACTGTGACCATAGATACCGCCCGTATATACGTCACAACCCCCAATAGGACTTGAAAAAAATGGAAGCCAGAAGGCAAAGTGCATTTGGGTCGTGACGACGCTGCCGCCTAAGACAGCTAGCAGCACCGCCGTAGTTCGCGAAAGTTACTTATCACTACTAAACTTGATTTTCACTGTTAAATTTGATTTTCCGTTTTTTACTATTCTACTGCGCGTTCTAGACAACAGGGTATAATGCGTTGCAAGCGACCAGCCACGTCTTCTCATCGCGAGCGTGCATCACGTGCGTTCTCATTCGATAACTTAGACTAAAAACTTGATTTAGCGCCAGTACTAGTGCGCGTACCCGGCCTTGTAACTCTTTCGGTCGATAACTTAGACTAAAAACTTGATCGTTCCATCTTGCTCACTAACTTAGACTAAAAACTTGGTTTGGTTTGTTGCACCATCGGTGCTACTGTACTTTCTCGAATTAAAATTGCATTTCGCGGTATCATGCCGCGTTTCCTCCTCAATTCGTCTCATCCACAGCTGCTACAGCTCTCTGCTCAGCCTCCTTCATTCTCTGCCGTCGCATCCTAATGCGGTTAAAAGCTGCGAGTTCCGCCTCCGCTTTCTCCTCTTCCGCCAAATAACGCTCTACTTTAGAGCGTTTCTCCCTTACTTTATCCATTAATCTCTTACCCTCACCCTGCTCAGAAGCCTTCTCCAACGCCACGCTCGCTACTTCCCGCAGAATCCGCTCCTTCTCAAGAGCAATTCTTTCCTTCAAATCGGCTTGTTTTTGCTTGGAATCGACGTCTTCCCCCCCAGTACTACCCATTTTGGTGGTATTCCTAGTCTCCTCAGCCAGAAACACCCCCCTGGCAGTGGGCTCAGAATCGGAACTTACGTGTTGCTTCACCGCTTCAGCCGCCAACATTGCCGAGCTGAGTGCCTTCTTGACTTCTTGTTTGGCCTGTTCGGCCTCTTGCCGAGCTTCTCTGGCCTCATCCCGAGCCTTTTCCACCGCCTTCCTCCTCGCCGCAATGCTCGGCGCACCGATGCTCGGCGCATGAGCGGACTCCGAGTCCTCCGTCTTCTCATGAGCTGCTCGAGCCTTCTGGTAAGCTGCCCTCTCTTTTTTGAGCTCTTTCCCCTCGCGGGTATGCTCGGTTCTTTCGCGTTCCACCTCTCTTTTCTCCCTCAAGAATTCCTTCCTCTCACGTTCAGTCTCGCGTTTCTCCTTCTCAGAGACCTCCTCCTCTTTCGTCTGAAGCTTCCTCTCTTTGGTGCCAAGACTCTCTTCCTTTACTCTTAACGCTTCTTCTTTAGCAGAAACAGCTTTTTCCCTTTGCCGAAGCCTCTCTTCCTCTTCTTTTAGTCTTAATTCCTCCTTATCCAAGGTCAATCTGCGGCCTTCCACACTTTTTTCCCGCATCCCAATAACCTCGTCCCTTTTTCCTAAGATTTCTTCCTTATGATTGATGTTTCGCTCGGATCTAGCCTCCCGCTCCCTTATCTTCTTCTCCGACTTACTCTCTTTCTCTTTAAGAGTTTTATCCATGCTTCTCAGCCGTTGGGTGAGCTTGTCTGCGCCCTCCTTTATCTTCTTACTCAAATCCACTTCCGAGTGCTCTTTTTTCTCCTTCAGTTCTAGCTCAATCTTCCCCTTCTTTTCGGCCAATTCGCGCTCCATCTGCGCCTGCTTCTGGAACAAATCCGCCTCAGTTTTCGCCCTCTTCTCAGAAATTTCTTGCTCGGTCTTAGCCCTTTTTTCAGCCAATTCCTTCTCGGTTTTCTCCGATTTTTCTCTTAACTCCTTTTCGCTAGACTCAACTTTCGCTTTAATAGCCGATTCCGTCGCTTTCACCTTGTCAAGAATAATCCTATGAGCCCTCTTACTCTTAGATTCAACTAGTTTCTGACTCGATTTCACCTTCTCCCGGATCAAACTTTCTGTCTCCAATCGCCTCTCAGAAAGGCTTTTCTCTCTCTTCTCAAGGTCCTTTTTTTCGATACTTAAAAATTTCTCCTTATCCAACACCTGCCCCTCCTTCCGATCCACAGCCTCCTCTCTTGCTGACACCTTCTTTTCGTGCCTATTAATGGTACTTTCCTTACTCTCAAGCTGCTCGATTCTTTCAGCAAGTGAGGTCTCACCCCGCTTAACAGTTTCTTCTCTATCCTTCAAAGATCCTTCGCTCCTCTTGAGACTTTCCTCGTGTTTAGCAACTCCTGCAATCTGGCCCTTTAGCAATTCTCCCTCTTCCCGAAGTTTTCTTCCCTCAGTTTTAAGCTTCTCGCCCTCATTCTGAAGCTTAAGACCTTCTTCTCTTACTTTGCTTTGCTGATGCTGCAACAGCTTCTCTCGTAAAGAGTAATGTGCAGTAGCTAAGGCGCCTTGTACTATTTCCCCCCCGTTTAGAGCGGTGTGACTAACACCAATTTGAGACTCAATTCCAGCAGCCTCGCTGTCCCCCGCGTTCTCCTTCTGCAAGTTCTTTTTCAGGTCGTTTAATGCATCCTTCAGGGACCCAGCGGCAGTACCCTCGGTACTAATGCTGGTATCCTTCTTCTTACTGGCAGTTTTCTCCCCCTTACTACCCTTGTTATTAGTTGTAGTATCAACCTTGTTTACTACGCCCGTGATTTCGGATTTGGCAGACTGGTCCACGGAGCTTAAGCCGGTCTGCCATCTAAAAAGAGAATCCGTTTCCTTACGGCCGTTCTCCATCAAGTTGCTTCTCTTCTCCCTCTCAACCACTTGGGGAACCCCGGTACCACCAACCGCTCTCTGAATCCTTTCAGCGGCGGCACGAGCTGCTTGGCTCATACTGCTTTCTGAACGGTCTTCCGTCACCCTAACCCCGTCCCCCTTGCTGTGCCCTCCAGCATGTGTCGTATGGATACTGGAGAGGGTCTCCGCAAGGCTGGTCTGTTTCTTCTTAGAGTGCTTCTTGTGGTGGCTTTTGTGGGTGATAGCCTTATCCTGTAGCTTCAAAGCCGTAGGAACTGCATTTGCCACAACCGAGTCCGCCAGTGCGTTGGCCTTAGCCGCCTCCCGCGATCGGACAGCACCTTCTTCAGCGGCTACTGTTTTATCGACATCGTACGACCCCTCCCGAGCTGATTCATCAGCTGCGGACGGTTCATACACATTAGAAACGTCGTTGTTAACAGGACCGGAACCGTCCCTTCCCTCTACTGGGTCCTTCCCACTTTCCTCTGGCTCGGCAATTAACGGGTCTGGGTTGGAATCGCCTTTAACACTATTTTCACCTGCCTCAGCAATGTCTTCGTCCGGCTCTGGATTCTTACTGGCTTCCTCAACCTTTTCATCTTTTTCGTGGAAATCCGGCTGATCCACTTCCGCATTAACCTTAGGCTTCCGCTTCCCATCTCCTCCTACCTCTTTCTCGCGCCGCTTACTACCCGCAACCGGTTTCTCGTACTGAAGCTTTTCTTCCTCCTCCGTCGGGGGAACTGCTGGGGAGAACTGGGGCCAGGGCATATTCATAGTCTTCCCCCCCCCCGTCCGCGGCAGATTCTGAACATCGGGGAACAAACTGCTCCCCGGATACCTCGTCCTGTAACGAATAGACTCAGGACTCGCGGGTAACCCATACTGGCTAACATGAGCTGTGCCCTTAGTATGCGGACCCTCAGTTGTAGTGGTTGTGGTGGTCGTGGTAGCGGTAGAAGTAGTCGTACTCGTCGTCCGAGTCGTTTCCTCAATAATCGTTTGATCGGATACGAGGGGTAACGGGCGACGCCAGCCCCCTGACTCCATAGGACCATGTATCGCAACCGAGTCGAGAGCATTGTCAGTTCTTCTTCCCATCCTTGCTGCATCGCCGCCCGACCAGTGCCCGTGGAAGAACTTTTTTTTCTCAAGTTCATCACGAACTGCCTGTGGAAGTGGTACTGGGTGTTCTAAACGGTTCCCTCCGAACGCCCCCCGTTTATTCCTAGAGCCCTTTTTGTCGAAAACTACGGCTGCATCTTTCGGTAACTCCCACGCAGGGGCCTCATCATCCCCATAACCGTTCTCAGGAATGTACTCCGTCCACTGCTCGCCCCCGTCGAGATCTTCACTCATAACCGGGCCCCAATTCATCCCATAGAGGTTGTCGGGTTGCTGCTTTCCCCCGCGGTGGTGCTTCCTCCCATGTTTCTTCGCATGTTTCTTCTTTTTGCCCCCTCTAAAGCTCACCGCATGTTTCGGGTGCTTGTGCTTCGAAGAGGGAATGGGGATAATCTCATAATCCTCCCCTTCCCGGTCAGCCTCATCCCCGTGGTTTCTCTTGTGTTGACTCAGGAACACCCCGTTAGCCCCCGGCCCTGCAGGGCCTTGGACCATTGCGGCCCAATCACTCGCGGCTTGGATTTGACCCGTAGGATCGCTTACAGGGGCAGTTTCCGCCTTCAAAGGAGCCACTGGAGCCTGAGGCTCTTCTTCATAGTCGTCATCATAATCAACATAATCCGCATCCTCATCGCCATATTCCGCGTCGGATTCGTACTCGTAATCCTCCTCCGCTTCGGTTTCCGCTCCAGATTGGGTCACAGCCTTCTTGTTGTCCTTGGAGGCATCCCTGACCTGGGTCTTAACCGTTGATTTTTCAGCCATAACTCCTTCAATAAGAGAAGCGGCACTGGCTGCCGCCGCGGAAGAGCCCCCAGTCGCCACATCCACATCCCCATCCGGCGCCCCTGACATAGCTGGCTCGCCATCATCGGCCGCAGATCTAGCCCCTGTAGCCTCGGCCGCAGCAGCGATCCCCCCCACATCTTCGCCGTCCTCCCCGACGTTTTCCCCTTCTGCTTCAGACTTTTTACGGTCGTGCTCCGATTTCGTCGTAAAATCAGCGTCACTGCTCAGATCCTGCGGCCCCGTACCCTTAATTTGATCCCGATTCTGGTCTTCCTCATATAAACCTCCGTTATCCACCGGAATCGGTGCCTCCACTCCCGAAGACGGTTCTACCAGACTTGGCGTCTTTTCCTCCATGTCAATAGGCTGATCGAGCGCAGCTTCACTTCTAAACGCACTGTCTTTCAGCATATCCGGCAGCCGATGCTGCCCATCAAGGTTATCGAAAACAGGGTTGGTACCCGGCGAATAAGTCACATTCCTCTTCCCCGCTTCCACGGAACGCCACCGCGCCGGAGGTCTTTCGCCGTATTCGATTTGTAACCTCGCCGCATGGCCCGCTTGTTGGGCTCTTCTAACGGCCTCCATATAGTGTTCGTTTTTCGAGAGGGCTTGGCCATCAAACAAGTTTCCTTTAAACGTGGCCTCTTCCGCCGAACGGGGCACACGCTTTTGGGAGGGATTCAACGGCCCGTAAACTGGTTTTCCTTTTTCGGCATCCCCATAAGTAGAGTCCCG
>JACKZZ010012711.1_pt1 | contig 14207 bp, 10 predicted proteins | sample 8027871 | NCBI WGS metagenome assembly JACKZZ01 (sample SAMN15724774, study PRJNA655200) | protist metagenome | isolation source: fluorescence activated cell sorting (FACS) single amplified genomes of... | place: USA: West Boothbay Harbor, Gulf of Maine | collected 2000-07-19
TGCTCTGAGCCACTGCAGCACATCCAGATGACCATTCTCTGCGGCACTACTACAAACACGTGCATCCCAATCACATGGAGGGTCCTGTGCTCTGGCCCACTGCAGCACATCCAGATGACCACCCCGTGCGGCAAATCTACAAACCCATTCATCCCACGTGATACTCGCATCAGAATGGCTCCGCATCAGTTTCACCACGTCCAGATCACCACCTGCTACTGCGGCGAGAAAGGTATTACCGTTTATCGGCATCTTCAGCGCTTTAATTGCCCACCCAGCCTTCGAGACAGAAGTCACATATGGTCTCTTCTTCGCCATCGCATTCTCATCACGTTCATGCCAATAGCGACCCTCCACAGGAATCGCGACTCTCGATACTTCAGAAACCAGGTTCATGCGCGCTGGCTTGCACACGAATCTGATGGCCACATCATCATCTCCGAGGAATTTCGTGATCAGAGGAATCAGAAGGTCCGGAATGAAAACCAAGACAAGAGTGTGCAGGGTCAGGTTCTTCAGCCGGCCCCACTCGTCTCTCTCCCCCATCACCACAGCACCAGTACCAGCAGCATCAGCACCAGCTGCAGCTGCAGCTGCAGCAGTGCCAGTGCCAGTAGCAGGGGTCTCGGCACTCGTCTTCTCCACGTCCAGGACATCGGTCGCAGCATTTCCCTTCTTTGTCATCGAGCGAGCGTGTGGCATGATCCGATCGCCGCACGAGTATATCTCGCCAGTGGGATCGGTAATAGGGTTGGCAAGACAATCCTTGGAACAACTTTAAAGGACCTTGTGTAGTTTGGTTTGGTCCATTTCGATGTTTGGTTTCAATTTGCACAAATAGACTGCTGGTGATACCTCCTTCTGTCATATTTTGCACCTACCGTATTGCATATCGCATATTCCATAATTTTTGCAATATATTGGGCTAAGTTACTCAGAATTCAGTGTGTAGTATGGAACGTGAGCGTCAACACTCAATCTCGTCAACAACCTTCACGATAGCCAGCAAATATACTGATTTAAAGGCTATCGGTAAAGGAAGTTATGGTGTAGTAGTTAGCGCGTTGGACCAAGTTACAAATATGCGAGTAGCCATCAAGAAAATTACACCAATGGCGAAGCACACTGTCGATGCCAAACATATACTGCGCGAAGTGCGAATTATGCGCTACATGGGAAGGCATGAAAACATTGTAACTCTAAAAGATTTGCATGTGCGTGAGCAAGCAGATGAGCTATACATTGTGATGGAACTCATGGATAGCGACTTGCACCGAGTACTGCAGAGCAAGCAGGCGCTGACCGAGGCACACTTTCGGCACTTCCTTTTCCAGCTTCTTGCAGGGCTGAAGCATTTACATAATAACCGGGTCATACACCGTGATTTGAAGCCTGGGAATCTCCTTGTGACTAGGGATTGCCGTCTGCGCATCACAGACTTCGGCTTAGCCAGGGAAAGGCCCACAGGCGCGGGGCCGGACCCTGACGACGAAATCATCGAGCCCATGACCGAGCACGTGGTGACGCGTTGGTATCGCCCGCCGGAGTTGATGCTTTGCCCTGATGGGCTCTATACTTACGCTGTAGACTTATGGAGCGTGGGGTGCATATTTGCAGAGATGCTGGGGCGCAAACCTCTCTTTCCCGGTAAAAACTTCGTACATCAACTATCTCTGATATTCGATGTAATCGGCACACCTACCCGCCTCCAGGTAAGCCATATTAAAAATGTGCAGGCAAAAAAGTTTTTGGACAGTCAATCTGGCAAGGATCCAGCATCTTATACGCAAGTATTTCCCCACGCTTCAGCGGAAGCCCTGGAATTGCTGGAGCGGTTGCTCCTGTTCGACCCCGAGCAACGCTTTAACGTGGACGAGGCATTGAGCACGCGCTTCTTAGAAAACGCTAGTAGAGTAGATTCACCTTCGCTGGTTTTCCCGGAGAACGATGATCGTTGCGAATTCGAATTCGAAAGAAATGGCTCTAGTAAGTACCAGCTTAAGAATCTCATAATCGAGGAGTCTGTCTCGTTGAAGCAAGAACGCGGTATTCCTGCTCAACATGGTTCCGCAAGTATTGCTGAGGGTTCAAAGACTAGTGTTTCTAAAACCCAAAATATAGTGACGAGTGGAGTCAGCAGCACTAGAGGGATCAGGGGTGCAAACAAAGAGAACCGAGGGATTGCGACTGGGAATGCAGCGGAGACGAGAGCTGCCGCGCAATCGGGAGCTGCATCTACTGCTAAGCCGCGCCCTGCATCGGCAAGTAGCACCAAGGTGGTGAGTAGTGGCTACGGACAAGTGAGTAGACGGCCTTCTGCGCCCAAGCGGCCTTCGTCGGCGAGTGCAACCGCTTCGCAAGCAGCACCCGCCTCCAGAATGCCCAAGCCGCACGACGAAGCCGACAAAGCGCTGGCTGCTGCGAGGGCGTGGCTGAGCGCCGCTGCGGCGGCTAGTGACGGGGTAGACATATCCACTGCAGTAGCACCTGCCAGACGTGATCGCACACGTAGAATGGATGCTGCGTCTGCTACCAGAAAGGCGATGAATGTGCTTCAGAGTCCGACGAGACTGCAGCAGGACCGCTTCAAGGGAAGCCCCAAAAGATTCGGGGTGGCGCAGCAGCGAACGACGCGACAAGTGCCAGACCTGCCACATCCCAGTGAGAGCCTCCTGCAGGATGCTCCGTCCCTGCCACCAAGACCGATTTCTGCTGCAGCTGCACCGAAAGTGCGTCGCCCATTGACGGTGGCAAAGTCTCCGAAGTTTAGTGTCATGAAGAGAACGGGGTGAATTCTGTCAGCCGAATAAATTTCTATACATGGTCCTTATTAGTTACAACTTGCTCTGAGTGTTTTTTTGTATATCATCAAGGAATCCTGCCATCACGAGCTCTTTCAATCCTAAATTAACTATTTCCTCTTGTTTCAAACCTTGCATATTGAAGCTTCTGATCTTCGTGAAGTCAATTCCAGTTATGCCAAGACCACCAGAACTGCCCAAAAGAAACCTAGACACTTCTGACTGAAAAGTAACAGCCGGATTGTCACCATTGCATAACAAAACAAACCCTTTCCCTCTATCGGGACCACTGAAACACACGAAGTAAACCCCGCGGAACCCCTCGTTCGCAGCCTGATGCAGCATGAGCCGGTTCTTTCCAGCTTTCGCAACAAACACGCCCAACCCAATGCGCGCGCGCATGAAATCCATGGAGCCTAAATCTTGCAGACTACCTTCGTCCAGCATGAGGCGAGCAGTTTCGGGTGAAATCGGTCCCGTGTGTCCCTGGATGCCGTCTTCGTACGCACGATAGGCGCGCGCTAAGTGTGCCAAGAAGTTGAGCAGCGCCGTTGGCGTGCAGAGCCCCCCCGCCGCAAGAGCCGGGAATGCTAGTCGGCCTCCGTCAAGCGGCGCAACTTCTTCCTCTCGAGTGAAGTGTCCGTAAGCGGTGGGTGTTCCTTCCGGAAGAAGCGGGTTGAAGGTGAAGTCCCGCATGTCGCAGCGGGTGAAGAAGGGACGCATGATGTCGTCGATCCTCTTTCCCTCCAGGGTCTCTAGCAAGTACTGCATCACGATGAACCCCCCCCCTGAATACTTGAAGCTTGCGCCCGGCTTGCGTTCAATAAAGAGCGCTGCGTATCCGAATTCGTGCTCCAGCGTGCCATTCAGAAAAGCCTCAGGCGCGGGCATGCCGTAGGACAGGGGCAGGCCGTACACGTAATGCATGCCCAGAGCAGTATGGTTCACCAGCATGGCCAAGGTTACCTCTTCTGGCCATTCTGCGCTTGATGGCTGTGCATCAAGTGGCGGTGTAATGAACCACGTGGCGCCCGCCTGCTTCAGGAGTGCATTCACAGAGGTGTGCATGCCGATGTTTCTTTCTCGAAAATATTCTATGGCAAACGCTGCTGCCACAGTTTTCGAAAGAGAGGCAGCCTCCATGTAATGCGAGCTGTGCATGTACTCGTCAGTGCTAATGCGTGCATATCCAGCCACGAGAGATTGCACGTCGTAGTCCACCATGTAGGCTACACTTGCGCCAGCTACATCAGTGTGCCTCTTCAAAATCGACGTCAAGCCAGAATTGTCCCGAAGGGCTGACCCACATGCGAATCTGGACATGATTCTGCTGATAAGATCGTACAGAGCGACGTTTTCTTGGAAGGAAGGCGACAATCAAAAATCACACGTTTGTTCTGGAGTTTGGTGCTAGAATTAGAGTTGAGGAAGAGCGAAAAGCAACAGCAAGCGTGTAAAGAATAGGTCGCGATAGAGGTTCAATTTGGCGGCATCGTCCCATTTTTCGTTCGTATATTTCATGAAAGGCTTTGCTTCGAGCTTCTTGCAGCTCTGATATATGAAGTTGCCAACATTTCCGATCTTTCTGTGCATGATTGCACTCGCGTGGCCCAAACACTGCCATGGTGGCGGCGATAAGGAACCGCACAGTCTAGTAGCAGATCGTGAGTGTGATGAGAGCATGCCAGATATTATATTTGGGGAGAAAATACCGCATCAGCCTGTCGTACCTGAGCTGCAGCAGCAGCTGCAGAAGGAGGTTCCTCCCTTTGTGAGTGAGCAGTCGGAAAGCAAGCTTGGAAACATCAACAGAAATGCGATGGGGAATCTCGTGCCAAATGTGGATGTGGATGTGGACGAGAAAGGGGGGAGGAAGGAGGGGGAGGGCGAAGGCGGCGGTCACGAGGCACCAGACGCACCAGACGCGCCAGACGCACCTCGCTCGCCGCTGCAGCGCCAGCAGGACGATCTGCGCGAGCGAGAGCATGTGATGATGCGCTTGGAACAGATTGACCGAGAGGAGGCCCTCAAGATGGCGGCGAAGATACGGCGAATTCAGCGTGAGGAGCGAGCAGCTGCGGAGAAGCACAACCTCGCGCAAGAAGCTGCTCGAGCTGCGGAGGCACTGCTAACATCGCAAGACACAAAAGCCGGCATCTGCGCTGAGAACCAAACGGCTGATAACTCCGAAGATATCCTGCAGGAGGACTGGGGTGTACTCAGCGAAGAGCAGCAACGCGCTATGCAAGCCGAAGTGGATGCCGCCGCACGCGCCTATGTTGAGGCGCACTCCCCCGCTGGCACAGAGAGGCCCACCCCAGTGCAGTGAACAGTTGCGGTAGGTTATGAATGCCGCGTATTCGACTTGTTTGGACAATATAGAAACGTTGCTCTTTTGTATACTTTACGAAAATAAGATGCCACCAAGATAGTCAAAAAAAATAATATAATAGAATCTCAATACTAATGTAGTGACAACTGGGTGCATAACCTTGCTGTCCACCTTGCTGTCCTATCTCTTCTTGGAGTCTAATAATATTGGTTAACTATTTTTCTTGGAGTCTCAGCTCGGACGTGTGTCGGACAACTTTACACCAAAAATACTGAATTTCCAAAAGGCGTCTACGACTTATAAAATGAGCCAGCAGGACAACAAGTATTGACCATGCGCTCAAAGCCATATTAAAGTCATTGTGTGTGCATTTGAGCTGTTAGAAAAGCAGCAAATAGTGGATACTCTCGCTCACCGTGTCAGCATTTGGATACGACCCCCACGTGTTGACAGTGCAGTGCGAGGACGGGAAGTGGTGAGCAGGGTTAAAGCTGAGCAACTTTTACTGAGCTAGAGGCGCATTTGATAGCTATGTTGACGCGCAAGCAACGTTGGAAGCGGCAAGTGAAGAGCACCCGACCACTCGACGACGCTGCCAGTGCTGCCGCAGAGCCAGGCGAGAGGTCGCAGACTTATTGCGACTGTGTGCTTGATGCATTCCAGCCCATAGTAGGCATGTTTCTACAGCATCTAAGTCCAGCTGTGCACGACGAGGGCGCCCTCGCCGACGGGTCCGAGGCTTCCCCGCGCGACGGCCACCTGCACGAGGCCGACAGAAGCCCTGCCAGCGGCGCCGTGCAGGTGGAGATGGTCGTGAAAGACCACCTTTCACTGTCTGTGACAGACGAGAGTGTCGCAGGCGCGTCCATAGACCCTTCGAAGGTGCTTCTGCCGCCGCCGAAGGGCCTACCCCGCCTGCGCTCGGCCATGAGCATGGGGGACCTGCAGTCCGCCGTTCGGCCCGAAAAGCGCCGGCACATGCGCTTCAGCAGCACGGTGTACGTGTGCTTGGTGCCCACGCGCGACGAGCTGTCGCACATCATGGACGACCTATTCTTCCGGCCCGACGACTTCGCCGGCTTCAAGCACGAGGCGGTGCTGGAGCTGCGCGAGGTGCTCACGCGGCTGGGCCTCACGTCGAAGCAGGCAATCCAGCTCATGTACCAGCCGCAGCTGGACGCAGCCGTAAAGCAGGGTGCCGGTTTGCTCTTGCACCACCCTGCTGCGGAGTACGAGGTGGAGGGCCCGAGCTTGTCGGACGACGAGGCCCCCGCCCCCTCGCCCCGCGGCGAGCCGGCGCGGGAAGTCGCCAGCATCCCCATGGAGGTCGAAGGGCCAAGTCTCTCTGATGATGAAGACGAAGCAGAGGCATACCGCGCCACTGTGGACAACAACCTGCGCGCGGTGGCGTTCATCACGGGCATCAAGACGGACGTGGAGCTCAACGCGCAAACAGCAGCCGGGCAAAGCCCAGACAAGTTCGGCAAGAGTGCGCTAGGCGGGGCAACCGCTAGAGTGCTGCCTTCGCACACCCCTAGTGGGGCTATTTCTGAAGCCCATGCGACGTGGCAAGTGCAGTGGAAGGGCCCGGCAGCGTCCAACCCTGCGGAGATACCGAAGCCCTCCATCCGGATGCGCAACAAGCTCGTGGTGAAAGAATGAAGAGAGACGGATTGGTATGTTTCAATTTTATAATATTTATAGATATTGTCAGTGTGTTCTCCTATTTTCTACCTCCCTTATCGCGCGTTAGCCCACTCTGGAGGATCCTTGCTGTCCCACGGAGCTTTCCGGGAAGCGTCCTCCACCTTCTGCTTGTAATGCGTCGTGTTCATCATCAGCTTCTCCTTCTTTTCGGCTCCAGGGGTGAGCTTTGCCCTGGCACATATCATCCAGTCGTCGAAGTGTGAAGGACAATACTCCATTTCCCCCGTGCGGTGGTATGAGCTAAACTGGTACTTCGGCTTCAAGCACTCAGTCAGCTTCGTGTAAAACTGCGAGCAGTTGTCTGCCATTCCAACGCTGAGGTTATCTCCTACTTGTGTGCTTTGTGCAACGGGTGCAATTGCTGGTTGGCTTAGCATGGCTGCCAAATCTGTGAGCTCAGAGGAGCTCTCATTGCCTTTGCTCATCTCAATGTGATATTTATCGTGGCAGAAATCAACAGGCGTGTGATACTATTGCTACTCAATTTGTTAGTGCCGTTGCTATCAGATTCTTCCTTGTGTCTAGAAGTGACAACTATGTAAACTCGGCTTGTTTTGGAGAGTCCAATCGGAAATGAAGGTCTGTCTCTTTGTTTGGCTCGCACAAGCCAGCTAAGGTGACCTCAAGAATTGGATTGGAAAGTAAGATTCCATTTTGGTCCACTCGCGATGTTTCTATTAAACATCGGGCTGCGCGCTGTGAGAAGATCCTGCTTGCATGTACATACAGTGACGAAGCTCTGTGGGCGCCTGTCCACGACATCAGCTCCATCTAGTGATAATTTGTCATACAAAGTAGGGTTCATGTTCCCAGGACAAGGCTCGCAGGCGCTGGGCATGGCTAAAAGCCTGTGTGAAGAGATACCCGCGGCGCAAGATCTCTTCGACCGGGCGAGCGGCATCCTGGGCTACGACTTGCTGGAGAAGTGTGTGCACGGGCCTGTGGAGGAGTTGAACAGCACTGCTGTCGCGCAGCCGGCCATCTTTGTGGCGAGCATGGCGGCCCTCGAGAAGCTGAAGCTGCAGGACCCAGCCGCGGTGGACAGGTGCTGCGTGGCCATGGGCCTGTCTCTGGGCGAGTACAGCGCGCTGTGCTTCGCCGGTGCCTTCTCTTTCGAAGCGGGTGTCAAGCTCACGAAAGCCCGTGGAGAGGCCATGCAAGCGGCCGCGGATGTGTCCCGGAGCGGCATGGTCGGCCTGCTGGGCGTGGACCTGGCGGGCGTGGAGGCCATCTGCAGGGCCGCGGAAGCGCAGTCGGGGCAGCCCATCAGCATCGGAAACTACTTGATGGACGGGAACTACGCAGTTTCTGGTGCGATTGAGGCGTGCGATGCTGTACGGGAGCTTGCTCCAGGCATGGGAGCACGTGCGGCGGTGCAACTAGCGGTGGCCGGGGCGTTCCACACGTTCCACATGCAGCCCGCCGTCGCGCGGCTCGCGGCTGCTCTGCTGGAAGTTGACATCAAAGAGCCGCGCATTCCCGTCATTTCAAATGTTGGTGCCAATGCTCATGGCGACGCCGCCTCTATCCGGCGCACCTTGGCGGAGCAGGTGGTTACGCCGGTGCAGTGGGAGGCCACGATCAAGGCCATGCTCGCGGCGCCCGACTTCGAGAAATGCTACGAGATCGGACCGGGAAACGTGTGCAAGGGGATCATTATGCGATTCCGCAAAAGAACTCGAGTAATTAGTATTCAAGCGTAGAGCGTAGAGCATAGAGTAGAAATATGAATTTGTTTTCTTGTGGGTGAGTGTAAATGATCCGAGGAAATTGTCTATATACAGGTTGTTACAAATATAGTTTGACCATACTAAGAGCCTTACATACGTCTTCTTGTAGAGTGATCATAAAGCACAACTTGTGTATACTCTGTTGTTTCGATTTCCGTTCTTGTTGAATTGTCTCCCGGGTTTGACTCGGGGTTGACGTTGACGATCTTCCTGTCGCGCTTGTTCTTGAACAGCACGCCCTGTCCGCTGTCTGCGATGACCTGGTAGTGTGGCGTGCTAGTGGACTTAGATAACTGTGTCTCCCAGTTGTAGTAGCTCAGGTCGCTGGGCTTGGGCAGCAAGCGCTTGCGGCGCTCGAAGATGGGTAAGAAGTCTTCATTGCGCATACGGTGTGCCAAGTCGATGTACCCCGAGATCTCCTGGCCTTTGGAGTTGAAGTCGCGGATGAACACTATAGTGGTCAACTTTCCTGTGCGCACAAGCTCCTCTCTGTTGGCCAATGCCTGTAGAAATGGATATGCAGACAGATCACGATCAAGGGATGCAAGTTGTTTGGGTGCTGAACTTTTCTGATTGGTACGTTCAATGAGTAATCTTTTACGGCTATCAAAGTCCTCTCGTCGTATCGTGTCACCCATTCCACGATAACCTAACTCCACCAGTTGACGTCCCATATCTTCGTCACCTAAGTAGCCTAGATCGGTAGCTGTCAGCTGCGAGTCGAGATAGTCCTCGTATGTGTCAAATCTCTCCACCACATCCAAATTTGCCTCGTCATTGTTATTGTTGCCCGATTTGCTCGCCATTGTGGATAAGCACACCTCCTCTGGCACCTTCTAAATATGCAAATGCACCTTTTCACGAGGAAACGTGTTGGACAACGAAAGAGTCCGTGTGGGAACTCTGGCTTGTGTGGGGCCTGAAGTTGAAAAATCCTTGATTCAACAAGCGCAGATTCGTCGCCACTAGTGATCTTTTGACACAGCAAAATGCGCCTTGCTCTCCTGACTTTGCTTCTCATTGTGCTTGTTCACGGCCTGGATGCCAGTCTACGATCAACACGTGAGATTGACAATTCTCTGATTGAACAGATGAAAGTGAGATCTTTCACTCCAGTTCAAGCAGTTGACGTATCTCACACATATCAGGAGCAGCGATACTCTTCTCAATGTATGTTCAAAATGAATGGTCCGGGCTTTCAAGTTTCTGATGGCAATTTGTTGGGCATATCGTCTATTCCAGTCAGAGACTACTACACCAGATTCAGTGTGTTCCCGCGCTCTGTTGTGAGAGAGCGGCAGACAAGTCTCCTTGCACTCAGCAGCACTTCCTTGGAAAACGGCCCCAATCAAGTGCCTAGCATTGGTTTCTTGCCAAACAGCACGCGCCTGATTGTCAGCTTCTACACCGATCAGGACACTGGCGTGTCGTTTGCGGCCACGGAGGAGCTGCCTCTGCAGCAGTGGTCTGAAGTCTCACTTTATCTAAACGGGCCGCAATTTACTCTTGTGGCACTAAACGATGCTAATTCATTTGCTAACAGAATTACTATTCCGTTTCCACGCAACATCGTGAACAGTGTGCTCGTCTACGCGGGATCGGTCACCTCATCCGCCGCGAGTGCGTTGATGCAAAACGTCTCGATCTGTGCCAATCCAATTGCAATCACTAAGACATTTGCACCCACTCAGGCACCAACAATGCTGCGCACAGCACAGCCTACAGCAGTGCCCACGCCCACGCCTACAGCAGTGCCAACTCCTACGCCTACTGCGAAGCCGAGTATTGCACCCACAGCACAGCCGAGTATTGCACCCACAGCACAGCCGACTCCCAGCCCCACTGCAGAGCCCACTGCACAGGAAACAGTTGTTCTTACAATTTTTGTGCCTGCGCCAACGTCGCAACCAACGCCTGGAGTATTTATACCTCCTTCTCCAACGATGGCGCCAGGGCCACCAGCTGTCCCTCCGTCCCCTACGATGGCGCCTGGGCAGCCAGTTACTGGGGCGCCTACCGCACCCAATGCACCTGTATCTCCTGTCGCACCTCCAGGAAATCAACCCCTGAATCCTCCTGGCTATTTCCAGCCGGGGCAAAACTATCCTGGTTTCGGGCAGAGACAGCAGGGACAGCAGGGACAGAACTATATACCCGGTAACTGGCAGGGACAGAACATTCGTGGTTTGGACGGTCAGCAACAAGGGATTTCAGATGCCACAGCCAGTACTGTAAATGCAGACAATGCTGATGTTAGTGACCAGGAGCGGCGGCAAACTCAAGGTGTCATGCCACCTGCCACATCGCAATTTAATCCTGGCATCAGCAGCCGGGTACCAGGTGCACTCACACGAGGCGCTGGCGCACAGCCTGGCCTTCGACAGGGGCAGAACTATCCTGGCTACGGCGGATTCGGCGGCCTGGGGCAAGGAGCCTTTGGCGGTGGCGCTGGTGCGCAGCCTGGTTTCGGACAGGGACAAAACTATCCTGGCTACGACGGATTCGGCGGCCTGCAAGGTCAGAACTATCCTGGCTACGGCGGATTCGGCGGCATGCAAGGGCAGAACTATCCTGGCTACGGCGGATTCGGCGGCCTGGGGCAAGGAGCCTTTGGCGGTGGCGCTGGTGCGCAGCCTGGTTTCGGACAGGGACAAAACTATCCTGGCTACGACGGATTCGGCGGCATGCAAGGTCAGAACTATCCTGGCTACGGCGGATTCGGCGGCATGCAAGGGCAGAACTATCCTGGCTACGGCGGATTCGGCGGCCTGGGGCAAGGAGCCTTTGGCGGTGGCGCTGGTGCGCAGCCTGGTTTCGGGCAAGGGCAGCAGCCACAGCAACCACAGCAGCCACAGCAGCCACAGCAGCCACAAAACTTTCCTGGCTATGGCGGCATGGGACAAAACGGGCAAGGACAGAATCAAAATATGCATTTTTAGGGAATCTACGAAAGTAAGAAAAGTGCCGAAGCACTTGTTTGTGATCCACGTTATTTATTTGCTGGTGATGTATTACATAATTAACAGCCTCTTTCGATCGGAAAAATAATCTTCTATATTCATTCAGCTGTGGAGCTATCACTTGTTGTCATAGTAGCGCACGTTGGAGTCCGACATGGCAGTGATATAGCGGTTCACGCTGTGCACGCTGTCGGCGTTGCCCTGGTGCACAGCATCGTGCAGCAGCTCTGCGCTGACATCTGGCATATCTCGACGCAGCACAGCATAGATGCGGTCCTTGGCTGCCGAGGCGTGAGACTGCGGCAAAGGCTCACTCTTGTGCATTGGTGCCACCTCACCGCTGTACTTCTCCTCCGCCTCCAGATCCAGCAGCATCGGATTATCCTCCTGTGCCTCTTGGTTGGTGAAGTACTCGTTCACCGCGTCTCCGACGTGATAGTCAAAGCGCTTCAAGAGCGTTACAGCAAACTTCTCGGTCATGTCCGGGCACATCTCAAGCAGCTCCCGCAGCGAGTTGGAGAACTCCGGCGACACCGCGTCGGCCGTCTTGCTCTCGGCCGGCGTGGCGGGGTGGCTGGCCGGGTCTTCCGAGTCCCCTGTCAGTAAGTCTAAGGGTTGACCCTTTGCTCCTGTTGCTTTTGACTGAGACGCTTCTGATTCAGCGAACGGGGCGCTCAGCGGCGGCGTGAAGGACGCGCCCATTGGGTACAGCAGGTCGTAGTGCCCGGGCCGCAGCAGAATATGCACCATGCCGAGGCAGTCGCCATGGATAGGCTGATATGGACATTCGATCTCCTTTTGTGCAGAGAGATCCAAATTGTGAATGACGCACCCCATGCGCAGCAGACTGGGCAGTAGGCCCAGCTCCAAAAACGCACCCTCTGCATCCTCCCCCATGCGCCGCACGTACTTGTCACAGTACGCAGACATATCAGTCACATCCTCGTTCACTGAGAGAATGCAAACTTTAAGCGGCAAGTCGTTATATAATTCATCTTCGTGTGTTACTAGATAATTGCCAAGCAGGTTCCGGCACGCTCGCACCAGGGCGGCATCGATGTTGCTCGCGGCAGCCAGGAAGGAGGCCTGCAGCTGCTCCGTGTTGGACCACGCTCGCCCTGAAGCAGCCTCGGAAAGCAGGTGCATCAACTCCGCATGATATTCTGCCTCCGTCGAGCCGACTGCATATGTTACCGTATCCAGTATGTTGCGGATCACGACGAAGTTCTCGTACGCGCCGTCCAGCACCAGCTGCTCCAGCAGCCCGAAGGCGACCGCGCGGTAGTAGCAATTTCCATCACCGCCGATTTTTCGAAAGCCGGAATATTGCGTACATATGCCCTGTAAAGCATCGTAAAATTTTGGCTCCAATACGCCAAGAATCTCAAGATGAGAGCGCGCTCCGATGATGTGGTGCGTGCGCATGCGCAGCACGAGGTAGTCGTCGTTGCACAGGTCGCTGATGCTGATCATGATGGACACGCCGCCGGGCATGGCCGTCACGCTGGACTCCTCCGCAGGCAAGTCGCACAGCTCCACCTCCCACCCATTGGCATCCACCTTGTACATGACGAGGTCGGAGTTGTACGTGGTTCCCGTCACCTCCAGGATCTCGTTGAAGATGTTGGCCAGGGTCCAGCGCTCCAGGCAGTGCACCTTGTGCGTCACGTACGCGCCCGGCGAATATACGTTTATCGTCACCGCCTGGGTGATCTTCAGAGCGTTTTCTTGCACCTTGCTCATGGGCGACGCGATCGAGGCCCCGAAGCGCGCGAAGAGGTCGCGCTCGTTGCTGTCCAGGATCTGCGAGGCCTCGGTCTCGCTGCCGAAAGGGAAGAGCTGCTCGTGGATGAACTGGAACTTCTCGCTGCTCCTCGCCGTGTTGTTCTCGCGTAGGGCGGGGTCACGGAATCGGCACACCCAGCACACCCAGTAGTCGCACTCGCAGAACTCTTCGACCGCCTTCTCCTTGCTCTCTGTCAGCCAGTAGTTGAAGCCCAGCAGCACCCGCGTGGGCAGGTAAGTGGGCTCGTAGCCCATGGCCCGCTGGCAGTACCGCTTCATCTCCGCTGTGTACTCTGCGCACATGCGCATGTTTGGCCGATTCGACTTGTCGTCCCACTCCACGAGGCACTTCTTGCACATGGTGTGGTTGTATTTGCCGCATGTGAAAAGCGCGCTGCGATTCCTCTGCGCCTTGTCGCACCGCTGGCACACGACCATCTCGTTGGGACTCCGCCACATGGCCTTTCTTTCCTCCTCCAGTGTGCGCACTTCTTTTGCTTCCACAACGATTTCGTTGTTGAGCACGGCCTCCACAGAGAGCAGCAGTAGGTGCTGCTGAGGATTCTCGATGCCTGCTGTGATGTATGTCTCAGTCAGCGACTCATGTATTTCCCAACAATCCACATTAAGTGGTTCATCAAGAACGACTATGTACTGGTAGATGTTCGCGATACGCTTCTTCGCTACCACGATGCATCCCCTTCTCTCCACAGGTGCGACCCACAGCTCGGTCTTCTGCGCCAAGGTGGGGCACAGACCGGAGTCGCACGAGATGAGCACCAGCCGCGTGCCACTCACGATTTGGTTTTCCCTCATCGTGCCCTATGCGTCGGAGCAGTGCTTGTGTGTTGAACTTTGCTTTTTTTACCTTTTCGTAGATTTCCACGACTGG
>JACKZZ010003337.1_pt1 | contig 14206 bp, 12 predicted proteins | sample 8027871 | NCBI WGS metagenome assembly JACKZZ01 (sample SAMN15724774, study PRJNA655200) | protist metagenome | isolation source: fluorescence activated cell sorting (FACS) single amplified genomes of... | place: USA: West Boothbay Harbor, Gulf of Maine | collected 2000-07-19
TGAGGACGGGGGAGGCTATTCAGCAGATGGCTCCTTGGATGCTCCGGTAGAAGCACAACATAGGACGTCGAGTTTTTCCGGAAGACGAAAAAACACGGCTCATGCAAAAGTAAGAATACCACTGGATGTCCGGGAGCGATTTATGAAGACTCTTCGCATTGAACACCTCGGAATGTACTACTGAAATGGTTTGAAATGTATGATCGTTCATGAGTTACCACTAATATGTGTGATCCTCGTTCCCCGCATATTCCGCGGACAAAATTTTTATGATCATATTTGAATTCCTAAGTACTTAAATACTTCATCTTCATTCTAGCTCTGCGCCTGCGGTTCTAAGTAGTATTATTGTATATTGAGGCTTCAGAATCATGGAAGTATATCGATTAAACGCCGTTCGATCTCGGTAGAGTGTGTTTTGATATATAATGTAGTTGAACATGTTGTAGTCTTTCCAAAATTTAAATTTATACTAGCCTCTCTTTGGTGGATGAATACAGAATACTACCCTATGCCCTAATTGCGGTGAGGGTGGAGCCCATGATTTAATTGAATGAATGAATATCCAACGGATGGCGCCTCTGTTGGGTCAACAAGAATGAATTTCGAGGCGTGTCATACTCAGAAGTTAACGTCAAAGCAATCCACAAGCCTCAGAGGCCTAGGTTAATGTCACCGGGATCGAAGTCGACAATTCGTATTCGCACTCCTACGGTTGCTGTTCCAATATCGTGAGCCAAGAAGCTACTGTTGGTGTAAGCCAAGAAAGTTGTGGCGGAGGAGGAGAATGTGGAAAAGATATGTTCTTTTTAGCAGGTGACCAACATAGAAGGTGACCCACATAGAACTAGAAGACGACCTCGACCATATTGATCATATTGGTATTCCCCACGTTCAAGTGATCAGTTTTTGGGTTCCAGTTTTCTTGCGCACCAGTAGGCGTCTTCCAGCCAGCTCCAGCGTGCTTCGTCTCGCCTATATTTGATCGTCCTCAACATCGTGAGGCGACACTGTACTAGAGCACAAGAAGAAGAAGAGGAAGACGAAGAACCTTCTATGTTGTTCTTCTAAAGGGTTTTGAGTAGACGAATGTTGTACGTTCCAAGAAGCATCTATCGCTGAAATAGATGTCCCCCACTACAATGCAGAACGGAGATGAGCCAGAACTGGTGAATATTGATTAGTTAGTGACTGGTGGTGCGTGGTGCTCGTGGTTCGAAGTGGTGACAGATGAAAAAAAGGTCATAAGGATCAATCATGGGCTGGTGCGGGGGAGGTAGAGCGATTTGTGAAACTCCAATGACAATTATTTGATTCATCTTAGGTTTGGTATAGTATTATTCTCGTATGTAATGCGGTAGAACCATGGAGGTCGACGTTCAGATAGATCGTCGGCAGCGTGACACCATGATAATGATTCTGTGTGGTCTGCAGAACTCCTACAAGAATACTTTAAAAATGTTTCTCAAACCATCAACAGTAGCTTTCTGCGATGAACAGGAGGCGTCGAAGTGGGTATGATCTAAAAATTCTTAGATTCATATGATCTGAAAGAATGCCGAACTCGAAGTTATTCATAGAATTTTTACATATAAGTGTAGTATAATAGAAGTTCGTCTTTGTGGTGCTCATCGTCTTCACTGCTCGTGGTCCAAGTGTTACAACCACCTGGATAAGGTGTAAAGAAAAACAAAAATATTAGTGTCATTCATATTAAACCACTATACGACGAAAAATTTTCGTGTCGTAATTGTGTACGAAAGTTCTTGAATTGATAATAAATAAGAAGCAAGGAAAAATGAAACTACGCAAATGATAGTCAATGTGGTCTTGCGTGCCCCAGTATATGTTGTTTTGTCAAATTGAAACAGACGATCCATCTTCTGTCTCTTTTTTCCTGCAATTATTGATTATGACTAACTAGGTGACTAATTTCGACTTCCTAGCGGTACCGGAGAGTCATGAAGATAGGTGCTAGATCTCCTGTATCTACTTATTTCTCATATTGAAGATGAGTCATTCCACGACGAGTATTGGACAAAGCAGAATGGTTTTATGAATCTCACAGCGAACTACAGGAACAGGTAGTTTCCCTCGCCCCGTAGAATGAATATGGACTCAACTAGCTTCTTAAATGAATACAGCGTCCAAGGAGCAGGTAATTTCATTTTCAATTTTTCCGCAACGGAGTACTTAGGCCTGTTGACTGCGGTGTGGGTTGGATTTTTGATTAAGATCAGATAAGGGAATGGGAGAACGATCGACTTCAATATATAGCCGAATACTAGCAAAACCCAACCACCAAGCATCCGTCTAATTAATACCAGTAAATAGAACTGATACTACGTACTAGGATCACTAAGGAGTTATTCAATAGTTAAGCTAAAGCTAGTACTTGAGAAGTACAACAATTTTACTAGTTGTAGTTAAGCTGTGACTAAGATACTGTTGTACTAAAATAGATAGTGTATCCATATGTTGATCGTACAGTTATCTTCAACTGTAAGAACTTAGCAGCTACTAGAATAGACAGTGTGTTTTCATCTTAACAACTAACAACTAGGCCTAGTAGTTAGAATTAATATCAAAATATTTTATGTTGTATACTTAAAAATAAGAACTCCCAGAAGATGAAATCAGTTGTCTGTCGGATCTCTGCTTTGTACCTCGTCCTCTGTACGAGCAGTGCGGCAGCCGTCCGTGTGATCGCGTCTGGGGCCCAAGGAACGCCTTCTGTTAAGAATTTCGGCTTGTTAAAAGAATTATCTATTAAGATTTCTTAGATTTAAGTGACCTCGACCACATCGATCACAACTATCCTTGGCTGAGGTTTTTCACTTCTACTTCAAATGCTACTTAAAGTAGAAGTAACTTTTAAGTTATCAAGTACTATTTGGGAGTACTTGGTAAAAGTAACTTCAATTATGGCCGGTTGTTCTGTAGTTTTGAATCATTCTCTCACTCGTCCCTATCTATAGTTTTCGATCTTAGTGCCCGAATCCATACACTTCTTCTAATCTATCTCTGTCCGTTCCACCGTCGATCTTCTTTTTCTCTAATACTAACCATCAAGATCAGAATATGGAGGACGAGCGGCTCCTAGAGCAATGGAACCACGAGAGAGGCGCAGTGGTTTCGCCTCTAGAACTAGTGAGCCAGCTCCAGAAATCGCAAACCAGATTGCATGATGCCCATGAGGCTCTCCAGACGCTAGCGACTCAGCTCAAGGCAAAAACAATTACCGAGCAACGCTACCAGTCTCAACTAGCGCACCTCAACAGAGCTCGTGATCTTTGTTATGGAAAACAAGCAATATGAATATTATTGCTTAAAAAAGAATAGCTGAGTGTGTTGTACGAAGGTCTTGTCCTCGTTCAGAACAATGAAAACTTATATATAGATAATGAATAGAAAATACAACTCGGGGGCTATTGATTCTTTATCTTTTTGAAGAACTGCAATCATTTAGACAGCATATTTAAAAATGATATTCTTGAGTATAATATTTCCTTTTTCATCTCATTTTGTTGCAATTTCAACTTTTCAGTTGATGCAATGTCATCAGACATTTAATCAACTCTTCAGAAGTATTCACTGCAGCAATTTCTACTTCAATCTAAGGAACGCAATCGCAGGTCAACTTTCTCCGAAAAAAATACTCTGAGCTCGAAGTGCGGCACGTGGAAACTGAGAGTCAGGTCGCGTGGTTCCGCAAGGCAAAGAAAGAAGAGGACGAGCTGAGGGAGGCGCGAATCCAAAAAGCGCGAGAAAGGGCGCAAGAGCGTGAATCAACTATACTTAAGACACATGACATGGAAAGAACTACTTGATAAGTTGAAATAAGCGAGTGATAACGTGAAATAAGCGGAGCGGCGATAAGTTGAATAAAATAAGCGAGTGATAACGTGAAATAAGCGGAGCGGCAGCGCGAAGCCGTATGGCTAGGCCGCCTTCTCGCCCATGAATGAATCAATGAAATAGTCACTCGTTGTTTTTTTTTTCGATCATTCATTGAAAAGCACTTAGAGGCTCCATTCGTTTTTGGATGGGCTAAGTTAGTAGTTTTTCATTCCCCTCTTTAACATACAGAAGCTGCGGGCGAAAGAGCTGAAAAAAGAGGCAGAGCTCCGGGCGAAAGAGGCAGAAATCAGGGAAGCTGCGAAGAAGGAAATTGCGAGGTTGGAAAGTTAAGAGTCGTCGAGACATAAAGATAGTGGCATTCGTGCTTTCTCAATTTGAAATAATACTCCAGGATCAAGGCTGTGGATTGAGATAAGTAATGGTTCTTGGTGTTTTAAAGTGATCTCTTGTGCTGAGCAATGGCACTATGAAGTTTGTTTAATACCTTACGCGACTGCGTCGAAACCCCTTTGACATAATACTCCAGGAGAACATGTAAGCTCTTTCTCTCTACTGCAGCTCGCTGTACTGCTCTCTCCCTACTGCTCTGTCCCTACTGCTCTGTCCCTCCTTCTGTTTACTATGATGAATAAATGGAGATCAATTTCGATTTGTTGAGTAAGAAAGTATCGTGGCCGCCGATTTGTTCAATCAGATCATCTTGTGGTCGCGCTAAGGCAGGGCACACAGGGAGCATATGGGCAAAGTCGAATCTGGGGCGCAGAGACGGCGCAATGAGCTTGAGAAAATAGCGAACCATCGACTTGCTGGGCTGAAAGGCGAGCTCGCTCGGCTCGATCGGCAAAATCGGGAGCTGAAGCGTCAGCTCGAAGAGGCTCGACAGGCACAAGTTACGAGGATCTAGTTCTGCCCTAGTACTAGTTCTACCTAGTAGAGAGTAAGGATCATCTGTTGTAATTTTTAAAGGTAGAAAAATGAATTGTGCGATTGATTCTTTGACCTGAAGTCTGAAAGAAACAAGATATCTCAGGCGAACAAGTGTGACAACCTCCACAATTCGTCTCTACTTCTCTAATCTGACCATAAGTACTAGGAACAATCGCAATCCTAGTGCTAGACATTCTCGAATTTGAGTCTACAAGTACTAAGACGAACAACCGCAATTCTATTAGTACTAGACAATCACACCGACATCATGCGACATCCTAGTTGTAGAGTAGAATCCCGTAGAGTAGAATCCCAGGACGATGGTGAAGCCTTTTTTGATTGTTCTTCCTACTATTACAGACGGAAAGAAGATAAAGCCACCTGACCCCGACCATGCCTATGCTTTACCCATCTCTAAAAAAGGGAACAGACAAAGCGAAGCGGTAGAAGATCTTGAGACCACAAGAACGCGGATCAGCGAAGAAGGTGGAGGCAAAGTTAAAGAAGTTGGAGGAGCTTCCAGTTCGAGTTCGAGTTCGAACAAAGTAGTAAGTCGTGGAACTACTTCATCTAACACAACCTCTAGTGAGGACGTTCTGGAACAACTTGAAGAAGTATCGTCTGCTCGAGATGAACCCGGAATGTTATTGCAGGAGGTGCGAAAACTCACGGATTTCGTGCGTGAGCAAGTTGAGGATGCCGAGAAGGAGTTCGACATTTCATCGCCTTCTTTGGAACATCAGGCAAGTCTATTGCAACTGCGTGAGAAGCTAGATAGGCTGCAAATATATGCGGAGCACACAAGGGCAGAACAAGAAAGATACAACACTGTAATTGCGCATCGGCAAAGCTGTGACTCATCTCCTGAGCCGCTTAGTATAGATGGAGACTTGAGGATGGTGCCTTCTTCATCGTCTTCAGGAAGAGGAGTAGGTGGAGTATTTTCAGGAGGAGCATCCTCAGGAGGAGCATCTTTAGGAAAAGATCAAGAGCCAACATTCTCAGAAGGAGCACGACTACCAACATCTTCAGAAGGAGCACGACTACCAACATCTTCAGAACGAGCATCCTCAGATGGTGGGAAAGCCTCTGATATGACGCTGCTGCCGGAGCTTTCGAGATCTACTGGTAGCGGCCCGCTGCTCGCATCAGGGAGAGTAGCCCCACCGTCATGGACGCACTCATCTACAGGAAAGGGTTGTACATCATCACCTTTATGGCAGGATGATGCGAATAAAATGAAGGGTCATGATGATGACGCTGAGGACTACGATGTGTAGTACTCGTCATATCCATATGCCATATGATGACGATGAGAAAAAAGTGTACTCGTCATATTCCATATTTCTGTTTTATTTCTATATATTTATATATAGGTTCTGGCACTTATACAGTGGAAGGAATCCGTAGGGAGATTTTGGTTTTCTAAGTAGGAGTGGAGCCCGCCACGTTTCGTCCTTCTTCTGTTCTTGTTTGAGTTAGAATTACTTTTCTCGATTTGATTTGTCATACATAGTTTTATGACTGATGACGACGAGCAGTACATCTACATATACATTTTTTTCTTTCATCCACATCCCCTAGTACAACCCCCACAATCTCTCCAAGTGCTGCTAGTCGTGTTTCAGGCGTAACAGCGAGGAGCGTAACAAGTCGGAAACAGCGCTCAACTTCGTCGTTGACTCCCAGTACTCAAACCGGAGGTGCTTTGAGTTTGACGCCAGCATCATCCTCCGGAGGAATTTCGGCTTTAGTATCTTTGGACAAAGACCACGATGATGAGGAAATAAACATCTCTGCCTCGTCAGTCTCCACTAATTCGCCGGAGGAAAGTGCAGAGAATGACATGGACGAGAAGGACGAGGGCATGGGGATAGACAAGAATGAGGTGGATGATATGCGGATAGAACAAGAAGAAAATGAGATGAATGACATGGACAAGAAGGAGGACGAGGATATGCGGATAGAAGACGAAGGTAGTTGTAGTGAGAAGATGGAGGTAGTTGTAGAAGATGGAGGTAGTTGCAGTGGAAGTGGAGTTCTTAGAGCAGAACTCCGTGCAAGGATAAAAGATGGAGTTAAACTTAAAGAAGCAGTTAGTGGACAAAAACCGCAGATGAAGAACGTCGAAATGTGCGATGGAAAAAAGAAGGGTGGAAACAAAAAAAAGTCGATGAATTCTCGCAAGACCAGAAAGGAGGCCGCAGCCTCATGTTTGCTGTGTGAAGGGGAGCAAGATGACGACTTTGGGGACGAAAGGCAACTCGTGGCTACACATTATGGCTTTTTTGCATAAAGGTGTGGCCTCTACACTGCGGAGTCGTGAGTTTTCCCTTCTACTGGTTGTTTCTTTTCTATTATGATATCAGAAGCTTTTTTTGTTCATAAAGTCTATACTATACAGGACCTTCTGATTGTATTTGCACAGTATGAGAACAACTTCAACTTCTAAAGACTAACTGCAGACAGCGATCACCTTCAGGCGCAACGGCGGAGACAAGTAACAGTTGGTTTTCTCATGCAACGCTTGACACAAAGTGTACGCTTCGCAGGAATCTTCTTGCGCGATAGTGCAGTCATCGTTGGAAGAGACGTGATGCTTGAGGCGGCGAAATTTTTTCTGGCATTCCTGACTTCAATTTAAGAGTAAGGACAAAAACCTATCCAGAGAAATACCTGTCCAATGTGGTGGCTCGAAGTGAAAATAGGAAAAGAGAACAAAGCGACTTCCTTCCCTTTTCCTTTACTCATTGGACAAGATAAGGACGAAGTCATTCTAAGATTTAGATTTTTTTCTCTTTGCCTATTCGGAAAGGAGAGGAGCTCCAACTCCAGCTGCTTTTCTCTCCTTTTCTCTAATAGTAGAAAAGGGGACGAGATGAAGTAGTCGCCTTTCCTGGGATAGGTCATTTTTCCCATATCTAATCTATCCTCGAGTTCGTTTTTCGCCGAATTTTGCCTCTCGTGGGCGCGTGTGCGAAACAACCAAGTACGGCGCCAGTTGATTTATACTTATAATTGCATATAATTGCAGATAATTGCATAACTCTTCGGATTTTTGATCTATGATTTGTATAAGGCAAAGTTCCTTATAAGTACTCGTGGCTTTGGCTTCTATAGTCTGTAAGAGAGGACATCACGACATCGTCTTCAAGAGGTAAGGCAGAGGCGCTAGGTCAAAGCGCAAGAACTATCAAGGGTAGCTGAAACCTATCCAAAGTGTAACTTCTAGGCGGGTCTTGTAACTATTGAGGATACGTAGGAGAAACCTATCCAAAGTGTAATTTCTAGGCGAGTCCGTCCCTCTCCTTTTCCTATTTGGAAAGGAGTGGGGGCCACCTGACTTGTTTTTTTCTTCATTGCCTTTGAGGCCATGCTTGGTTTTCCGATGGAGCTGGCGGATTGGGATTTTGACCAGTACTGCATCTTCCACGAAACCGCTCAGACAAATGCATTTGCCTTGCTCTTTATGAAATTGGTGGTTTCAAATGGATTAGTGGGGGCTTAATTTCCTCCTAATTCTAGCATATTATTAGTATTAATTATACATAGAGTATAGACTCAACACTATTTCATTTATCTCGGTGGCGAAGCCGAAGTCTAGTTCTTTTAAGGGTAGGAAAAATCTATCCAACCTGGCGGTTCTTGGTGGGTTCCCCCTCGCTTCCTAGTAGGAAAGGGAGGGAGCCACTTGGCCTGGGATAGGTTTCTCCTACCTTTTTGTCTAGCGTGCGCAGTTGTTCAGATTATAGGAATCAAACTAAAGTGGAGGAAGTAAGAGGAGAAAGAGATATTCATGAGAATCAGAGTCTCATTCTCTTTCCCCTCTTAAGAATATTTCTCTTGGTCTTTATTTTCCCGCCCTCTTTCTTCATGTTTCCCCTCTTAAGATGAATACCTTTTCTCTACTTCTTTCCCATTCACTTTTCCTAATCTCTCTTCGTTCATATTGCTGTCGGTCTCGGTTTTCAGTGCACGAGACGAGCTGGGCCCACTGGATCTCGAATGGGCACTTGGCTCTGGGTACGGTCTCAAGAACGGGATTACATGGGCATCTGGCATTATGAGAAAGCTTAACAGTAGATTCAATTTTCTTCTACTTGATCGTCCATGATTCATGTTTGTAATTATGTCATCCCGAAAACTGCTCTATATTTGGATTTTAAATCCAAATGGAGGGCAGCCTCCTCTTCCATCCCCAAAATAAATCATTTATCTTGGGGATGGAAGAGGAGGCGTTCGTTTTCCCGAAATGAGAAGATAGACTTCCTCCCTGAGTTAGTACATTATGTTCTAATTTCGTGAATTCTCAAGTAATTGCCGGGTTGCTTACGCGCCTGTTCTGGCTCTTCCGTCGCGGGAACGGTCTTGCGTTGCGGACGGTCGTCCTAGCTGCACTCTCCATTTTCACGTCCTGTGCCTTTGTTAAAGGAAGTGCAAATCTCACAACTGGTATATCTAAATGCCATTGATATGACTGTTGACGAGTTTTGTTTTTTTTTCAGAATGTCAATGTTTTTTAAACTCGCTCCGTAGAGGCAGTTTTGTTGTCTTAGGTCGCCATATAGTGAATCCCTCTCATTCTTAGAAAAATCTATCTTGATCTAAGTTGTACGACCTATTTGTATTTAGCTATGTAGCTATTTAGTAATCGATTTGGATGTCATCTAGCTATTTTTCTCATCCTTCCAGAGTTTTTAATCCAAAGGAATAAAGGAGAATCAGCGAAGATCATTTGCTTGACGATCGATTCATTCTCATTCAATCATCATTCCTTCATGTTGACGATCGATTCTTTCTCATTCCTCACTCATTCCTCACTCATTCCTCACTCATTCCTCACTCATTCCTCACTCATCGTCATCTCACCAGATCCCGCGATGCTTGAATTAAATGCTAGAGTGGAAGCTTGCACACTCGCTGATATCGAAGACCGTCTGAGCGCTCTCAGTTTGTCAGCAGGAGGCGATGTTTCCGAGCCTGGAGAGATCGCAAAAAAATGTTATGTGCCTTTCGTTTTTCTCTTTCTCTTCCTCTCTCGTCTCCTTATTTCTGGTAAACGGTTGGAAAATTCTACTAGTTCTCTATAATATAGTAGAGCTAGTAGAGACTATAACTTATACTATAAGTTATAGTCTCTAGCTCTATAGATACTGGATGTATCATATAGTATATGATACATCCAGTATCTATAAGTTATAGTCTCTAGTTCTAAACCCTGCAAGCATCTGAAGCGGACGGTTGCAAGAGTGTCGTCGACTTTGACGACAAACTACGAAACCATCGGCGCTGCTGTAGCACAATGATGGAGTACAATCTTTTGGCATTCGAGGAAATAATGCTGGCGCAAATCCAAGAACATATAAACACTTCGGCTCCCTCGTTAGAAGATGAAGGAGATTTTCATGCTGAAGAAGATATGTTGGAAAGAGAAGTAGATGTTGAAGTGGAAGGACAAAAAGAAGGAGAAGATGTTGGTGAAGAAGAAATAGATGCTGAAAGACCGACAAGAGGAATAAAAGATGTTCGTGAAGAAAAAATAGATGCTGATGCGGATTGTGCTCAACATACAACCGAAGAAAAAGATGGCGAAGAAGTCGTGCAACATGTTAGAGATGCGGAAGAAAAAGGAGCAGCGGTATTAACAACGTCTCCGTTTGACAGACCCCTTCTTGAGCCAATCCACCAGCAAAACGCCCATAATCGTGATCGACAACTTGATGAGGAACAGCACAGCGGCTATAGTCGAGATCCTGAGGAACAAGAAACCATTTTTAGCAATGGTGCTGTTCTGTGGAACGAACTGCCGCCCAACGTTGTTTTAGGTATTGCGTTGCAGACAGTGCTCTTCTTTTGGACTGTCTTGTTCGACGCGCCACCTGATCCAGAAGACATTCAAGAAGAACCTTTTCCAGAGGCCGTTCCAGAAGAGGCCGCCTCAGCGTCGAAGGCGCCGAAGGGGAAAAGTTATGCACATCTCATGCTAGACCTTGTAATCTTCATAGATTTTTTTAATGAAGTTGATGATCGTGCTCTTGATCCGGTAGCATTTTCGTACATGTAAATTATTTTATCTAGTTTTTAGAGTCTTACTCTTTGAAGTTGAAGAAGACGATCTGGTGCTGATTGTACATTGGAAAGAGGGCTTAGATTCTGAATTGGGACTGCAGTACATTTCTTAGAACCGTCGTTCTACAGTAGTTGTTTAAGATTCTTTTTACAACAGGAGAAATAGTTCGAGCTTTTTAGGATGAAAAAGCTCCACCTATTTTTCATTATACCGGCAAGGCGACATCGTCTCAAGCGGCCAAGGGACAGAGAAACAAGCGGCGAGGCGGGAAATAACAGGAACGGCGCTGGTTTCGAGAAGCGGGACACAATTATCGCGCATCAGTTATAAATTTTGGTTCAACATTCATCTTCGTTGTTTTTGATAGATAAAAGTGAGACGTTTATCGTGCATCAGTGTGTTATGATAATTGGTTTATTCTTTGCTATTCATCTTCTAATCATGAAAAAGAATATATTTATGTCAACAGCTGCTTATTATGACGAAAGTTTTTTGGAACGAGAAGCGTTTTACACGATTCCAGCAGTCGAAGTCAATAGCCCTAACAATTGAATGATTAAGAGCCTGAGAGATTGTAGAACATGGCAACTTTCTTAGGAAAATATTCTATACCTCAAAAATCTCATATTCTTAAATATCAATATCTTTAGATATAAAAACTCAACACTATCATTAATTTTCACAGTTGTATCACTAATTTTCATAAATGTCATTTCGTCGTCAGTATGAGCAACATCGTGTCTCTTTTGCAAAAACACTCAATCCCAAAGAATTATCCATAACTGTAAAGTCTGCAAAACTAGACAGAACTAGACAGAATCAAAACAATAAAAGATGACTACAAAGAGCGCAACTTGTTGAGTGACAGAACATTTTTAGTTTTTATCAATTTTCTTACAACAAGTACAAAATCAAGAAGAAATCCACTGGCGCTACATAAAGCTGTATTATAGAATTTAGATTTACTAAAATGCAGCAGGCTTCTGAGTACATGAAATGATAATTCAATCTATATATAAAGAGCAACCTGCACAGGTAGTGTAAAACGCTAGGACATCATGGTCAGGATATAGTCTTCGTCTCCTATCCCACAAAGGTACCTAGGGTCTACTTCGCAACAGCTACTATCTAGCAACTAGGATTGCCAAGACACTAGAAGATATAGGTCCTTAATAAATACATACCTCCTATCATCTAGGGTCGCAACACCTCCAAATCATGACTATGCTTGTTATAACATGAAGGACATATCTGATAAAGTTATGTACAACTCTACCATTAGCAGCCCTGGTAGTGATGAAAATCATCTACTGAATTATCTACTAGTACTAGGTACTTCTATCTGATAGTAAGTACCTCCTAGTAGTAGAACAATACGCCCTAAATGATGATAGTCTCATCATTTAGGGCCGTTGATCTCGTCCAAGTCCATATTCATTTAATAGACATTTTTATGCATCATCTATTTTTAGGGTTGTAATTGAGCTCCATTTGTGGTATACGTGACTGGAGTAGGTGCATAAGCCACATAAAGCGGCTGCACCTCTTCTTCCCTCATTGCCTCAGGCAAACGGAAAAAAGTTACCAGAAGCGCGATCGGATACGCGACTGATGCGAGGACTGGGATCAATTCGAAGATAACAGCGGGGCCCGCCGAAGCCTCAACCACCTCTTTCATTAGAGCTGCGTATTTTTATCCTTGCTGGTGCATCCTTGGAAAGTATGTTGAGCATCCTCGAAAGTATGTTGAGCATCCACTCGGTCTCCTTTTCCTTTTTATTAATTAATTCTAATTCAATGAAAAAGATTTTTTTTTATCTATTATCAATACCATTTTCCTCTATTTGCCACAAAATGGTATAATTAGTATCACAATCACAAATACTCGAAAAAACTGAAAAAATAAGCGAGTAGTCACCTAGTACAATAGGTGGGTTTCTACGTCACGTCTCTACAGTTTCATTATTCCTGGTATTCTAGCACATCTGCGGACGCCTTAACTTCAACTCCTGATTCTGGTACACGAAGAGGCCTGTCTTGAATTCCCTCCCCGGCGTAAGTGTCTCGGTTTTCCCTACTTCATTCACCAAGGACGACCACTGAGTGGCGTGAACAAGACGTATCAGATTTTCGACACCGATCCACAGAATGACGATGCAGATCCCGAAGATGGTAAGCACGTTTCCGCAAGAGCGAGTGCGGTAGTACTGTAACAAGGATGCATGAGGTTGTCGTTTGCATAAGTCTGCTGCTCTTGCTACTTTCTGTTACATCAACTAGCATCTAGTTCTAGATATACTAGATTCTCTTGTTGCTACTTTCTGTTACAGCTAGCATCTAGATTAACTAGATTCTCTTGTTGCTACTATCTGTTACAGCTAGCATCTAGTTCTATGACATGCTGTTCTTGCTACTTTCTGTTACAACTAGAATCTAGTTATATTACATGCTGTTGTTGTGGTTGGCCATGTCACGATCATGTTGTGGAAGTGGATGTGGTTGATAACTAAGTAAGCTGTTGACTGTTGACAGTTGTGATGATTTAAAAAAAAAAAGTACGCCTTTTCCCCAGACGGTCCAGCGCACAATCGCAAAGTAGGCAGCGAGGAGGAAGAAGAGGATGATCTGGTAGATGCTCCATCCGAGGAAGCCGTAGGAAGGAATCTTCGTCCTGTAAAATGTATTTACGACCGCAGCAACCATATCAGTCACCTTCCCGTGATCCATAAATTGCACCCAACTTAGAGGGAGGAGTGAATTAATTATGTATAATGTATGATGCATCTTTGAAGTATCGAAATGAAAATCCACTTTCATTTTCAAGTTTCTTATGTTGAAAATGTTGAAAGTGAAAGAGGATTTTGGAAGAGTGTGAAGATGGAGAATACCAACTCGTGACTTCATCATGTAGGATTAGCACTTCTTGTAGCCTATAAGCACTAATCCTGCATTATACGAAGAATAAAGTGATACTGTATTGTACCTGGTGAAAAAATCATAGAGACTCACACCCATGTTCTTCTTCTTCTTCTTCTAGATTCATTGATGTAGAGCAAGGGAAATGAAAATAAGGACGTCGACGGAGATCTGTTTAGCACAGAATAGGCATACTACTTATGTATGCATGGGGAGAATTCAAATGGAAGCAACAGAAAATCCACCGCCGAGAATGCCTGCCGCTTTCGTGAAAGAACTCGAAGATTCGAGCTTTGTAATAGATTTGAGTTCTTTAACACGCATCTATGTAGAACAGTCTACATCGAGCAACATTAACAGCTCAAAAAATCGATTACAACTTCATATAATACTTACACAATGAATCGATTACAACGAACTACTTGATATTCA